>Ga0209211_10004587_pt1 | contig 21366 bp, 20 predicted proteins | sample RifGroA2_FD_183992 | JGI IMG/M metagenome (GOLD analysis project Ga0209211, IMG submission 183992) | Groundwater microbial communities from Rifle, Colorado, USA - Groundwater A2 (SPAdes) (version 2) | ecosystem: Environmental > Aquatic > Deep subsurface > Groundwater | place: Rifle, Colorado...
ACGACCCTGTTATTGATATCTTTACCCCACTTAAGGGAAAACCATCTCTTTTCTTTACCTGTCCCATAAGTGTAAATGTACCTGGTAAAGTGACCGGCTGAAGGGTTATATCATGAACTGCAGGAGGAATATCTCCCAGTGCGCAGATTGTTATACTCTTTGGCTCATAGCCATCTTTTTCAACAAGAAGAGTAACATCTCCACTATTCACTTCTTCTATCCTATATCCCCCGGCTTCATCACTGATTACTGTCATGTCAGTAACATTCTGAGATATGGATGTAATAACAGCGCCGGCAACAGGAAGTCCAAGCACACTGTTCAATATGCGTCCTGAAACCTCCCCTGTCGCAGAATATGCGTAGACTATATCAATATTTTTGGTTGTGGAATTACCGGGAAGGTCTGCAGCCTCAATAGTTATATTATTATGTCCGGGTGATAGAGAAATACTTGCTTCAAATTGTCCGGCTGAAACAGGAATATCTTCACGGCTCATAAAATCCTTTATCAGGCTTACTTTTACCACAGCCGGGTCATCTATAATACCGGTGATAATAATTTCCTTACTGGTAACAACTGATGCGTTAACCGGCTGTAATATTTCAATGTTCGGAGGACGTGTATCAATACTCAGAGATATATCCCTGCTGATACTAATTCCGGATTCGTTTGTTACATCAATAGATATTGTATTCAATCCCTCTACCAAAACGAGGTCACTGTAATAATAAAATCCTTCTTCGTCATAAAACGCATCTGTATCATTGATTGTTATGCTGACAGGCAATTCTTCATGATCATAGGCATACACCCTAACCTGCTCATATCTGTACATCTCCGGCAACTGCCGTTGGAGGAGATTGTCAAACTCCGGGTCTTCTACTTCAAAATCGTACAGGTTAAACTCACATAATGGCGGGAACTCACCTGGCACGAAGCAGATATTCTCAAGCACCGGTCCTTTCTGTGTGTTTACCTCGACAAATGCCAGTACATCCTGATCCCACCGGAATTTAACCCTTTTGGGATTATAGAATGATACTTTAACAGGAGATGCAGACTCACCCGGGGAGAGTTCCTGATCTGCTATATACCTGGTCAGATCAAAATACGGCAAGCCCTCCTGTGTATAACCATCAGGGTTAGCAAGAGTCACATCCTGAGTGCTGATACTTGTGATAATCACCTTTAGCGGTGTATGTATAGAAATATCTGAAATATTGGTAACTGCCATATTAAGTGTGAGCGTGTTAGTCCTGGTGTTAAAGACAGGAGCTGTAAAATCAAGACGAGTCATGCCATCCACATTTTCCTCAAGCAATTCTCCATGCGCAACCCCGTTACCCAAAATCATCGCTGTAAATAAAACTGTCATTAAAAGACGCCGCATAAAATTACTCCTGTATCTGTTGAATACAAATATCCCCATAAGACCGCTGCCCAGTAATATAAGTGTCCCTGGTTCCGGCACAGTTCCCGGCGGATCAGTCACATCATCTATAGCTGCAACAGAGCGGTAGCCATCGTCCTGATCAACCAAATCAAAACTCAGTGTTACGATAGTGCCGGGCTCCAGTAAGGAAATATCTAAAGAAAATGGGGTGAAGACATCTTCTGGCTCCAATGAAATGGGGTCAACAAGGTAGTCATCATTACCCGCATAAAGAGTGATCTGAAATGAGTGGGGAGGGTATGATGGAAAATCCGGCGACAGAATATCATCAGGTCCTGTGATATCAAAATAGTATTCAAAGTTAAGCCTGTCTCCTGTAACGATAAATGTCGTTGAGAGTGATGTGACATATGCCCCATCAATACCACCTGTCCGCAGAATGGCCGCCCCTTCTTCTGCAGTAACATCACCAAATGTATTCCATCCGAGGAGTCCGGAGCTAAAGTCTCCATTGATGAACTGTCCTGAAGAATAATGCGGAAAGAACGTAACTATAATGATTACCACATATGTTATTATTCTAAGAGGTCTAAGCAATTTTTACCCTCCATTGTCAAATAATTCTGTTGACAAATCCTGTTGAATGATTTAATTTTGCAATCATGATTGAATTCTCAAAAATACTCTTTCCAACCGATTTCTCAGAATGGGCAGAGTATGCCGGCAGATATGCACTCTCCATCGCAAAAAAATATGGGAGTAAAATCTATGTTGCACATGTTGTAGAACCTTTTACATATGCCGCTGACTTCGGTATTGACTATGGCACACAATTTAAGGAAATGGAGGCCACTGCCAGGAGATTACTGGATGATTCAGTGGCCTCCATGAAGAAAGCCGGTGCAGATATAGACAGCGTACTACTATCCGGCAATCCTTATGCAGAGATAATAAAGCTTGCCAAAAAAGAAGAAGTTGATCTGATTGTCATGGCCACTCATGGCCGTACCGCTATCGAACATCTCCTCATGGGCAGTGTGGCAGAAAAAGTTTTAAGAAAGTCTCCCTGTCCTGTTTTGACCGTCAAAAAGACCGAACATTCTTCAGCTACACCGTAATTTCTCTCTTGCCCAATAGTTCTATAAATATAGCGACGACATCAGGATCAAGCTGGGTGCCTGAAATCTTCCGGAGTTCCTCTACTGCTGTATCAATAGACATCGCCTTTCTGTAAGGCCGGACATTCAACATGGCATCAAATGTATCAGCAACTGTCAGGATTCTTCCTTCTACCGGGATCTCTTTACCGGATAATCTGAGTGGATAACCCTTGCCATCGTATCTTTCGTGATGGTATAAGACATAAGGGATTAACGGTCTCAGAAAATCTATCTTCATAAGCATGCCTGCCCCTACTCTTGTATGTCTGCGTATCTGGCGAACCTCTTTCATAGTGAGCCGTTCGCTCTTGTTTAATATCGTCTCAGTAATGCATATCTTACCAATATCATGGAGGTGAGCGCCTATATCCAGCTCTTCTATCTTTTCCCGCCTCCAGCATAATGCCTGTGCAATGGCAACAGCATACTTTGCAACCCCAACTGCATGGCCGTCTGATAGCGGATCCCTCATTTCAATGTATGTGGAAAGTTTTCTTATAGTATCGCGGTGACTTGCCTGAAGCTGTCTTATCCTCTGAGATTCATAAGGTTCATCGCTTGATATAAATGGGATCATATATGTAGATTGATAAGGTGAAACATCTTTGTACCCGAACAGGCAGAGAAGATTCGGACTCTGCCTGTGCTTTATCTTTATACTAAGGTTTTTAACATACCGCCTGAGATAAATATCATCAATGTTCATCTTCAACTCCTTTGTCGCAAGCACATCTACTGTTTTTTCTGAGCCTTGATTGCACTATCAGCCTTTACAGTTACATACTGCCTTATCTTCTCGAACAGTTTGTCTCCAATGCCATCAACCTTTTTTAAGTCTTCCACCCTTGCAAAAGGACCATGCTTTTCCCTGAACTTGACAATAGCCTGTGACTTCTTCTCTCCAAGACCTGGTACAGATGCCATCTCATCCGCTGAAGCGACATTGATATTTACTACTGATATCTCACTTCTGGAAACCGTCTCTGTTGCTTCTGCCTTAACTATATAAGGTTGTATGGTAGAAATACTCAAAAGCAACAGAAGGTAACTCACTGTTAATATGCCTTTAACCATATTCTCACCTCCTTTCTTACTCTTTTTTCAGATATATTGAGCAACTTCAATGCCAGAAACATTCATGACTATTTTGAACCATTAAACTCTTTGTAATATATGGAAATATTGTTTTGCGCACCAACTACCATGTTTTATACTCAATGAAACCCTGCACATGAGAGAGGGCATAGCCAAACATAATTGCACCGTTCATTGTGCAACTGAAAAGGTCTCATGCTTTCTAAGGAAATCAATTTAGGCTATAATGACGAGGGTGGGTATTTTCATATGAAGCATAATAAACCTGGTAAAGTTTACTTAGTCGGCGCAGGCCCGGGTGATATAGGACTCTTCACCCTTAAAGGTAAAGAATGCGTTGAGAGGGCAGATGTTATCATATATGACTACCTCGCAAACGCAGCTATACTTGCCTTTGCACGACCTGACACAGAATGTATTTTTGTTGGAAAACATGGCGGCAGTTCCATTATGCCGCAGGAAGAAATAAACAGATTGTTGACTAAAAAGGCATCAGAAGGTAAGACCATCGTAAGGTTGAAAGGTGGGGACCCGTTTATCTTCGGAAGAGGAGGGGAAGAGGCTGAGCATCTTGCAGCCACTGGAATACCTTTTGAGGTAATCCCAGGTGTTACCTCCGCAATATCAGTACCTGCATATGCAGGCATCCCATTAACCCACAGAAAGTATTCATCAACAATAGGTATAGTTACAGGAAATGAAGACGCAAATAAAAAGAGGAGCGCTATCGCATGGGACAAGATAGCGACTGGAGTAGATACAATTGTTATTTTAATGGGTCTTAGAAATCTCTCCTCTATAGTAAAGAATGTAACCGGCAACGGCCGTTCCCCTGATACACCTGCTGCTGTCATTCAGTGGGGAACGACACCGGAACAGAAAACAGTTACCGGCACCCTCAGAAATATAGTTATGCGGGCAAAGGCAGAAGACATAAAACCACCAGCCATTATTGTAATAGGAGAGGTAGTAAGACTGCGTGAGAAATATTCAGCCATTTTCTATGCGTCTTTAAAATCAGATATTCTTGGAAAAGAAGTTTTCATAGCTGCAACACGTGAAGGTATTTGCAGAATTACTTTTGGAACTGAAAAATCCTTCCTTCAGGAAATAAAATCACTCTACAATACTTCTCTGATTCATAAAAATGAAAATCAGTTAGAACAGGCATTGTCTGAACTTAATAAATATTTCAGAGGCATTCCAACAGATTTGACCCTTAAATTAGACCTGCATGGCTCAGATTTTCAGAAGAGAGTCTGGAAGTCTTTACTTAATATCCCTTACGGAAAGACCGCTTCCTATAAAGACATAGCGGCCATGATTGGAGCGCCTTACGCTATAAGGGCTGTAGGCGGGGCCTGTGGTAAAAACCCGGTCCCCATTATCGTACCATGCCACAGGGTCATTAGTGCTGATGGAAACCTTGGCGGCTACAGTGGAGGACTAAGGATAAAAATGGCGTTATTAAAATTAGAGGGATCACAGTAGTAGTAAAATCAAGCAGTCGTGGGCATAATCCATAGTTCATAGAGAACACGTATTGATATAAAGGCTATACACAACCCTATTATAATGCCACTCACTACCGGCAGCCATGAAAAATCAGTTGAGATAAAACGTATTAGATATAGACCGGCTATATCTAATAAAAAGGCAAGACTCAATATTCCAACCAGAATTGCTTTTATCAATTCTGCTAAAGCAGTAAAACAAGCGAGCGCCCCTATAGATATCATAAGAAACGAAAATCCGAGCAAATGGATATGCGCCATCTGGGCCATCTCCTGCAGGGTAATAGGCTTAACACCACTTTCAGGCTCATGCATTCCCTCTTTATGGCCATTATCATGATTGTTCCCTTCTTCCGCATCGAGGTTTATTTCTTCTTCAATAAAACCTTTTTCCTCTAAGATTGTTTTTTCTGTTGCTGATATAGATCGCTCACCGTAATGTTCTGCAATAGAAGCTGGAGTAAGACCTACAGACAGGGCTGCATTAAGGGCGCCATTCAAATATCCGGCGCTTAGAATTAAAATAAACCCCGTAATCAGTATCTTCCATGAAATTGCGAGATTTGGAAATCGTATATCAAGTATCTGCATAAGTCGTTTATTTCAGTGAGTGTGAAATCCTTCCCCATGAGAATGCCCCAGTCTGAACCATCCTTTTTTTGATTTGCCGGTCTGGCCTTCAGTAGGTGTATGTGTTTCTTCAGTCTGTTTTTCGTGAGAATGAGGAACTTCATCATTTGAATGTTCATGACCTGCCTTCTCGTGCCCAAGTTCGTGTATATGAACCTCAGGGACAGGTTCATGAAGATGATCGTGCTCATGCTCATGGGCATGCAGGTGAGCATGTCCATGCTGATCTACACCATGGATATGGCGATGGGCATGGAGAAAACTCATGATAATGCTTCTATGCTCTTCATCCATCTCAGCCTTGTGAAGCATTTCATGAAGCAGTTCATGGGTCCTGACTGCAAGCGGGAGTTCCAGACTATGCGACTCAAGCATCTCTCTGTCATAAAGTATCTCTGAGGAGGGACCGTCTGCAACTATCTTCCCTCCGCTCAAAAGCAGACTACGGCTGCAAACCTCGAGTGCAATATCAAGGTCATGGGTACAGAGCAGGATTGTCTTATCAGAGGACTTCAGCCATTCAATAAGGCGACGGCGGCTCAGGGGATCCATGTTGGTAGATGGTTCATCAAACACCAGGACCTCAGGCTGATAAGAAAGTACAGTTGCAAGCGCCAGTCTCTTTCTCTCTCCAAAAGAAAGGTGAAAGGATGAACGATCCTCAAAGCCGGAAAGTCCAACCAGCTCAAGGGCCTCTTTTACGCGTGCATGAATAGTATCTCTTGAAAGGCCAAGATTCAGTGGGCCGAAGGCAACATCATCAAAGACAGTCGGACAAAATAGTTGATCATCCGGATCCTGAAATACGATCCCTATACTGCGCCTTATCTTTGAAAGGTTATCGCGTGTAAGCTCTATGCCGTCAATAACCACACGCCCCTGACTCGGCATCAATACTCCATTCAACTGGCTCACAAAAGTAGACTTCCCTGCCCCGTTTGGACCTATAAGAGCAACCTTTTCACCACGGGCAATGTTACATGTTATCCCTTGAAGCACCTGACGGCCGTCAGGATAATTAAAGTAGACATTGTCAACCAATATTGCATTTTTATCAGACATCTAAATCTCCTTATCACTAATCACTCATTGCTCATAACTCATTGCTTCTCACTAATACCACCCCTTAATTGCAGGTGTAAACACCCTAATCAAATCCGCGGCAAGGACTGCAAAAGTTAACATAAGCACTAAAACAGCCTTCACAAAATCCTTCCCATGTGCCTCAAACCTCACCATTGAATGAAGTTCACCTACGTATCCTTTTGAAAGCATCGCACTGTAGACCCGTGACGTCCGTTCAAAGCTCCGTATAAGCAGTGCCCCTACAAAGTTACCCATTGTGTGAAGGGTATTCATATTTGCCTTCATCACAAACCCTTTGGACCGCATAGCCTTTTCCATCCTCCTTACCTCATCCATGAAGACAAAGATATAGCGATAGGTAAAGAGTATCATCTGGACAAGTAATTTAGGACATTTCAGACTCTGGAGGGCAATCATAGAAATATCAAAACGGGATGAACCAAAGATGGCATTAGTCGTTAACACTATAGTAACTGCCTTAGTAAAAATAAGAATGGCCAGACGTAATCCTTCCCATGCAAATGGAAGACCGATGATATGGAATGCCGCTTCACCAGGATACGAAAAGGGTAGCATAAAAAAGAATGGAGCGAGAAAGACGATAATTACCTTTATGCTGTTGGCAACAAAATGAAAAGGGATATTAGTGATCTTTATAATTATTATAGCAATAAACAGTGAGGCAACTGCGACAGGAAGGGTTTTGAGGAGCGCTACTACGAATATAAAAATGCCAAGAGATAGGATCTTGATCCTCGGGTCCCACCGCTGAACGGACGATTCTATATGAGAAAACCTGTCTATATCAAACGACACTTAAACTTCCCCTGTTCACCGGGTCAGTGCTCTAAGCAACACTTTTATTATATGTCTTCTGTACATGACCCGCAAGCATGTCAGGCCTGGCCTTCTTTAAAAATGTGACACATGCCCCAACCACAATTGCCTCGATTATCAGGGCGGGCACATGGGCTGCCAGGGCATAGCCTGCTGTTGCCCAGAATTCGTCGCCTGAAGTAAATAAAGCCGCGGCAAGAATAACCCCGGAAAATGAAACACCAACAGCACCGGCAATAGCGCCAAAAACCATCTCTAATCTGTCACCCGAAGGAAACCGGTGTCTCATCTGCCAGATAAAGTACGCAATGAGCGCCCCCCCTCCAAGCATAACACAATTCACCCCGATCACAGTTACCCCGCCAAAACCAAAAAGGAATGCCTGCAATATAACACCGAGCATTATGGCAGCAAAGGCCCTCGGCCCAAGAATAACCCCGACAAGACCGTTTAAGATAAAATGGATACTGGTAGGACCAATAGGTATGTGGATCAGGTTGGCAACAAAGAAGACAGCAGCCATAACAGAGACCTTTGGTATTTCATCGAGATCCATCTTCCGCATAGTAGCTGCTGCTATAACTACTGTTCCGCCAAAACCTGCTGCTAACACCGGTGCAGATAAAATACCATCGGCTATATGCATGTTAACATATCTCCTGTTCTATGAACTCCTGCGTGATTTAAAGTAAAGGACTATCCCCATCACTCCAAATATATAACCTATCCCACCAATTATCGTCGTTAACGAATTCTTCTGCTGCATCTCAGTAAAACTTCTGACAAGCGGTTTTATCGCCTCACCTACAGACTTCTCTACAGCCTTTTCAACAACGGCCTGGAGCTGTGCCTCATCAAACCGGCTGGTCTGACTCACTTTATTTTTTTCTTCTCTCACTGTTTTCGAGTTGCTATCTTTTGAAAGTGATGCAGTAACCGTACCAGTTGTGTTTTTACCTCCTCCAATATGTAACTCGCCGGCAGGGAGGGTGTACTCTGTTTTATGCCCCATGCCGGCATTCAGGGAAATCTTCAGATCACTCTTTTGGGGTGCTTTAAAAGAAAACTGTCCCTCATCATTAGTCTTTCCACGCAACAATTCCTTCCCTGAATTATCATAAACAATAACATCAGTATTCATGGCCTTCTTCCCATCTGCAAAGTAGCCCTCAACAAAGACATTCTCACCCTCTGCATAGGCAAACATCTGCACCTTATGGGCATATGAATCAGAGACAAAAACAAGAAAGAGACACATGGTTGTTATGAACAAGCAGACTTTTTTCATCATATTGACCTCTCTTGATAAATATAAATAAAAAGGCCATGTAGGCCCCGCCATCCAGCGGGTTTCAGGCCTACATGGCCTTATTTTAAGATCAACTTCAACAGCCTTTAAATTCCGGACTACTAAGATCTGAAGAGGTTCACCTCTCCGTTGTTGACAATTATTAAACATTAAATAATAAAAACTGTCAAGAAAATTTGTTATAGAAAATTTGTTATAGGCATTCCTCATGGAGAAGATATCATAAAAGTTGAGAGCAATGCCGCCATATCACGCATCTTAGAAAATATCGTCTCAGTCACCTTTGCAGAACCTGATGCCTCGTTAGCCATAGATACCAGCTTCTTTATGGTTACCCCTTCAAGTTGACGCAAATAACCTGTTCCTACGGATGCCTTCATATCCGGCACATATTTTTCATTCACACTCAGGATGGCCGCCTTTGTGACATTTCCCTTTGCATCAATCCCTATTGCGAGGTTAACCTCACCATGCATGTACTCAACCTCAGCAACCATGGCAGCACCTATCGTCGCCCCACTCTTGCTGTCACGGGCCACATAATATGTGTATACGCCATCATATAGCTTTACCCCCAATTCCTTTTTTGCCTTCTCGGCCTTATCCAGGTCCAGCCTTTCTTTCCGTTGAACAACCTTAGCCCCCGCAGGCAGCATCTTCTTAAGCGCCTCATCTTTTTTAAGAAACACTACCTGTTTACCGGCATGCCCCTCATGGGCCAAAGCTGGCCCGGACAAGACAGTCACTCCTGAGAAAAAGGTAATGAGTGTAATGAATATCATGTGCTGTAAGGTTCTATAACTTATTCTAAACTGTAGCATCTCAGACTCCTCACTGTTTGTTAACCCGATGGTTGCTTATTTCTTCTGCTTACCCATGTCATAGGTCTTTACCCAGAGCACTGCACCTATTTCAACAGGATACTCCTTACCTTCATATGTCATGGTATTCTCATCTGTGTTCAGAGCCGCAAAGCCCCACCAGCCTGCCTTAGGCATAGCATATGTAAAGACGCCATTTTCATCTGCCTTAACCACCTGAGTTATCATTGGGTCTGCAGGGGATTTTACACTGCCATCCTCATTGAAGTATTCCACTTCGACTTCTGTAAAAGGAGCAGGCTTGCCATTTACATTTACAATACCCTGAAACACATTGCCTGTCCACAAACCGTACGGTCTTGTAAGCGGGACTATCTCTGTCTTTAGACCGACCTCCTGATCCCAACCCTCTTCCATGCCGAGGGAGTTTACAATGACCTTTGTGTAGTGAACGATAAAAGACTCTTCCGCCGGCTCCCAGTAAGGCTTTGGTTCTACGTAGAAGATGTGATCACCGGGCTCTCTTAAAGAGTATGAACCCTTAAATTTAGTAAATGTTTCTCCTGACCTGTCTTTTACCTTCACCTCTTTGAGAGAATTCAACAGGTCAACATTTTTTTCTCCAATCAGCACACCAAACCTGGCAGGCTTTACTAAATTCATACCATGCCCCTCAAATGGGTGGGTAAATACAACGTCCAGCGTAATTTCACGCTTCTCAGCCTGCGAGACCATTTCATCTGAAGGGATAATCATCTGGAAATGGGCATAAGCCATACTGCCAACATACGTCCAGAAAATCAAACTCATAACTGCTATCCATGTTGCCTCTTTCATAACTGTCTTCTTCATCGCTGTATCCTCCTTATGATTTTCCTTTAATATCTCCCTCCCCCTTGACGGGGGAGGGGCAGGCCTGTCCTGAGCGAAGTCGAAGGAGTGGGGGTGTTGCAAGTTGCTTTCACCCTCCCCTTTACTTAGAAATTCATCTGTGCCCTGAGACCATAGACTGTAATCGTGTCATTATCAGCATCACCACCTGCATTTGTAATAATCTGCACGTCCGGTGTAAGCGTAAAGTGCTCACTGAAGCCCAGCTTGTAATAAATCTCGAAATGGCTTTCATCATCAGGATTTGTAATACCTTCAGCAGCAAAATATTCATTACTTTTGTTATTACCCAGAAGGCCGTAGGCTATACCTACAACATCCTGATCCCTTCCCCAAAGGGCCCCATTTAAAGAAATACCGGCGCTGAGAGCAGACTTGATGGGATTAGAAATCTCCTCGGAATCAACCACGCTATCTTCATCTTCATCATTCCAGAATTCAACGCTATCATCCTGTTTTGCATAGCGGGCAAACAAACCGATACCATCTACAACCTCCTGATCAAAACTCAGTCCGAAGGCAGTATTGGTTTCATTTGTCTTGGAGGGATCACTTATATCTGTAAAATTTCTGGCATCATAAATATAATAAAACCTGTAATTTCCTTCTCTGCCAAGGAGTCCAGGCTTTATATTAACCTGTCCCGCACCATAGGCATTAGAAGTAATATCCTCAAACCCTGAGTTGACTCCATTTGCAAAAGTCAATGTTAAATCCGCTATCTCTGTAGGACTGTATGTTAATGAAATTCCAGGTGCATAGTAACTGTCGAGTTCAGGAAAGATTGAGCCTGCATATCGGGCAAACATCCCTGAGATAAACTGATCTGTTTCATCATTGGCATAAGCGTTCTCATCATGACAGCTATGGACATCTAACTTCCCTACTTTAAGGCCAAGCTGGCCATCGAGAAAGCTTCCTTCAAAATATGCCTGGGATACAGAGATTGCAGCAAATGAATTGTCCTTGTCAGTTGTAAGCTCAGTAATGAACGCGTCATAGTTCGAGCTTGATAATGCGCCTGTGTCATCATTGACACCGCCACCATTTCCTGCCTCAAGGGCCACAACTACTTTCCCTGTAGGTGTTACACCGGCCTCGAAATTTAAATCAAGTGTATATGTAAAATCAGTCACGTCTCTACTGCCGGCAATACCGCTTGTCCCCTGAAGTATAGAGGTAATACCACCTGAAATATTTAATTTACCTATCTCATGCGGGATAATGTGGCCGCCGTCACCCTCTTCTGAATCATGTGCTGCTACTGGTTGAGTAAACATAAAGCTGAAAATAACTGCTCCAGCAAATGCTGATGCGATGATGCTTTTCATAAGAAGACTTTTCCTGCAAATCATTCTGTTTCTCCTTTCTTATCCTGCTATGGGTTAAACTACAAAAAAAAGACCACAAAGGTTTGAACCCGCCAATCCAGGCAAGCTCAGTAGAAACCTCCGTGGTCTCCTGGTTTAATCAATAAAAAAGGCCGTGAATGCCACCCGCTCCTGCGGGTTATTGACCTTCATGGCCTTGATTATTTCTTGATAACTTCCAATTACTGATCAGTAACTACTACTGAAGAGGTTCGCCTCTTCGTTAATGATATTTAACACGACATTCTAAATCCTGTCAAGATTTTTTTTACACATCACAGTTTTCCCCCTGACAATGCACTTATAATTTGAGCGGACACTATTTTATTTCCTCCCAATAAATCTTGTATCTTTCAACCCCATCACTGAATAATTTTAGCCTATGATGTTTTTTAAGCCCATAAAAAGGTTCAAATCTCAAGGTGTAGAGCTTGCCTCCTTCAAGTTCCATTTCTATTTCATCTGAACGTCTATCTTCTGACCTTAAAGCTATCGTGTAGCTTCCCTGTTTGAGCCTCAGTCTCTTTTTTAGATTGTAGTGAATTCCTTTACCCCTTTCCGGCTCCACATCAGATATTATCTCTTCCATACCTTTAACACTCTCTCTAAGTTCCTTGCCATCTATCAATAATGTGAAGACATAGGGGGTTTCGACTGTCCTCGGCTCAAATATATAGGATTTCTTTTTTATATGGGTTGTAATAATAATGTCTGCCTCACCCTGGGGAGGTGCCGGTTCATCCAGAGGGACAACCTTAAATTCCACAGGGACTACTGGTTTTTCAAGAGGGATCTGTGTATAGCACCCTGCAAACACTACTGCGATTACCAATCCAAATAATATTACCATTCTTTTCATTTAAAGCGCCTCCTCTCCTGTCTGAAATGTTTTTATCCTTACTGCCTTTTCTATATCATAGACAAAGATCTTTCCATCTCCTGGATTCCCTGTATGTCCAACCCTTGTGATAGTTTCTACTACCTTATCCACCAGATCATCCTTTAACATGATCTCAATCTTTACTTTGGGTATGTAGTCTATGAGCTATGAGGTCTTCAACAACACGATGGGGGCCCTCCTTCCCCTTCTCCTTGCCAAAACCCCTGCAATCAGAGACCGTCATACCCGGGAAACCTTGTATTTCCTGCAAGGCTCTTGTTACGGCTGATAATTTAAATGGCTGAATGATGGCCTTCACTTCTTTCATTTTTTATTCCTCCTTTCGTTTCTTTTAAATACGTTACACGACTTAAAACTCCACCCTCTTTTCTTCAAACCATCTGTAAAGGACCGGGAGCAATATAAGGGTTAAAAGAGTAGATGTTATAAGCCCTCCAACAACCACCGTTGCCAGAGGCTTCTGAATCTCAGAGCCAGGTCCTGTGGCAAGCAGCATCGGGACGAGACCGAGTATGGCGACCAAAGCGGTCATAAGGACAGGCCTGAGCCTCCTTTCGCATCCTGTGGTAATGGCTTCCTCTATGGTGAGACCTTCTTCACGGAGTTTATTGATGTAGGATACAAGGACAACCCCGTTTAAAACCGCAACCCCGAAAAGGGCGATGAAACCTACCGAGGCAGGCACGCTAAGATACTGCCTTGAAATCCAAAGTCCTAAAATTCCGCCGATCAAGGCGAAAGGCAGGTTAAGGATAATGAGCGCCGCATACCTTAAAGAATTAAAGGCTGTGAACAGGAGGAAAAAAACGAGTGCTATGGTCAGGGGCACTATTATATAAAGTCTCTTCATGGCCCTCTGCTGGTTTTCAAATGCCCCGCCCCAGGTGATGTAATAACCGGAAGGGAGTTTTACCTCTTTGCCTATTTTCCCCTGCGCCTCTGCAACAAAACTGCCTATGTCCCTGCCTTCAACATTGCTTTCAACGACAATCCTTCTCTTTGAGTTTTCCCTGCTCACCTGCAAAGGGCCTTCTGAAATAGAAACCTTTGCGAGCGAGGCGAGCGGGATATTTGCTCCGTTAGCCGCCTTTACAAAGATATTTTCAATCGTTTCAACACTATTTCTTTTATCCTCCGGAAACCTTAAAAGGATAGCGAATCTTCTGTCACCTTCAAAGACTTCGGTAGCCGCCTTGCCGCCGATGGCTGTTTCTATTATATCCTGTATGTCAGATACATTGATGCCGTAACGGGCTATCTTCCTCCTGTCTATATCAATGTTCAGGTAGGGCTGCCCGGCGGTCTGTTCAACCCTCATGTCTGCTGCACCCTTGACAGTGGAAACAATGCGGCCGATATCTTCGGCCTTTTCCCTGAGGATATCCATATCATCGCCGAAGAGCTTGATCGCAATCTGGGACTTAACACCTGATATGAGCTCGTCAACCCTCAACGCTATTGGCTGGCTGATATTGATGCCGATACCCGGAATTTTTTCGAGTTCTCCTCTAATTTTTTTAACGAGTTCTTCCTTTGTCCCGCCTGTCTTCCACTGGTCCCTTGGCTTAAGAACCACAATAGGGTCGCTTACATTGGGCCCCATCGGGTCTGTGGCGATCTCCGCAGTGCCTATCTTTGATACGACAGTCTCCACTTCAGGGAATTTCAAGAGCGCTTGCTGCATCTTCTTTTCTATCTCAATGGATTCCTGAAGTGATATGCTTGGAAGCCTTATAACCTGAGGTGTAAGGGATCCCTCGTCAAGGGTTGGGATGAACTCTGTTCCGAGGAAAGGAAAGATGGCAAGGCTTGCGAGCAGCATCGCCACAGCAGAAACAACCACAATAAAACCGTGCCTGAGCGAATATCTCAGTGATGGTATATAAATCCTTTTAAGCCACCTCACGATAAAAACATCCTTTTCGCTCCCCCCTTTTAAAAAAATGGAACAGAGGACAGGCGAGAGGGTCAGGGAGAGGATAAGCGAGGCAAACAGGGATATGCTTATGGTGTAGGCCATCGGGCTGAACATCTTACCCTCCATGCCTTCGAGGGTGAAGAGGGGGAGGAATACGATGATGATAATGAGTATGCCGAAGACCATGGGAGTGCCCACTTCTTTTACGGCTTCAAAGATAATATGGATGCGTCCCTCTTTCGCTCCCCCTTTTTCCGAAAGGTGTCTGTATATGTTCTCTACTATCACCACAGAACCATCCACCATCATGCCTATCGCTATAGCAAGGCCGCCGAGGGACATGAGGTTGGCGGTGAGCCCTATCTGCCGCATCGCTATAAAAGTTATAAGGGCTGCCACAGGAAGTGTGGCCGCAACAATCAAGGCGCTCCTTATATTTCCAAGAAATAAAAGGAGCACCGCCACTACAAGGATACCGCCTTCCTCAAGGGCTTTCGTTACAGTACTCATGCAGGCATTGACGAGTTCTATCCTGTCGTAGAAAGGTTTTATCCTGATACCGTCCGGCAGGATATTATTTTTGTTTATCTCATCAACCTTTTTCTTTACGCCTTCCACAACCTCTTTGCCGCTCCCGCCCCGTATCATCATTACAATCCCGGCAACCGCCTCGCCTTTTCCGTCCTTTACAACCGCGCCCAGTCTTGTCTCAGGGCCGAACTTCACATCAGCCACATCCCTTATGTATACAGGGGTTTCGTCATGCACCTTGACTACTATGTCTTCTATATCCTTCAATGACTGGATGAGGCCTAGACCCCTGACAATATACTGTTCTGAAGAATGTTCTATGATATTCCCGCCGGCGTTTGCGTTATTTGCAGCCACGGATTCGAAAACCTCTTTAAGCGTGAGGTTATATTTTCTTAAACGGTCAGGGTCTATGAGAACCTGATATTGCTTTACATGACCGCCAAAGGCATTGATATCGGTTACGCCCGGGACCGTTTTAAGGATTGGCCTTACAATCCAGTCCTGGATGGTGCGGAGTTCCATCAACTCCTGTAATCTCCCCTCGCTCCCCTCTATCAAAGGGGGGTTGGGGGGATTTGTATGGGCTTTCTCCAGAGTATACTGATACACCTCTCCAAGACCTGTTGATATTGGCCCCATCATAGGCGCAACCCCTTGCGGCAACTTTTCTTTGGCCTCAATAAGCCTCTCAAGGACAAGCTGTCTTGCAAAATAGATGTCCACATTGTCTTCAAAAACAACCGTCACCATTGACAGGCCGAACTTTGAAAGGGAACGGAGGTCCTGAAGCCTCGGAAGCCCGGTCATCTGGACCTCTACAGGATAGGTGACGAGCTTTTCCACCTCAATAGGGGAACGGCCCGGCGCCTCGGTGATGATCTGCACCTGAATGTTGGTTACATCAGGGAATGCGTCTATAGGTAGTTTTTTGAATGCATACACTCCAAGCACTGATAGAAAAACCGTGGCAACTATTATCAAAAGCCTCTGCCTTAAGGCAAAGGAAATTAACCTCTCGATCATTTATTCCTCCTAAAAAGCGTTAATGCCACTGTCTTATTCCTTTCCACTCCTTTTACTCCTCTTCCATCAAGCCCTTCATAGTCTCAGATTTCAGGGTAAAGGCACCCTTCGTTACAATACGTTCCCCCTTCTTTATGCCTGAGATCACCTGATGAAAGCCTTCCGCCTGAAGACCTAATTCTACCCCCCTCTTTTCAAAGGAGTTTTCATCCTTTGCAACAAAGACGACGGCCTTCTCTCCTTCACGCTGAACTGCGCTTACAGGGATGGCAAGGACCTTCTCTTTTTCATCTGTCGATATCTTTATTGAGGCAAACATCTCAGGCTTTAACTCGCCTTTTGTATTTTCTACTTCAATCCTGACCTGTACTGTCCTTGTGGCAGGGTCTATCGTATTAGAGATGTAACTTATCTGACCTCTGAAGATCTTTTCAGGATAAGGGGCTGCTGTTACAGCCACACTCTGACCTTTTTTTATCCTGGGGGAATCGTTCTCAGGTATATCAGCTATGACCCAGATATTTAAAAGGTTTGCAATAACGAATAAAGGCTTAACAGGCTCTACCACCTCACCCAGTGTAAGATGTCTTTCTATAACACTTCCTGCAATAGGGGAATAGATGGCAACCTTTGAATTTATCGTATGTACCTTTTCGATGGATGATATTTCCTCATCTGTCATGCCAAGAAGATGCAGCCAGTCCTCTGCTACCTTTGCCTCTGTTATGGATGACAAATATTCACCTTCCCGTCTCTGGAATTCACCCGTAGAGATGACCTTTTCCTTAAGTATTATCTTTGCCCTTTCATATGACTTCTCCGCGACCTGAAGTGCGGTCTTTGCCTTTAAATATTTGCCCTGTGCCTCTCCGATTTCGGGGCTGTCAATAATCGCCAGAGGTTCTCCTTTCCTCACATGGTCTCCAGGGTTTGCATAAACCTCTACAGCCCTTCCTGGTATCCGCGAACTTACATGGGCGAGTCTTGTTTCATTCACATCGACCTTCCCTGAAAATGTATATTCAATTCTTAAAGGTCTTAAAGAAACGACTTCGGTCTTTATTCCTGCCGTCTCTATAGCGTCCTTGTTCAGAGTCACTATCCCGGAGTTATTAGCAGATTCTTTGTCCTGCTCCTTGTGGTTTTCAACCTTATCAACCTGCTGTTTAGAATCGCATCCGGAAAGAAAAATTATGGCAATTGCCATTACAAATATCATCCTGTGAAACATAAATGGTTACCTCCGAAAATAAGATTCATCTTTTACGGCAATTCCCCTACCGTCCGCTCTAACGAAGCGATGGAAGTTTCAAGTTCAAACAAAGACTGATAATATTCAGCAAGTGTTGAACGGTTGACCCTCTGTGCATCCAGAAACTCAAGAAGATTAGATTCCCCGAGTCTGTAAGAAAGGTCAGCAATCCTTAAAGCCTCTTCAGCCTGCTTAAGGAGACCTTTTTCAAAGACATTAATCTGGTCAAGCGCAATGAGATAATTCTGGTACTCTTCTGTTATAGCCCTTGATAATTCAACCCTTATTTTGTAGATTTCAGCTTCGGCCCTGGTTTTATCGGCAAAGGCCCTCGCAATTTCTCCTCTCCTTTGATACCAGAGGAGATCGGAAGTAGAAAGACTAACACCATAGGACTCCTTGTCTGTCTCTCTGCCGGAAAAGCCGCTGACGGTTATATCCGGGGAAATAGACGCCTTTTCCTTTTCAAGGGAAAAATATTTTGCCTCTGCCTCCTTGCCGGTCTTAAGTATTAAGGGATGCCTTTCCATTGCATAGGATAAGAGTATTGAGAGTTCATATCTCTTCTCAGGTAATTCAAACGTACCTGCAATATCAAAGTCATCCTTCAGAGCGTTACCGAGGAGGGCATTTAAAGTGGTCATGGAGACAATAACCCTATTTTCTGCTCTTTTAAAATCCTTATCCGCCCTGAGTCTCTCCACATGGGCCTTTACAAGCTCAAATTCTGGTGTCTCCCCAGCCCTTACTCTAACCTCTACAGTCTTTAGGAGCTCTTCCACGATTCGCAGGTTCTCCTTTGCTGTCTCCACAGCCTTTTTGTTTAAGAGGATCTGGTAAAAGGCCTTTTTTACCTCATAGCGGAGCTGTAAGCGAAAGTCCTCCACATCCTTTCTCCTGAAAAATCGTTTCGCAGGCCTTTCTACAGGCTGGCTTATACCGACGGAGTACTCACCCTTTGACTCTCCTGTTTCAAGGGATTTACCGCTAACTCCTTGAAACTCAACCTCTGGATTAGGGTATGCCCTTGCAGATACTATATCTGCCTTACTCGCCTCAAGATTGGCCTTAAAAACCGCCATGGAAGGATTCTTTTCAAGGGCTATAGATATCAGTTCATCAATGGTATAACCCTTCTTATCCTCTGCTATAACATCACTGCAGAAAAGATACAGCAGACTTACAAGAATAAAGAAAATAGACGATTTTCCTCTCAAGGTTTATCCCTCCTTAGTTTTTAAAGATAGAAATCTCCCGCAATTTTTTATAACGTATCAGACCACTGCGGAAATACTAAAAGATGTTTAAAGAAGGACCTTGGGAGGATGGAAGATATATGATGAAAATTTTTGGACAGGCAATTGATCTGTCATGATTCCAGGTAATCCTGGAACCTGGTAAAAGGAGGTAAATGTGGATGGAGATGTTGAAAATTTGAGATGGCAAACACACTGGCAATCGTCAATAATATTGGTAGAGGAATCTTTGCCATTTTCATCGCCTGAATCAGCGGTCTTAAGTTGATACTCACCCTCATAGAAACAACTAATATCAGTCATCTGCAAGGCAAATATGAAGAAAAGGAAGACGGCAATTATTTTGGTGTAATGAGCTAATCTCATAATTGCATGATACTATAAATAATGGTCAGTTTTGTCAAGTAATAAACTTCTTGTGTCATCTTATACCCCCTCTAATACCCGGTTTCTTTTACAGGATATGCGCCTATTGCATATGTCCATTTCTCTCCCCGGATTTCTTGTAAATACTCAAGGCAAAGAATGAAGCCATTATTAATAACAACAGGGAGAGCTGAAATATGATGAAAGACGCAATCTTAAGCCAGGCAAAGGATGGAGATACAAATCTTATAAGCCACCCTGAACCTATATCTAAAAGACCTGAGGTAAAGGAGATAAGTATCATTAAAAGTTTTACAAGCTGCGGGAGGCGTAAAAAGGCAGTAAGGTGATTTACAAGGAGGAGGGCCATTGCAAATAGAAACAGGTGAATATGGGTTGTTTCAAGCAATCCTAAATATGAGACAGGATTTCTGAAATCCTCCTCGGATCCAAGATAGTATTGAACAACCGATGTATAATCCACACCAATCTTTTGTGTATACATGAGGATATTTGTAACCCATAAAAGCAAGACATAAAAGAGGGTAAAGATTAGAATAACCCGCAATAATCTATTATTATTAAATTCACCATTTACAAGGAATTTCATCTGAGAATCCTTTTATCCAGTATCTTTATTTCAATGATAGATAGAATCTTCCTGACCTCTGCTGTTATTCCATTAACACTTAAGGTTGCGCTGGATACCGCACTAATTCCTCTTTTAGGCCAGAGGTTATTGTCAAGAACCTTGCCTTTAAATTGGTCAAACCACCTCCTGGAAGGCAGATATTCCTCTGGTTCGTAGAAGGCGAGTATCTCAACATATTTAAGACTTCCATCCGTATTTATGACTACCATATAGACCACGGGCTTGGTCCTTACTATCTGGCTCCCCAGGAAGGCATAACCTGCGACACTCTCATCCCCAATACCTACATAATATGTAAATATCTTTGATTCAAGCCTTACCCTGGACAACGCCTCAATCTTTTCGACCTCCTCACCCGTTAAAAAAATAGTCTTTCTCTCAACCTTTTCTGCTTCAGGAAAGGCAAATTTTAAGGCATCCTCTTTATTAAGATATACCTTTGCAGAAATCGGCGTGGTCAAAAGAAGTACTATTACTAATGTCCAGAGGCCGGTTAATACCCTCATAACCTTCATAGACCACGCCGCTCCATTCTTCTCCTGTTAATCCTAAAATATAAATCCTACACCAAGATTGATCTGATCAATTTTATTTTCATCAAGGCCAGTTCCCCTACCCTCAGGAAGGTTTGACTCTGTATCTTTCCATTGATAATCCGCCTTGATGACAACATTGGGGTGGGGTTTAAATCCCAGCCCGGCCGTGGTTACAGTCCTGTCCAGCGTTGTATCCCTGCTTCCTGTAAAGACCTCCTTATTTGTATCATATGACTCATACCTGACAAAAGGTGTAAGGGACATATCAGAGGCCGGTCTTATGTGGGGCATAACATTATATGCAGTCTCAAGATACCATCCCTCAACCTTTTTGCCCACATCACCAGGTGGCGCTGATTCCAGTGCGCTGTTGCCATCCAGCGAGCCGCTTGCAAAAAGCCCTCTTAAGTGAAGCCCTTGAAATTGATACGTGGTATGAATCTCCCAGAGATTCACAGTCCCCTCTTTATCAGTGGATTTATCCTGATCTCCTCCTTTACCCTCATCAGCCTTTCCAGAGTAGTATGTCCCACCAATCAGAAGGTTTGTCAAAAGCTCATAATTAATACGGACTATCGTTCCAAACACATCAGCATTCGCCTTTGCTCCTTGCTGTCTGCCGCTGCGTATCCATGTGTTATTGTTGAAGCTGTTTGCCCTGAGTCCGTTGACAAGTGCAACATCATATTTTAATTCCCCCACTTTGCCATACGCCATTATACCGATATCTCTCCATGTGCTTGGAATGATATTTGTTTCTACATCAGGCCTAAGAACACCATGATAGACCGTAGGCTCATGATACTCATTAATAAAACC
>Ga0209211_10004588_pt1 | contig 21364 bp, 20 predicted proteins | sample RifGroA2_FD_183992 | JGI IMG/M metagenome (GOLD analysis project Ga0209211, IMG submission 183992) | Groundwater microbial communities from Rifle, Colorado, USA - Groundwater A2 (SPAdes) (version 2) | ecosystem: Environmental > Aquatic > Deep subsurface > Groundwater | place: Rifle, Colorado...
CAATTTCCGAATCAGAAATTGTCTTTATTACTGTTGGCACTCCGCCAAAAGAAACCGGTGAAGCTGATCTAACAGCTGTTATTGAAGTAGCCCGCAATATAGGAAAAAATCTTAAAAGTAAATTTACCGTCGTATCGTGCAAAAGCACAGTCCCAGTCGGTACTAACCACAAATTAGAAGTAATTATAAGTAAACATAAGCCAAAACAAGTCGACTTCGCCGTCGCATCCTGCCCCGAGTTTTTACGGGAAGGAACGGGAATCTCTGACACTGTCAATGCTGACCGGGTAGTGATCGGATCAGACAACAAACGAGCCATAGAAAAATTAATTGCCCTTCATAAACCAATTAATGGCAAAAGAGTCATTACTAATCTTGCCTCAGCTGAGATGATTAAATATGCTTCAAACGTTTTTTTGGCCAATAAAATATCTTTTGCCAATCTGATTTCTTTTTACTGTGAAAAAACCGGCGCCGATGTCAATGAGGTGCTGACTGGAGTTGGGATAGATGAAAGAATTGGTAAACAATTTTTAAATCCCGGCCTTGGATATGGCGGATCTTGTCTTCCAAAAGACGTAAAGGCATTTTTAGATATTGGTAAAAGATTGTCAGTTGACACTCAATTGTTGACCGCAATTGAAAATATTAATATAAAAGCCCAAGAAAATTTTTTGGCAAAAATTATTAATAATGCTCCGGGAAAAAAAGTCGCCATCTGGGGATTAAGCTTCAAACCTAACACAGACGATATAAGATTTGCTCCCTCAGTTTTTATAATTGAAAATTTATTGAAACATGGTTTTCAATTAAATGTATATGATCAAGAGGCGGCTGACAATATTAAAAAAATATTTGCTAATAAAATTACTTATCATAAGGACCCATATCAAACTGTGAATAAAACGGATGCTTTAATAATCATCACTGAATGGAATGAATTTAGGCAGATTGATTTAAACAAAGTAAAAAAACAAATGGCCAATCCAACCATTTTTGATGGAAGAAATATTTATGATCCGTCAGATTTAAAAAAGTTAGGCTTTAAATATTATTCAATAGGCCGATCCACATGAAAATACTAATTGCTGGTGGAGCCGGATTTATCGGCTCTCACCTAACTAAATTTCATCTCAGTAAAAATGATCAAGTTATCGTCATTGACAATTTCATTACCGGAAATAAAAAAAATTTAGAAGCGGAAAAAAACAATCAAAATTTAACAGTTATTGAGGCTGATATTGTTTATTTTGACTTTTCTAAGTTACCAAGTTTTGATATTATTTACGATCTTGCTTCTCCTGCTTCTCCCAAAGATTTTCAACAATTATCAATAGAAATCCTCAAAACTAACAGTCTCGGCTTAATTAATATCTTGGATTTTTTTATCAAAAGTAATAGTAAAATTTTAGTATTTTCTTCAACTTCCGAAGTCTATGGTGATCCCGAAAAACATCCGCAAAAAGAAAGTTATTTTGGCCATGTCAATCCGGTCGGTATCCGCTCTTGCTATGATGAAGGAAAAAGGTTTGCCGAAGCTCTAATAATGGCTTATTTTAGAAAATATAAAAAAGATGTTAGGATTGCCCGCGTATTTAATACTTATGGACTTTTCATGAAAAAAGACGATGGCCGTGTCATTTCTAATTTTGTTAACCAAGCTATTAATGATCAGCCATTAACAATCTATGGTAACGGATCTCAGACCCGTTCTTTTTGCTATGTCTCTGACATGGTTGGGGGATTGTATTCTTTAGCAACAACCTCTAATTTAGCTAGTGAAATAATTAATATTGGTAATCCTTATGAAAAAACAATTTCAGAAATTGCTGATATAATAAAAAAGTTAACTCAATCTCGATCAGAGATTGTTTATAAAACCATTGGCCAAGATGATCCAAAAAGACGTTGTCCTGATATTACCAAAGCGAAAAAACTATTGAATTGGCAACCAAAAGTTGGCTTAGAGGAAGGGTTAAAGAAAACAATTCAATATTTTAGAAGCGTATGAAAAAAGTCCTCGTGGTTTTACCCACTTTTAATGAAGGAGGTACAATTAAAAAACTGATTGAAGATATTTTAGCTCAAAATAAAAATCTCCTAAATTGGGATATTGAAGTTTTGGTTAATGATAGTTTGTCAACAGACGATACTGCTAAGATAGTTAAAGAACTGAAAAAAAAATATTCTAAAAAAGTCTATCTGTTGGAAACAAAAAAAGAAGGTTTAGGCAAAGCCTATCATCAGGCATTTGTTTATATAATTGAACACATGCAACCATTTGTTGTTATTCAAATGGATGCCGATTTTTCTCACAATCCAAATGATATTCCTCTGTTTTTAAAAGAAATTGAAAAAGGAGCCGATTTTGTCATCGGCGCCCGTTATATTAAAGGTGGTTCTATTCCTAAAAATTGGGGTTGGTATCGGAAAATACTTTCTATATTTGGTAATTTAACTATTCGCTTCGGTTTCATGAAACTTAGAATTCACGATTGGACTTCTGGATTTAGGGCGATCAAAACCTGGATCGTTAAGGATACTTTGGCTTTTGTAAAAAACTATTCCGGATATGTTTTTCAGATTGCCTTGCTTGACGGGGCAATTAAAAAAAATGCCATGGTTTCCGAGGTGCCGATTAATTTCATTGACCGGAAATACGGTAAATCAAAAATTATTTTTACTCAATATATTTTTCAAATTCTTCTTTACGTTTTTAGCTATTCATCATTTATTAAGTTTGTAATCGCCGGCTTGATTGGATTTGCAATTGATTTCGGTATTTCTTATCTTATGATTGAAAAAATCCACCAAGTTGTGTGGATAGCTACTTTATTAAGTACAGAAACGGCAATCGCTAGTAATTTTATGGTAAATAATTTCTGGAGTTTTTCTCACAAAAAAATTGAGGGAGGCCCTATAAATTTTATTTTTAGTTTCTTCAAATTTAATCTTGTTTCCTCTGTATCTGTTGTCATTCAAACTATCGGTATACAGATATTGGTGGTGGTATTTGGAAGAAAGCTTTGGTATTTGTACAAGATTTTAATAATTGCTTTTGTGATAGTACCTTATTCCTATATTCTTTATAATAAAGTGGTGTGGAGAAATAAATAATTAGTCCAAATATTTTTTAGAAGAATACTGCGAAGATATCCAGCCTTCCTTTCCGTCAATCTTAATTTTATACCAACCTTCTTGTTCGTCTATTAAATCAAAGGATTCGCCAGGGTTAACCTTACCTGACTCTGAAGCATTCAAACTTGGTTCTTCCCGAACTCTAAGCCAACCGGTCGGCGTATCCTTTATGGTAATTACTGTCTTACTTGTTGTCTTTCCACTATCACTGGCTGTTTTCGTCTTGTCATCAGTAGCTTTAACAAAGGAGAAGCTCTGATCAATGGCTAGTTTAAAAGTCGCATTAACTCGATAACCTGAATCAACGTTGACTTTTTGTGTTCTTCTAAAAAATCCCGGCATAAATACTGATAGTTCATGATCACCTCTCAAGACATTTTCCATGATTGCTGGTGCCACCCCTTTTTCATCACTGTCTAAAGTAATAATTGCGCCTGGAGGTTCTGTCTCCACATAAACCTCTCCTGATCCGGCATTTTGCGGTTTTTTAGTCATTTTTACCGTCGTAAAAATTTCACCGGCTGAAGCAATATCCGATGAACCCAGTTCCCGATTAACGTATGTTAAAGAATTTTTGTAAATATTTATCTTACCATTCCAAGAGGCTGTATCAGTCGCCGTTGTTTCTGGAATTAACTTTAGTAAATATTCACCGACTTTATATTTATCCTCAAAAGGAGTTTTACCAATTAAATTACTATTTAAAAAAACGCTGGCGGTGGGTGAAGAAATGATTTTCAATTTTCCATATTCATTTTGCTTATCAAAAATAAAAAACCGCACCCCTACAAAACCAACAAAAAGCAGAATCAATATTAAAAGCAACGATAATTTACTCTTCATATTTGTCATAACTTTATTTTAAGCGAGTCCATTAAACATTTCAACCTAACTTAATTAGAATAACTCCAACAAGCATTATCAGACTGCCGACCCAAACTTCTTTTTTTGGTTTATCTTTAAATAAAAACCAACCTAATAGAAGCACGAAAAACACTTCGAGTTTTTTAACTCCAGAAACAAGAGCCACGGCTCCAGTTGTTATCCCGTATAAAAATAACAAAGATAAAGCCATATAAGCAACTCCATTTAAAGAAAGAGTCCAAAAGTTTGTTTTTAATTCTTTTACCCAGTTTTTATCTTTTCCTGTCATGTAAACTCCTAATAAAATTACTGTCAATATATTTTCCATTAAAAGTAAAAACGACTGATTAACTGGCTGTATATTTCTAAGTCCGATTTTATCAAAAATTGTCGTTAATGGCATAATTATCATTGCAATCAGATACATTAAAGAGTTTTTGTTAGTAGCTAATAGTTTAAAAGGTTTAAAGAAATCTTCTTTTGCCTCTTCAACTTTTAATGTATATCCTCCAACTACGATTAAAATTAAACCAATGATGGAAATTATTTTTAAAGATTCAGATAAAAATATTAACCCATAAATATATTGAAATAAAACAGCGAAAAAAGTCAAAGGAACTACCTCAGACATTAGACTGCCTTTTAATGATTTCAGGGAAAGAGTCTTAGCATAAGCAAAGCTGACAACAGAAGCGGCAATTACAATCCAAAATAAATTATTTACTTTAGGAATACCATCTTTAAAAGCCGGATAAATAAGAAAAGGTATTGAAAAAGCAAACAAGGCCCAAGACACGAGGGAAGCATTAATATTTTTTAAGGCTTTTTTGTTTAAAATAATCGATATTGCCGAAACTAAGGCCGAAAATATTGCATACCAGAACCACATATGGTTTTTATTTTATCAAAGGAGTTCTTTTAATCCAAGCTTATTGTAAATTTTTTTAGGTCTAAAGTGAGTTTGAAGCCAGTTAGAAATTCAATTCCAACTAAGGCGTCATCGCCTTTAGTAAACATTAGTGAAATATTTTTTTCAACTTTTTCATAGCGTATTTTAACTTTATACATTTCTACAGTCATAATTGACCCATTCCCGATTTCAAAATCTTGAAAAGATATTCTGTCCATATTAATTAATGAACGGAATGAGTCAGGCAAAGATAATCCACCCGTATACCCCGTATCAATAAAACAGTCTACTTTTTTAGATGAAGCTAACAAAACATCTATTCTAATATGTGGATGATTCTTTGAATCTATGTAAATGTTCATTTAAACATCGATGGAAGTCTTCCAATATTTGCCATATAAAATTGTCTGCGAGGAAAACTTTTTTTGGCTTTATCCATCGCTTCAATTGGCGTTCTACCAACAAAAAATTTACCGCTATTTGCTTCTATTGTTACATAATAACCAGGCTTATATTGTTTATCAAGCTGTGGCTTAATTCTATAGTAAATTTCTCTACCTTTTTCGACTATGAATTCTTGCTTAAGATTAATTGTTGACATATGAAGTAATTGTAGTATAATTTCTTTAAGTTTGCAATAAACTTATGAAAAAAATACTGTTCGTTTCCAAATCGTCTTCAAGGCGACTCTTTGGGGAGGGTAGTATTTTTATGGCCTAAAGAGTAAAAAATATTATTAATCCCCCGCTAACGGCGGGGTTTTTTAATGGTCAAGAAATACAGCTTCCCCCTCAATTAAACGAGGGGGATTTTTTTTAATTAAAAATTTACAAAAATATATATGAAACATTTACCAAAATTATCTCCGGATTTTGCGGAGAATAAAAAAAATAATAAAAAAGTTTTACTTATGTATTCAGGAGGCGTCGATACCTCGATTTCTGTTTATTTATTAAAACATTTTTATGGCTACCAAGTCATAACTTTGACAATCGACGTTTGTCAAGATACTATGTGGTCTAAAAAAATGGCCAAAAAGGCCAAACAACTTGGAGCAGTAAAAACCATCATTTATGATGGGAAACAAGAATATGCAGATAATTATTTATCCCAAATTATTAAAGCTAATGCCATGTACGATGACTATTATCCTGTTGGTACATCAATTGCCCGACCTTGGCAAGCAAAAATTGGTGTCGACATTGCCAAAAAAGAAAAAGTCGACGCTATAGCTCATGGAAATAAGGGTAGAGGAGCGGGTGCGTTTCAATTCAACATGGTATTTAATTATTTCTCAACCGGTGACATGAAATTGGTAACACCAATTGGAGACTGGTGGCCAACACGACAGGAAGAAGTTGAATTTGCCTTTAAAAATAAAATTCCTATTCCAGTTCCAAAAAAGAACCCGTTTAGTTATGACGATAATATTATGTCTAACGCCATTAATTACGGAGACATCGATGATATTGGAAAACAGGCGCCTGAGGAAGCGTTTAAATGGACTGTGCCAGTCGAAAAAGCACCAGATAAACCGGAATATATTGAACTTGAGTTTAAATGTGGACTTCCTTTTAAATTAAATGGCCAAAAGATAAAACTGGAAGAAATGATTCAAAAACTGAATATTACTGCCGGAAAACACGGAATAGGGAGAATCGATATGCTGGAAAACGGTTTGTATGGCAATAAATTTAAATGGGTCTATGAGGCACCGGCAGCTCAAATATTAATTTATTCTCATAAAGAAATTGAAAAAATGGTTTTGCCTAAAGAAACCATTAATTTTAAACATGAATTTATAGACAAAAAATGGACCAAGTTAGTTTATCATGCCGCTATGTACAGCCCTTTGGCTAAAGCATTGATGAGTTTCATAGATCACATACAACCTTATGTTAATGGCAAGATCGCTTTAAAACTTTTTAAGGGCAATTTCATAGTTATTAAACGTGAATCAAACGATTCTTTGGTTAATATCGATTCAAAGAATTTAAAATTAAAACTTGATCTTGATACAGTCCCTTATGGTTTTGAAGAATATAGCTTTGCCCTAAAGCACCCAGAAGTTTTTACGGGCCACTTAGGAAAATTAAAAGTTAAATAAAAAAACTATGAAAAATAAAACAACAAATAATCCACTTTGGAGTGAAGGAGAAGATAAAAATTTTGGGAAAATAGCGGTTGAATATGCCGCCGGACAAGACGTGATATTAGACAAGGCATTCGTTCAATATGAATGTCTTGTTAATCAAGCTCATCAGTTAATGTTGTTAAAACAAAATATTCTTCCCATAAACCAAGTTAAAAAAATATTAGAAGTTTTGGAAGAAATTAAAAAACTTGATAAAGAAGGAAAATTTGATTTAAAAAAAGAGCTTGAAGACGTTCATTCTAATGTTGAACAATACATTTTGGGTAAACTTGGAATTGAAATCGGAGGTAATCTACGACTGGGAATAGCTAGAAATGACCAAATATATACCGATACAAGAATGTACATCAGAGATCATGTTTTATTTATAAGTAATCAATTGATTGATTTGATAACCGGTTTATCATTCGAAGCTAATAAATATTCGGGCGTAATTATGCCAGGTTATACCCATTTAAGAGTTTCTCAATCAATTACTTATGGTCATTGGCTGACGGCAAAGGCGTATCATTTTCTTGATGATCTAAATAATCTTGTTTTTAATTTTGAACAAGTGAATAAATGCCCATTGGGCATTTTCGAAATGGCTGGAACCCAATTATCTATTGATCGAAAATTAACAGCAAAATATTTAGGATTTGATGGAATTACGGAAAATAGTCTATATACTGCTAATTCTCGAGGTGAAATAGAAACAAAATTATTAGCGGATTTGTCCATATTAGCTCTTCATATTAAAAGAACCATGAGCGAAGTAATAATGTGGTCGACTCATGAATTTGGTTTTGTTCAAATAGATGATTTATATACTACCGGAGGAACGGCTCAACCAAATCTCAAAAACCCAGACACATTGGAAATTGTCCGAGCCAACTGTGCAAGAATATATGGAAAGTTCTTGGAAACATTAATTACAATGGATGGACTACCTTCTGGTTATAATCGAGACACCCAACAAACAAAGGCGACTCTATTTGAGTCATTAGAAATAATTGAGACAACCCTACCTGTTTTTACAGGAATTTTAACTTCTTTAAAGATTAATGAAGAGGCAATGTTAAAAGGGGCCGAGATTAATTTTCCCACCGCTCCAGACCTATCAGTTCAAATTGCAATCAAGGGAATAATATCTTTTCGAGAAGCTTTCCTTGTGGTAAAGGCTCTTATTAAAGAAAGTTGTTTAAAAAATAAGCTTTCTGAATTAACACCCGAACTCATATTAAAAATTTCAAAAGAAAAATTGGGAAAATATATTGTTTTAACCCAAAAAGAAATTGATGAGGTTTCTACACCAAAAAGCCGTGTATTCGCTTGTAAAAGCGAAGGAGGACCAGCACCGGAAAGTGTTAAAAAAATGATTGAAGATATCAAAAAAATTAGTCAACAAAAAAAGAAAGAGATTGAGATGAAAAAAGAAAAAATTAAACAAGCTCTAAAAAAATTAACAAATGAAGTACAAAATTTAATTTATATAAAAAGTTAGTTAATACTATGAAAAAAGATTTTCTATCAATTACCGATTTATCAAAAGAAGAAATCATTTACTTGATTGAGCTAGCGATCACGTTAAAGGAAGAACTTATAAATAATGGAACAAACATGTCATATCTAAAAAATAAAACTTTAACGATGATTTTTGAAAAGCCTTCTCTTCGAACCCGGGTTTCTTTTGAAACCGCCATGACGCAATTGGGTGGACACGCGATTAATTTGTCACCTGCTGATATTAGTATGGGAAAAAGAGAATCTGCTGCTGATATTGCCAAGGTTGTTTCCTCGATGACAAATATTGTCATGGCTCGTGTTTATAAACATGTCCTAGTTGAAGAATTGGCTAAATATTCCTCAGTTCCTGTTATTAACGGTCTTTCAGATTTAGAACATCCCTGCCAAATTTTAGCCGATCTATTAACAATTTATGAATGTAAAAAAAAATTTTACGGGTTGAAAATTGCTTACTTTGGTGACAGTGAAAATAATATTTCCCATTCATTAGCTTTAGCTTCAGGTATTTTAGGAATGAATTTTACCATTGCTTCCCCTAAAGGTTATTGGATAAAAAAAGATATTGCGGAAACAGCAAAAAAATCAGCTAAGAAAAACGGCTGTCAAATTATTGAAACTGACGATCCAAAAAAGGCGGCTGACAATGCTGATGTTATTTATACCGATACCTGGATTAGTATGGGAGATGAAGAAGAAAAACAAAAACGATTAAAAATTTTTCCTCCCTATCAAGTAACAAACAAACTCATGAATCTTGCTAAAAAAGATGTTATCTTTATGCATGATATGCCAGTTTATCGCAACCATGAAGTTAGTTCAGAAGTCATTGACGGAAAACAATCAATTATTTTTCATCAAGCCGAAAATCGTCTTCACGCCCAAAAGGCTTTATTGATTTTTCTATTAAATAATTCCAAAGCAGTTTAAATTCTGCTATCATGTAATCCAATGATTAAAGACGAAATATTAAAAAATTTACAACTGGCTTTGGAGAAAATTAGTATCAAAGACGTTGTTCCAACATTGGAAAAACCGGCCAATTCCGACTTCGGTGACTACTCAACTTCGGTTGCCCTTAAATTGACTAAACAATTAAAAAAAAATCCCTTGGTGATCGCCGAAGAAATTAAGAAAAACTTTCCTAAGATTGACTTTATTGAAAAAATCGACGTCGTCAAACCAGGTTTCGTTAACTTCTGGATTTCAAATGTACAATCGATTAATCGATTGACAGAAATTGTTGAGAACAAATTTATTTATCCGGAATATCATCTTGGAAAGAACAAAAAGCTTATGGTCGAGTTCGCTCATCCAAATACTCATAAACTTTTTCATATCGGTCATCTGAGAAATATTTCAACTGGAGAAGCAATGGTGAGAATTCTTGAAGCAGTTGGAAATATTATAATCCGATCTAATTACGAAGGTGACGTTGGTCTTCATATTGCTAAATGTTTATATGGAATAAAAAATTCTAAAACAGACATAAAAAAAATTAAATCTTTGCAGGAAAAAATTGAATTTATCGGCAAGATGTATTCCGCCGGGACCAAGGCATACGAAGACGATGAAAAAGCCAAACAAGAAATAATAAAAATTAACAAAACGATTTATGACCGTGATCCGGGAATTATGCCATTGTGGACAGAAACTAGACAATGGAGTCTTGATTATTTTGAGGAAAATTACAAAAGATTTTACAGTCATTTTGACCGGCTATATTTTGAAAGTGAATTTTACAAACGTGGTGTAGAAATTGTTAAACAATCTTTGGAAAAAGGTATTCTCGAAAAAAGTCAGGGAGCGATTATTTTTAATGGTAAAAAGTATGGACTGGACATAAGAGTTTTTATCAACTCACTTGGTTTTCCTACTTATGAGGGTAAAGAATTAGCCTTGGCCGAAAAAGAATTTTCTGATTTTGGTGAGTTGGATAAAGTAATTCATGTTGTAACACCGGAGCAAACCAGCTTTTTCAAAGTGACATTTAAAGTCGAAGAGTTAATCGATGAAAAAAAATATAAGAATAAACAGTATCACTTAATCTACGAGTGGGTAAAACTTAAAGCTGGTAAAATGTCATCCCGTGAAGGTAATATTATTGAAGCTCACTGGCTGATTGACGAAGTCAAGAAAAAAATTTCAGAAAAATTTAAATGCGATGAGGAAACGACAGAAATTCTCGCTGTGGCATCGGTTAAATATTCTTTTCTTAAAAATGGTACCCAAACAATTATTCACTTTGATATTGATGAATCGATAGCCGTTGACGGAAATTCTGCCCCATATTTAATTTACACTTACGTCCGCTGTCAATCTGTTCTGAATAAAGCCAATGCTAACCCGTTAACCCGTGAACCCGTTAACCAGTCAAAAATTAACAACGATGAATCTAACGTATTGCGTCTCATAAACCAATTCCCTGAAATTGTTCAACAGTCAGCTATGCAGTTAGCCCCCAATCTTATTGCTAACTATCTTTACGAACTGGCTCAGAAATATAATTATTTTTATCAAAAAAATAAAATTTTGGAGTCAGAAGAAAATACTAAACAGTTTCGATTGATGTTAACTCAGGCGGTTAGAAAAGTGATTAAAGAAGGGTTGTATTTGTTGGGGATTAAAACTGTTGAGAAGATGTAGTTGAATCAGTTGTCCAGTTAACGGGTTAAAGAGTTAACGAGTTAGAAAAAGTGAACCCGTTAACACGTTAACTCGTTAACCAAATAACTTAATAACTATGAGTTTCTTTATTTGTAGTGAATGCGGTTTTGGCTCCGGCTCTTGGATTGGCAAATGTCCCGACTGTGGTCAGTGGAATACTTTAAAAGAACAGCCAAATTTTGAAAAATCTCCAAATAAAAAAAGCGAAGTAATCAAAAAGATCACTATCACTTCCCTATCAAAAATTAAATCTTCTTCAAAATCCAGACAGTCGACCGGTATCTTTGAATTTGACCGGGTTTTGGGTGGCGGTACTGTCCCTGGTGAAGTGATTCTTTTGACCGGACAACCGGGAATAGGTAAATCAACTCTTGTTCTTCAGGCCTTTCAAAAACTGAAAGTTCTCTATATCTCCGGCGAAGAGTCGGCCGAACAAGTAAAAAACCGGGCCGAACGACTTTCTGTCGACCTTGAAAACTTATCTTTTTCAGCTGACCTGCAAATTGAAAGCATTGTTCAAAGTCTTAAAGAATTAAAAGATGAAATTGAAATCGTCATCATTGATTCTATTCAAACCATTTATTCAAAAGATATTGAAGGACCGGTGGCCGGTATTAGTCAGTTGAAAGAAGTGACTAAAAAAATCATTAACTTTGCTAAGCAGTCAAAAATTAGCGTTCTTCTAATTGGTCACATTAATAAAGAAGGTGATGTTGCTGGTCCAAAAACTTTAGAACATTTTGTTGACTGTGTTCTCGAGTTAGAAGGAGAAAAAATTTCAAACTTTAGACTACTGCGCGCTTCGAAAAACCGCTTTGGCTCAACTGATGAAATTGGCATTTTTGAAATGAAACAAAAAGGGTTGACCGAAGTAAAGAATCCTTTAATATTTTTAGAAACTGACAAAAAACTAGAGCCTGGAAAAGCCATTGTTGGCGTTGCTGAAGGCAAAAGGCCGTTCTTTTTTGAGATTCAAACTTTAGTTGTTCCCGCAAGTCAAATGAATCCTCGTCGGGTAGTTAAAGGCCTTGACTACAATAAGGTTTTACTACTTTTAGCGGTTATGAGAAAAAATCTTCATCTGCCACTTGACCGCTTTGATGTCTTTGTTAATGTGGTTGGCGGCGTCTCTATTAAATCAACCGCCTCAGATCTTGGATTTATTGCCTCTTTGATTTCCTCATTTAAAAATATTGCCTTGCCGGCTAACTCTATTTTTGTTGGTGAAGTCGGCTTACTTGGAGAAATTCGCGCTTCTTTTCTTGAAGAAAAAATAATTGAAGAGTCAAAACGATTAGGATTTAAAAAGATATATTCATCAAAATTAATTAAAAACGTCAAGGATTTCGCGAAACAAATATAGATACCCAACCATCCTCGATAGATTGAAGTATTAATTAAGGGGATTTTTTAAAGAAAGTTTTTTCCACAATAGTTTTTTTTCCATTGGCTCCGATTAAATTTATTATCAACTTATTTTCGCCTTCATTAAGTGAATAATCATAAACAAATATTCCCTCTTTATTTTGATAGATTCTTTCGCCGGCAATCGTAATCATGGTATCTTTGTCTGTTTTTCCGGAAATTTTAGTACTTTTTTCAATCGTAAAGTTTTTTACCTTTGGTGACAGAAGAACTAAACCGGGAGGAGAAAAATATGTTTTTAACTGTAAAATGAAATATCCAGCAAAAAATAAACACAGAATTATTAAACCGATTTTCAAAAACTTTTTTGTTTCTGAAGTTAAATATGCCGAAGTAATCTTTCTTTTGAATTTAACTTCTTCCTTTTTTTCATAGTCCCGACGGAAAAAAGCCAGAACTCTTTTTTCATCCAAATTGAGAATCCGAGAATAGTTTTTTAAAATTCCGGTAATATAAATTTTTGAAGTAAAAAAATTCCAGTCTTCCTCTTCGATTGCTCTCAAGTACTTTTCCCTAACTTTAATTTGCTTTTCAATATCGATAAGAAGCAAACCTTTTTTTTCTCTCTCTTTTTTAAGAATTTCCCCTACTGTAGTCATAAGCGTTATGTGTTAAGAGAGTTAGGCGTTAGGTGGATTTTCCGCATAACCCATAACACCTAACACTTAACAAGTAATTATACTCTTCCCGTATATTCGCCTGTTTCCGGATTGATACTGATGGTTTCTCCGACTTTAATAAATATTGGAACCATGACGATTGCTCCGGTTTCCACTCTGACCGATTTTTTAGCCCCGGAAACTGTATCACCCTTGGCTGCGTCTTCAGCTTCAACTATCTTTAATTTAACACTGCTTGGCGAACGGATTGACAACAGCTTATCATTATACATATAAACGAACATCTTCTTTCCTTCTTTGAAAAATTTTGTGATTTCACCAACTACCGAGATTGGAAGTGAAGACTGGTTAAAGGTTCTTTCATCCATAAAGTACAGGTTTTCATTATCTTTATATAGATACTGCATCTCAACGGACGCAACGTCCAATACCTCCACTTGCTCATTGGATTTATAAGCATAGTCAACATTTTTGGCGGACACCAGATTTTTTAATCTTGCTTTCATCAAAGCAGATCCTTTGCCAGGGGAATAAAAATCAGCTTTTTGAACTTGACATATTGCGCCTTGAAAAAAAACAAACTCACCTTTTTTTAGATTACCAGCATTTACTCTCATAATTTAAACAATATTAATTAACTTTAAATCTTGTATTGAAGTTAAGTCTGTAAAAATCATTACTAATCTTTCAAAACCGATCGCAATTCCTGAGCAATCATGAAGACCATATTTTAATGCTTCAATATAGCCTTTGTCAATCGGATGAATAACCTCACTTTCTTTTTTAAATCTTAACTCTTGCTCTTTCCAATCGGTCAACTCAGTATAACAATCCCCTAATTCAATCCCATTGATATAGAATTCAAAACGTTGAGTTGTCTTTCCGTCGGGATTTAATTTAGCTAAAGCGGCAAATTCCTTCGGATAATCATAAATCAAAGTCGGATAGCCGTTTTTTCCCAAATTTGGCTCAATTTCTTGAGAATAAATCTGTGACCAAAGATCGACATAACCAAACCCTTTTACTCGATAACTTTTTTCTTTGGCTTTTTTTATAAATAACTTCTGATCAAATAACTCTTTCTCAGATATGTTACTATATTTTTTAAAAGCTTCTGTCACGGAAATTTTTTCCCATTTTTTGAACGAAACAAATTTATTTTTTACTTTTTTATCAATGTGTTTTAGCATTTTTAATACTTCTTCAGCAATATTCATATAATCAGTATTCATTTTATAAAATTCGAGCATTATGAATTCAAAAGAATGAAGAGAAGAAGGTTGATCACTGTTTCGAAAAGACTTTCCCAGATAATAAGAATCGCCAACTCCATAAGCTAATAAGCGTTTTAAAAATAGCTCCGGAGACGGTGTTAAATAAAGTTTTTCCTTCTTATCTAAATACTTAAACTCCGTCTCAAAAACTTCCAAATAAGATTCAGGAATCAATGCTGGAGAAAGAACTGGTAAATCTATTTTCAGATAATTATTTTTTTCCATAAACTCATGAACCGCCTTTTCCACTTCAAGATAGATTTTGTAATTCTTAAGATTATTGACGTTTGTTTGTATTTTCATAACGGTTTGTGTCATTCCCACGTAGGTAGGAATCCAAGCTATTATACTGGATCCCCGTCTTCACGGGAATGACGATTCAACAGATTAGCCTATTGAAAAAGCAAAATCGTTTGACAATAAGAAGAAGAAGAAGAAGAAGTACAATGCCAACAATATGCCTGAAGAAAAACTAATCGTTCATCCACAAGGCCCTACAAGAAGAGAAAGGGCTTTTGCTTGTTTAGCAGGAATAATGCCAGCAATAACAAGAACTCTTGTGTTTATGAAGGAGAATAGAGGATTAGGTAAAGGTAGATTATCAAATCAAATAAAAGCTGCTAAAGAAATTGAAAAAATATATCGAAAGTAATTCAACTTTCTATCTCTTCCTCCAACTCTCTTAACAATTCTTTGGCTCTACCGGAAACTCTTGATGGAGTATTGATTTTGTAGATTATGTACTGGTTTCCTTTGCGATTGGATTGCGGATATGGAACTCCCTGGTCGTGAAGTTTGACGGTTGTCCCCGGTTGCGTCCCCGGTCTTATTTTTAACTTAATTATGCCATTAACCGTCGGCACCTCGACTACTCCTCCAAGAACTGCCAAAGAATAAGAAATATCTTTTTCAAAATATATATCCTGACCTTTTCTTTTAAAATAAGGGTGAGTTTTGATTCTGACCTGCAAATCAAAATCGGAGAACCTGATCGTCATTTTATCGTCGACTCCGGCCGGGATTTGAAATGATTTTTCCTCACCTTTGACAATCATGGTTTTTTTTACTCCATGGACGGCTTCTTCAAAAGTCAAAGTGATTTCATAGACATCCCGTCTTTGTTGCCTTCTTCCTCCCCGGGAAAATGGTGATTGGAAACCAAAAAACTGCTCAAAGATTTCAAATGGATCGGAAAATCCGCCAAAGTCAATGTTTTCAAACGGGGATCCTTCACCGCCCATATTGGTATAAACCCCGCCAAAAGGTCCCTGCTGGTAGCTTTGACCGCCACCGGCCCCTGCCCCATACTGATCATACATTTCCCTCTTCTTTGAATCAGAAAGAACTTCGTAAGCCTTAGTAACATTTTTAAATTTACTATTCGCTTCCGCTGTTTTATTTCGATCAGGATGCCATTTGAGAGCCTGACGACGATAGGCCGTTTTTATTTCCTGTTCAGACGCGCCTTTTGCAACACCGAGGGTTTCATAGTAATCACTCATAATTCATTTTCTAATTATAATGTTAATACTACCAATTTAACCAATACTACAAATACTACCAATGAATAATAAAAATAACAAAACAAATGACTCAATTATTGAATCATTTGTTTATTAAGAAATTTATTGGTCGGATTTGTCCGGATTGGTAGTATTGGTCGGATTAATTCACGACTTCTCCTTCTTCTACTTTTTTCCCTTTTTCGTCTTTCTTTTCCTCATCTTTTGGAGGCTGTTGTTCTTCCGGCTTTGCTTCTTTTTTGTTATACATTGCCTGGCCGATCTTGGATAGTTCATCGGAAAGGTCTTTGGTCTTTGATTCTATTTCATCTTTAGTCCCTTTTTCTATCTTCTCCTTCAATTCTTTAATCTTTTTTTCAACGTTTTCTTTGACGGCTTTGTCAACTTTGTCTCCGGCATCTCGCAAAGATTTTTCCGAAACATAGATCATGTTATCAGCTTTATTTCTGACCTCAATTTTTTCTTTTTCTTCCTTATCCTTATCTGCGTTTTTTTCCGCTTCTTCCCTCATCTTTTCGATTTCATCTTTAGTCAAACCGGTTGATCCGGTGATTTTAATCGCTTGAGATTTACCAGTAGCCTTATCTTTTGCCGTCACTGTTAAAATACCATTAGCATCAAGGTCAAAAGAGACCTCAATTTGAGGAACTCCGCGGGGCGCTGGAGGAATTCCGTCCAAAGTAAATCTTCCTAGCGATTTATTATCTCGGGCCAAAGATCTTTCTCCTTGCATAATATGAATTTCTACCTGAGTTTGATTATCCCCGGCAGTCGAGAATACTTCGGCCTTTGTGTTTGGAACTGTGGTATTTTTTTGAATCAACGGCGTCATTACACCACCCAATGTTTCAAGCCCCAATGTTAACGGAGTGACGTCCAATAATACGACGTCCTTCGTTTCACCGGTCAAAACTCCTCCTTGAATTGCAGCTCCAAGAGCTACTACTTCATCTGGGTTGACCGAACGGTTTGGTTCTTTTCCGAAAAATTCTTTAACTTTTGCAATCACTTTGGGCATTCTTGTCATTCCGCCAACCAAAACCACCTCATTAATTTTAGAAACTTCAACCTTGGCATCTTTTAAACAAGCTTTAACTGGTCCAAAAGTTTTTTCAATTAATTCACCAATCAATGATTCTAATTTAGCTCTGGTTAATTTCATTACCAAATGTGATGGTTGACCATCCTTAACGGTCACAAAAGGCAAGTTTACTTCTGCTTCCATTGAAGAGGATAGTTCAATTTTGGCTTTTTCGGCTGCATCTCGCAGACGTTGTAAAGCTTGCGGATCGCGTCTTAAATCCACTCCATTTTCTTTTTTGAATTCTTCAGCTAAATAGTCTAGGATTACTTTATCAAAATCATCACCACCTAAATGAGTATCACCATTAGTGGCTTTGACATGAAAAACGCCTTCTCCTAATTCAAGAACGGTTATGTCAAAAGTTCCTCCACCCAAATCATAAACTGCAATCGTATGACTGTGTTTTTTATCTAAACCGTAAGATAGGGCAGCTGCCGTCGGTTCATTAATAATTCTGACCACTTCCAGCCCGGCAATTTCACCGGCCTGTTTGGTCGCCTGGCGCTGGGCATCATCAAAGTAAGCCGGTACCGTAATGACGGCTTTTGTCACTTTTTCCCCCAAATGGGATTCTGCATCAACTTTGATTTTCTGTAAAATCATGGCCGAAACTTCTTGAGGGGTATAGGTCTTTCCATCAACTTCAACATCGGCCATTTGATCCCTTCCTTCTTTGATTTTATAAGGTAACCATTTTGAATCAAATCTAACCGATTCATCCGTAAACCGTCTACCCATCAATCTTTTTATCGAAAAAATCGTATTTTTTGGATTAACGACCATCTGTCTTTTGGCCACATCGCCAACAATCCTCTTAACTGGATCAACGACCGATGGAATAACATTTCTTCCTTCAGCAGAAAAAATAACTTTTGGTTTTCCACCCTCCATCACGGCTACACATGAATTGGTAGTTCCTAGATCAATCCCGATTATTTTTGCCATAGTATTTTATTATTTTGAATTTATAATTTTTGACACTTTTACCTGTGCCACTCTAATAATTTTATCTTCAAATTTATATCCTTTCCTTAAAACTTCCACTACTTTATTATCTTCTCTGCCGGGTATGATATCAATCGCTTCGGCAAAATTAGGATCAAAATCTTTTCCCATTAAATCCATTTCTTCCAGACCGGCTTCCTTTAAAATCTGCATAAAGTGATCTTTTGATATTTTTAATCCCTGGTCTTTAACAAAAACTTCCGCTTTTTCCAAATTGTCCAGAAAAGGAATAACTTTGATTAATAAATTTTTGTTTCCCATCTTCATTAATTCAAACCGTTCTTCGTTAACTCTTTTTTCCAAATTCTGATAATCAGCCAAAGCCCGTAAATATTTATTTTTAAACTCTTCTACCCGCTGTTTTAGATTCTCTATTTCTAAAGTAAATTTATCAACCGCCGGTTTCTTTGCTTTGGTTTTGTCCATATTTATCTATTATAACGCCTGTTCCTTGATTATTTCTTCCAATAGTCCGGAAAAATATTTAATTTGGGGAATGACAGCATCATAAGACATTCTTTTCGGGCCAATTACACCAATTATCCCTTTAATTTTACTACTTTCAAATTCGCCAAAAACACTGGCACAACAATCAAAAATTGGATCATGAAAGTCTTCTTCTCCCAACATATAGTAAATCTCATCTTCCAAAGAAAACATGTCGTTTAATATTTTTTCCCAAAAAGCAACTTCATCTAATCGACCAAATAAAGTTCTTGATAGATTTATATCAAAGAATTCTGGTTGATTTAACAAATTTGCCATACCTGAGTAATATACATCACCTAAATTAGTGGTCACTAAAGAAAGTAGTCCCGTTTTTTGTGATAACACCTTAGTTGCTTGAGATAATAATCGATGAGTTTCTTTTCTTTCGTCCCAGATGCTATTTTTGTAAGAAACCTCGTCGGTGGTTGACATTTCCTTTTGCTTCATCAAATGCTTAATATAAAATCTAAAACCTTTGGCGGAAGGAATTCGGCCGGAAGAAAAATGGGTTTTTTTCAGATAATCTTTTTTTGCCAATTCAACCATCTCATTTCTAATCGTTGCCGGCGATACTCCCAGTTTGTATTTCTTTTCCAAAATCTCGCTTCCAACCGCCGCACCGGTTTCCGTATATTCTTTAATAATTACTTTCAAAATATCAATCTGTCTTTGAGTCAAGTCTTCCATATATTTAGCAAATATACACCATGTCTGCTAACGTGTCAAGGGGTAAAAAATATAAACTTTATAAATGCTATAATTTTTATAATTATGATTAAATTAGGCGCGCATCAATCAATCTCCGGCGGGTATACAGAAGCTTTAAAACGAATTACAAATATTGGTGGAAATTGCCTACAGATTTTTTCCTCCTCTCCCCGTGGTTGGAATTTTGCAAAACCAACTGAAGAAGAAATTAGAGAATTTAGGATTCAGAATTCAGAATTATCAATCGATCCAATATATTTTCACGCTACATATTTGATTAACTTAGCTGATGACGGACGAATTGGACATGCATCAAAACAATCTTTAATTTCTGAAATGAATCTCGCTCCACGCCTTGGTATCAAAGGATCGATTATTCACCTTGGTTCTTACAAAGGTGAATCATCCCCAACAAAATACATAACCCTCATAACCAACATAAAAGAAATTCTCGAAAAAACCCCAAAAGAATCTTTATTTATTATTGAAAATGCCGGAAATAGAAAGATCGGACAAACGTTGGAAGAAATTTCCCAAATTGTCAAAGACGTCAATCGTCCAAGAGTTAGAATCTGTTTTGACACCTGTCATCTATTTTCCAACGGCTATAAATTTGACACAAACCAAGAATTGGATATTTTTCTCGCTAAACTCGCTAAACTCGAAATAAATAATATTGTTGAATTATGGCATATTAACGATAGCCGTGACGAATTTGATTCCGGTCACGACCGCCACGAGAACATTGGACAAGGAAAAATGAATGTTGATGAATTTAAAATCTTATTAAATCATTCAAAGACAAAGAGCTACCCTTTCATCATTGAAACGCCGGGTTTCGATGGCAACGGACCCGATAAAAAAAATCTCGATATTTTAAAGTCTATGATTGATATATAATTTCAGCATGATTAAACTACCAAAAGAAGTTATAGACTTAATGAATATTTTTAGTAAAAATAAATATCAGATTTATGTTGTTGGTGGTGCGGTTCGCGATGCTCTTTTAAACAAGCCTATTGATAATTGGGACTTTACAACAAATGCCACTCCGGAACAAATTCTTAAAATGTTCCCTGACGCTTTTTATAACAACGTCTACGGAACGGTTTCGATTCCAAAAGACAAAATTATTTTTGAAGTTACTCCATTTCGTAAAGAATCAGAATATACGGATTTACGCCACCCGGAAAAAATTGAGTGGGCCAAAACTATTGAGGAAGATTTATCACGTAGGGATTTTACGATTAATGCCATTGCGTTTGACGGATCAATAATTATTGATCCCTACAACGGACAAAATGATTTAACAAATAAATTAATTAAGGCTGTTGGCAATCCTAATATTCGATTTAATGAAGATGCCCTTCGATTACTTCGAGCGGTTCGTTTCACTTCTCAACTGGGATTTCTCATTGAGAACGACACCAGAAACTCAATTCAAAAAAATGCTTCGTTAATTACTAAAATTTCCTGGGAAAGAGTCAGGGATGAATTTTTAAAAATTTTAGAAAGTGATCATCCGGCTGAAGGAATTCTCTTCCTGAAAAGTACAGGTCTTCTTTCATATATTTTACCGGATGTTGATGTTTGCTTTTCTATTCCACAAAAAAGTCCTAAACGTCATCACGTTTATGATGTGGGAACTCATCTAGTTATGGCTTTAAAACATTGCCCGTCAAAGGATCCTATCACTCGATTTGCAACCCTAATTCATGATGTTGGTAAAACAAAAACTTTCCATAAAGATGAAAAAACCGAACTGATTACTTTCTATAATCACGAAGTAGTTGGTAAAAAACAAGCGAAAATCATTGCTGACAGGTTTAAACTATCAAACAAACAAAAAGACAAACTAGTGACATTGGTCGGCGAACATCAATTTACCGTCACTGAACTGCTAACAGACAAAGCAATTAGAAGATTTGTTAGAAGTGTCACTAAAGAATATCTCCAAGATATGCTTGACCTTAGAACTGCTGACCGTATTGGCTCGGGT
>Ga0209211_10004590_pt1 | contig 21362 bp, 19 predicted proteins | sample RifGroA2_FD_183992 | JGI IMG/M metagenome (GOLD analysis project Ga0209211, IMG submission 183992) | Groundwater microbial communities from Rifle, Colorado, USA - Groundwater A2 (SPAdes) (version 2) | ecosystem: Environmental > Aquatic > Deep subsurface > Groundwater | place: Rifle, Colorado...
CGGCCGATTTAATCATTCGGGGATGACAAATCTCTTATGAAATTCTTCATACTATCAACCCTATTCATTCGTATTCTTCATAAAACTTTTGTCAGAATCAATATTAATGCGTATGATTATCGTGTTCCTTAGAACTTCCTTCCTTCGTTTCTGTTGCCGGTTTTAAATTCATCCCGCATTTGGGACACTTGCCCGGATGCGACTGGTGCTCCTGCGGATGCATCGGGCAAACGTATTCTTTTGTTTTCCCCTCTTTCATCCTTGGTTCACCTCTCTGGTCTACGACGAGCGGGCCTACTTTATCAGCAACAGTTCCTTTAGGGTGCTCATATAAACCGGGATTCTTATCATCTGTTAAATGATCCCTTACCTTTAGGACCGTAAACATCCCTCCCATTCCCACCGGACCAAATTGACCTTCACCGCCCATCATCGGTAGTGTATTTTCGGGCCCTGCCATCCCCATTCCCATCATCTCATGCATTCCGGTTTCTCCCATGGCCATATACTCCGAAAGAAGTTCTCGGATCTTTTCTTCTTCGCCTTTTTGACTGACGCCAATCATATTAGGGATATCGTGTCCCATCGCGTTCATGGGATGATGCCGGCGGTGACAATGCAGCGCCCAATCCCCTGGTGTATCAGCGATGAATTCAACATCGCGTGTTTGGCCGGGAAAAACGACTACCGTTGTTTCAGGCCATTGGGCTGATTCAGGAATATCTCCTCCGTCGGTTGCAACAACCTTAAAATTGAATCCATGCAAATGAATGGGATGTGACTCTTGTCCCACGTTGCCAATACGGATTCTGACCCGGTCTCCCGTTTTGACAACCAAAGGCTCAGTTCCAGGAAATGCCCGGCTATTAAAAGTGAAGATATTAAAATCGGTCATGACACTGACATCCGGCGTTACTGTTGCCGGAGACACAAACCATTCGTTCAAAAAGATTGCGAAATCCCGATCAATTTTTTTCTCACGATGTTTAGGGTGAATGATAAAAAATCCCATTGTCCCTAATCCTATTTGCACCATTTCATCTCCATGGGAATGATACATCTGAGTGCCGTGCTGCTTGAGAGTAAATTCATAAAGGAATGTTTCCCCTGGCTGAATGGGCTTTTGAGTAAGACCAGACACCCCATCCATGCCATTCGGTAAAAGTACTCCATGCCAATGGACAGCCGTAATTTCCGGCAGTTTATTGGTGACATAAATTTTGACGTGATCCCCTTCTACTGCTTCAATCGTTGGCCCCGGTGTCTGGCCGCTATAGCACCAGGCGTTGATGACCATTCCGGGCGCTATTTCATGCTTACATTCATCGACAGTCAAACGGAAAACTTTTGAGCCGTCTTCATCCCTTGTCCCTGGCAAGGTACTGCCATTCGGTGTCACAACCGGAGTATAAGGTAATTTTTCTTGATCCTTATCTGATGTGGCTGAAAAAGCGTTCTGTGAAAAAATGCCGATCAAAATGTTCAACAACAAAATTGCGATCAGACTTATTCTATTTATCATTTTCCCCCATGATGATGTTCATGCGATGGCGTTTGAGGTGTCATTTCTTTGGAAGAACTATCCGCGGGAATATATTCAATTTTCTCGCCTGCTAAAAGTTCAAGCTCTGAGCGAAGAATCCAATATTCCTTTAAACTCACCACAAACTTATGATAAGACTCGATTTCTTCTTTTTTGGCATCTAAAAGATCATAAACACCAACGAGCATAAAATTATAATGCCTCTGAAGTGACTCGATAAACTTGGCATGGAGCGGCAAAACCGATTGAAGATAAGTTTCAACCATGTTCTTTGTTACTAAGAGACGGTTATATTTCGAACGTACCGAGGACAGGACTTCATCTTCCTTGGCCCTTAAACGTTCCTGGCTTTGCCGTAGCTGCGCCTTGGAACGAGCCACGAAAGTTTGCTTTTGATCAAAAAGCGGAACTTCAACTTCAAAAACAGGGCCTTCCAACCGCCCGCCATCCGTCTCTTTTTCGGTATTAAAACCAGCTTGCATCTCTGGAAGCATATTAACCCGGCTTACCTTGAGAGCCTGCTCTCTGGTTTTGACTTCCTGATTGGCCATCAAAAGGGCAAAATTTTGAGACATCGCTTTGTCTTCTAACTCCTTTAACAACGGTTCCTCTTTCGAAATATAAGGAAGGCTTTCTTGAATGTCCCAGTCCATTTCCCGGCTGGATAATCCCATCAAACGCCCTAATGTTTCCTTTGCCTCGTTGACTTCCATCTCTCTTTGGCTTAAATCCAACTGCGCCCGGTTAAGAGCAAGCTGGTGACCGGTGACAACGAGGTCATTGACATTGCCGGCTTCAAACTGACGCTCTGCCAACACCAAAGCCGATTCTTCAGCCTTTAAAATTTTTTCCTGCATCGCGTACATCTGTTGAGCGGCCTGTAAAGTGTAGTAAGCGTTCCGGACTTCACGATCAAGACGCAGTACCGCTTCGCCAACTGAGTATTGAGCCTGTTCCAGTTGAGTATGCGTCAACCCTTTTCGTAAAGGCAGCGTCAGAATACTCAGAATATCCTGTTTCACCTCAAACTCTGTATTGGTCTTGCCATCATGGGTTGGGTTACGGAAGAATCCGTGTACAGATGGATTTTTCAGTAATCCTGCCTGCACTAACTCCGCTTTTGTCACTCCCAATTCTTCAAAAGCGGCCTGCAAAGAAGGATTATTCATAAGCGCAATCTCGACGGCCGCATCAACCGTCAATTTATCCTGAAGGACGTTTTGTATTTTTTGCTGGATAATCTCCTCATTCTTAGAACCCAAACCCCAATTCAATTTCTTGTGAGTGCGCTGCTCGATTTTCTCCTGCAGATGCTTTAGGTCCCCGTTGGTAGAAACGGAAGCACAACCTGAAACAACAACACTGATCGAGATAAAAAAAAGCACAGGCACTTTTATTCTTATTGAGTGTAATCCACTCGGAGTTTCCATCATTTATCCCCCTTTGCGCTCATCGGCCTGAGAAGATTGTGGGGCGGGACTCATCCCGGATGAAGGCAGGTGTTTAATTTCCGCATGATATTTCCAGATGGTATAAATCGCGGGCAAAACAACCAGCGTCAGAATGGTAGACGAGGTCAGGCCGCCGATCAACGGCGCCGCGATCCGCTTCATGACATCAGCCCCTGTTCCCGTACTCATCATGACGGGCATAAGCCCGAAAATATTGGCTCCCACGGTCATCAGTTTCGGCCTCAAACGCTGAACCGCCCCTTCCATGACCGCGTCATAAAGATCCGCCAGGCTGTTCATTTTTCCTTGTAATTTTCGACGCGCGTAGGCCTCATCCAGATACACAATCATAATGGATCCTGTCTCCGCGGCAACGCCGGCCAGGGCAATGAGCCCGACCCATACCGCGATACTCATGTTATAGCCCAGAAGAAACAGAAACCAAATCCCGCCGATGAGCGCGAACGGCACGGACAGCATGACAATGAGCGTTTCTGTGATGGATTGAAAGGTAAAATAATACAAAATAAAAATAATAAAAATCGTCAGGGGAACAAATATCATGAGCCTGGCCTTGACTCTCTGCATATATTCGTACTGGCCCGACCAGGTAAGCGCGTATCCTGTGGGAAGTTTGATATTATCTTTAACGACCTTCTTGGCCTCCGCCACGTAACGGCCCACATCGCGTCCGGCCATATCCACGTAGACATAACCGGAGAGCAGGCCGTTTTCATCTCTGATCATTGAAGGGCCCAGCCGCAGATGAATATCCGCAATCTGCGCCATGGGGATCTGTTGTCCATCCATGGTAGGAACCAACACGCGCTTTAATTGTTCCACATCATCCCGGAATTCCCGGCCATAGCGCAAGTTGATCGAATAGCGTTCCCGTCCTTCGACCGTTGTCGAGATATTCTCACCGCCGATCGCCGACATAATAATGTCCTCCGCGTCGGCCACAGTCAAGCCGTAACGGGCCAACTGGTCGCGTTTTAAATCAAAATCCACGAAATACCCTCCGGCCACGCGTTCGGCATAGACACTGCGCGTCCCCGGGACAGAGGTTAAAATACGTTCAATGTCGGTGCCGATCTTCTCAATCTCCTCGAGATTGGAACCGAAAATCTTGATCCCAACCGGCGTCCGCACCCCTGTCGTCAACATATCGATCCTGGCCTTGATGGGCATGGTCCAGGCATTGGTGGTCCCGGGGATCTTCATTTTGGTGTTCATTTCCTCAATGAGTTTTTCCCACGTCAGGCCCTTGCGCCAATCTTTCTTGTCCTTTAACACCACCGTGGTTTCCATCATGGAAAACGGCGCCGGATCCGTGGAGCTGGTCGCCCTTCCCGCCTTGCCAAAAACACGTTCAACCTCGGGAAATGACTTCAAAATTTTGTCCTGGACCTGGAGCAACTTTCCGGCCTCCGTGACGGATAATCCCGGCAGGGTGGTGGGCATGTACAGAATAGAACCTTCATTGAGCGGCGGCATGAATTCCGACCCCATCATCATAAAAGCCGGAACCGTGGCCAGCAGGCTGATAAGAGCGGCGATAACCACGCCGTTGCGGTGTTCCACGGCCCAATGGGCGATGGGGCGGTAAAAACGAATCAGGGCACGGCTGACGGGATGACGGTCTTCGGAAATGATTTTCCCGCCGATAAAGAAATTCACGATGCCGGATAACCATTTGTTTTTAAAATGATATTCTTTTCCCCGGACAAAAACCATGACCAGCGCCGGCGTCAGGGTGATCGCCAGGAGCGCGGCGAAAAATATGGAATAGTTCTTCGTGAACGCCAGCGGTTTAAAGAGCCGGCCCTCCTGGGCCTCCAGGGTGAACACCGGCATAAAGGCCACGGCCATGACTACCAGCGACGCGAATATCGGCGGGCCGACCTCTTTCATGGCCCCGATCACGATGTCATCGCGCGTCCCCTGGCGTAACCCCTTGGCCCATTCATCCAGGCGTTTATGCACATTCTCCACAAAAACAATGGAGGCGTCCACCATGTCGCCAATGGCAACGACGATCCCTCCCAGCGACATAATGTTGGAAGTCAGGCCCATCCAGCTCATGGGAATAAAAGAAATGATGATCGCGATAGGCAAGCCGATGATGGGGACCAGGGCGGAACGAAAATGCAGCAGAAAGAAAATCAGCATAAAACTGACGATCAGCAACTCCTGGATTAAGTTTTCTTTGACGGTATTTATGGAGGCCTTGATTAAATCGGAACGATCATACGTCGTGACAATCTTGACCCCCTTGGGCAGTCCCGGTTCAATCTCTTTGAGCTTGGCCTTGACCTTGTTGATCACATTCAAGGCGTTCTCCTTGTGACGCATCACCACAATGCCGCCGACCACCTCTCCCTTTCCATCCAATTCCGCGATCCCCCGGCGGATATCCGGCCCCAACGTGACATTTGCAATCTGCTTAATCGTCACCGGCGTTCCATTCATGGGGCTGCCAACGACGATGTCTTCGATATCCTTGATGGACTTAATGTACCCCCGACCTCTGACCATGTATTCGGCGCCGCCCAATTCAATCAGCCGTCCTCCGATATCGTTATTGCTTTTACGAATATTCTCAATCACCCGCATTAAAGGGATATTGTAAGCTAATAAGGTATTGGGATTGACCGTGATCTGATATTGACGGACAAAACCTCCCACCGTCGCCACTTCCGCCACACCCGGAACGGCCTGCAGATAATACCGCAAATACCAGTCTTGAAAACTCCTTAAGTCCGCCAGAGATTGTTGTCCTGTTTCATCGATCAGGGCATATTGAAAGACCCAGCCCACGCCGGTCGCGTCGGGCCCCAATTCGACCTGCACGCCTTCGGGCAGGCGCGCGGTGATTTTGCTGAGATACTCCAGCGTCCTGGATCGCGCCCAGTAAATATCCGTCCCGTCTTCAAAAATGATATAAACGTAAGAAAATCCAAAATCCGAGAAACCCCGGACGGCCTTCACTCTTGGCGCGCCCAACATCGAAGACACGATCGGATACGTCACCTGGTCTTCGATAATGTCGGGCGAACGGTCCCATCGGGAATAAATAATGACCTGGGTATCGGAAAGGTCCGGAATGGCGTCTAAAGGGACCTGCCTCATCGCGTAAAGACCGCCTCCCGTGGCCATCCCTACCAATAAAAAAACAATGAATTTATTCTTCGCGGAAAATTCAATAATATGTTCAATGAATTTGCTCATGTTATTCTCCGTGCTGGTGTCCGCCGCTGATGGCCGACTGTAAACGGGATTCGGAATCAATGAGAAAATTCCCTGACGTCACCACCCGCTCTCCTGAGGTGAGCCCTTCCAGGACCTCATAAAAACCGCCGGCCTTCGAACCTAATCGGACATTGCGCGCCTGAAAACGGTTTTCCGCCGCGGCCACAAATACAATTTTACGCTCCCCGGTATCCATGACCGCGTCTTGCGGCACAGCCAGCTTTTCTCCCAGATCGATTTGGATCTTCGCGTTAACAAACATATCCGGCTTGAGAAGTTTATGGGTATTCTTAATTTCGGCCCTCACCTTAACCGATCGGGTCATCGCGTCCAGGACAGGCATAATCGCCGAGATTTTCCCTTCAAAGGTCTCTCCCGGAAAAGCAATCGCCTCAATCTCAACCGACAGGCCTTCCTTAATAAAACTCATTTCATATTCATAGATGGTCATGTACACCCAGACCGTCTCCTGATCAAGAGGCAGATACAGATTGCTTTGAGGATTTCCCTGAGCGGCCAGTTCTTCGATCTGCGTCGGACTCATCCCTAACAGCAGGAGTTTCTGTCCGGCGGCCTCAACGAAAGACCCCATCTGTTCTTTGATCAAAGGGATCGTTGAGTCTTTTGTGCTTTCTTGAACTTTAAGCGCCTGGAGATACTCTTGTTGGGCCACAAACAACTCAGGATCATACGCCACACGCCCGACGGTACGGATCTGGTGGGTCAGTCTTCTTTTCATAACAGAGTCTTGTTTGACGCCGATGGATTGCTGTTTTTCCAGGCTGATCAATATGCCTTCCCCGGCGTCTTCCTCTTCATAAACAGGGACATACTCCATGCCCATGTCATCTTTATTAGGGACCGGGGATGTCACGTCCGGCCGCATGGGATGACGATAAAATAATATTTTCTTTGCCCTGTCTTTAGACATGGTGTCCCGGCTCTCGGCCGCCGGCGCCTCTTCCTTCTTTACCAACGACATCCCGCAGATAGGGCAATCTCCCGGTCGATCCGATGTAAACTCGGGATGCATGGGACAATAATAAATTTCTTTCGCGGCGCCGGCCCGATGCCCGTCGTGAACGCCCTTCTTGGCGATCAACGGAACGCCGACAACCGCGGTCAAGGCGATCAGAAGCAAAACAATTAAAATATTTCTTTTATCCATCTTCATGGCAACCTCCGTCAGGGCAACGGCGCCCCTTTTTCATTTTTCCAATTCCACCCCGACCGCCCGCTCCAGGTCCGCGATATTCATATGGTAGTCAGCCAGGGCACGGTAATAATCCATTTGTGTTTCCGTGAACATCCTCATACTGTCTAATAAAATCATCATATCCCCCTGGCCGGAACGAAAGCTGTTCATGGACGTCTGAATGGAAGCTTCCAATAAAGGGATTTGAGTGTCTTGATAAAGTTGAATTTTGTTTTTAGCGATCTCTATTCGAGTGTACATGTCCTTAGTCTCGGATAAAGCCTTATTTTTCATGGCCTCGTAAACAGCCTGCGCCTCTTCCAGATTGGCAATGGCCTCTTTGACCATGTAACGCTCTTTGGTCCAAAACCAGAAAGGCACGGTGAAGGAAAGCATCAAATCCCACGGCCCCAGGCTGCCGGAGGTTATGCCCCGCTGAACAACGCTCGCCATCAAATCCGGAAAGAAGCTCCGTTTGGCCAAAGAACGGGCGTTCTTATTTTTTTCAATGGCCTTGGATAATATAATTAATTCCGGCTTATTCTGTAATGTCGAGGTGTACAGTGAGGAAATGTCGTCCTTAAAACCAATTTGCTCTGTTAATTCCGGAACGCCCAGGCTGTTTTCCAAATCGCGGACCAACAGGGAATTTAACTTCGTCTGCTTCGTGCGCTGTTCCAATTTCAAATTAGCAATCGCGTTCACTCCTCCGGCGATCTCCAGGTTAATTTTCAACAATTCCTCCTGGGTCATTGCATTAACACGGTACCGGCTTTCGGCGACTTTGGCCAGCGCCGTCAGAAGATGGAGGGTGTGCTCACTCAGCTCTATTTCTTGATGATTCATCCATAAATCATAATACGCATTTTTGACGGCGTTGATAATTTCCAATTCTTTATCTTTGTATTCACCGGCCGCCATCTGGGATTCAATCACGGCGATCTTTCCCTTTAAAGATAATTTACCGAACAAAGGCAGAAATTGAGAAACCGTCAGCATCCGGTCCTCAGGCATGGTCTGGTCCAACTTCAGCGTCCCACGGGGAATTTTTTCAAAGGTAAGCCCTAGCGAAGGGTTCTCCAGGGATTTTTCTTGAGGGATCCTGGCCAACGACGCCTCCCAGCGCTTCTTGGCTGCCAGGATCTCAGGATTCTTCTCTTTCGCCTCTTGAATAAGGGTATCCAGAGACGCGGTCTCAGAGCCATAAAGGAAACTCCCCTGGAAAAACATCACGCAAACCAGCACTAGGGTTACTATTTTTCTTAACATAAGCGACCTCATCGTCACGGGCTGTTTCTGAATTTTCTTAAGACATCAATAACCTCATCGATCTTATCCTGCTTATCCTTTTCGGATTTTCCCCGCAAGGCCTCCCGGACACAGCCGTTGAGATGCTTTTCCAAAATCTTGTCCCGCACGCTGGCGATAGCGCCGCACACCGAAGCCAACTGTGTCATAATGTCCACGCAATAGCGGCCTTCCTCAATCATCTTCTGAACACCCCGCACCTGGCCTTCAATACGCTTTAAAGCCACTAACTGATCCTCATGAGAGGGATATGTTGTCATTGTTCCATTCTCCTTTCCGGTCCCAATATACCATACCCCCCTATGGTATTGCAAGATCTGATTTCTTAACTTGATCAATTCCCGGCGATGGGTCTGGAGCAAACTAAAAAGTGATCGTGATACTGTTGGAAAGATAATTTTCCGGGTCATTGGCCGAATCCGGATAGGCCTCCCCGGGTCTGAAATGTCCGAATCTTATCGCCCACCGGAGATCCGATAAAATCTGCCAGGACAGCGTCACATCCACTTCACTCCCGATATCCTGAGATACGAGACTCGCGTCCAGATCCGAAATCCACCCCTTGGCCTTATGCTTGTAGTATCGATAATAATCGACGCCCAAAGAAAAATGACGCAACCAACGCACCTTTTGCCAAGGGTGACACGTCACACTTCCTCGATAAATTTGAATATTGGAAAGCCGGGGGGCCAGGGCGTATCCGGCCGGGAAATATCCAAAATAGAGAAAGTTATGATCATCACCGCTGATATTCCCAAGCTCGGTATCTGTGACAATGATCCTGTCCGAGTCCCCTGAACCCAGGGCATATTCCAACGAAACCTCCGGCCGGCCATACAGGGGGAACTCCTTCTCAACGCCGATATCTACCGCCCAGGCATCCACTTCGCTCTTTGCGTTTGTGCCAAAGACATAACTCGTCCCGCCTTCTTTGATAACTTCCAACCAATAATCCGCTGCCCATACCGCCCCCTCGACTCCCGCGCCGACATAATGCGAATTATAGGCGTAGTGTTGATCTGCCGCGGTGGGATCCTCATCACTCTGGTCCCGCTGGATTAAACCATACGTATAAAGCTGCTGCTCGCCCCATCCCGGATGACTAAGCCCAAGGCCGTAATAAAAACGGTCACTGTTTTTGGAATATCCCGGGACGCTGGCATCGATATTATCTTCATGCGGCAGCGTGTGGGCGACCAAGGCCTCGAGATCCCAATCCTGGGGCGTATAATTCCACTGAAGTCCGTCGTTAACGTTACTATACGCGATCCCGCGGCCGATGGCAAAATAGCGCCGGCCTATTTCTATTTTGTGGGGAAACCTCTTCGATGTCCAATACGCGTAATCCAGATGGGGCCCGTCATGATCATACCCTCCGGCTGTATCCCGGGGCAATAGATGCGAGTTGAGATCCTTGAAGCGCACATAGAGCATGTGCTCATCGTCATTCAAGGCCTCCGGCGCGGGTTTGATGGTTGTCTTGAACCACAGACGAGTGTCGACCTCATATAACTCATCGAGGCTGTCCATATCCTCCGCGTTATTGTCATTATTCGTATAGTCGATCGTGAGGAAATTAACCCAGGCCCCGTAATCGAATCGAACATTCTTTTTCTCCGCGAGGATATGGGAGGGGGCCGCCTCCAGCGTCTTTCTTTTCTCCTCTTCCTGAGGTCGTTTCTGCGGCGCCGCGTTTGCGATGAAAGCCATGAATAGAAAAAAAATCATCCAAAAAAATCTGTTCATTCTCCAGGAAAGCATCCAGGAATATTCCTTCCCCATAACGCGTCCTGCCCTTGAGACGCTACTTCTTTACTGACGTCTGTAAAAGTAACAGAACGCTGTGGTAGTCAGCATCACGACGTCCGTACTCTTAAGGAATAGATTCGGTTACTTGTGCGGACGTCTATAATCTTTGAGCCATATAGTCGGCGGCACGCTTCAAGGTGAAAATAAAATCGCCTCCGCTCATGAGATCGTTCACAAGACCCTTGGACATAATGCCCTCATACACCAATTCCTTGAGGGCATATCTTTGACTGACGCCCCAAATCCGCAATACCACCCCGCCTTTGATCTCTAAAATTTTACAGAAAATGTACGCCGCCTGGCCTTTGCTCAGCGGTTGATAATGATCGGACTCAACACGAAGGTATTGAGGAAGGAACCCGTTTTCTAATAAAAAATGAAATTGAGCCGTTGTCTCTTTGTATTGATTTTCCACACCCATTAAAATGACAAAGGCCTGATAGGCCTCCGATCGAAGGATGGCTTCTTGGGAGAGTAAATCCGCAAAAAAAATTTGTTTGTCAAAAACACTCTCGGGGACCCCCATCTCTTGGTGTTCAGGACTTAACACCTCTCCGGGAAGTAAATCTTGTCTTCTCTCCTCCTCAATCCTCCTTTTTTCTTCAACAGATTGCGCCCTGACCCATGTTGGGCCAACGACCAGGAGAATCAATAAAACACTCACTTTTCTCATAGGCCAATTATCTTCTCCGCCTAAAGATAAGTCAACACGGAATATGTAAATCTGCCCCCACATCTCTATATCTTCTTGTCCTTCAGTCACTTTTGGTTATCTTGGACAGGCCCCTTGTTATCTTGACGATCGCATGGCATACTTAAAACGTAGTTAAGGTTTCGACAATGGCAAACTCCCCGTAAGGAGAGGACCCCGGCCAAGTCTAAACAAGATAGTTTTAACAAGGCCGGGCCAGGCAGGATAAAAATATCCAACGCCTGGGCAAAACCAAGGATCCCTGGGAAAGCCAAGGACAGCCTGGTTACCGAAGAATCTGACAATGAATACGCACACCTATTCCTTACGGAGGAATAGGTGTTTTTATTTTATCGAAAGGAGGTGAGACCCATGAACGTATCGCGGATGACACACATACCCCTCATTGCGGCATTCTGTCTCGTCTTTACCAGCGCTGTGGCAAGCGCCAAATCCCATCACGGAGAACATCGTGAAAAAGGAAGGAGTTTAATTTCAGAGTCAAAGAGGGAATCTTTCGATAGAGAAAGAAATAAACATGACACGATCTTAAAAGAGCTTGATTCCTCATTGCGAAAATTGGAACACGCTCGATGGGATTTTAATCCGTCGGACGAACGAAGCCAGGGTAACAAAGGAAAAGTCGACATGCTGGCTCCTTATGGTCACGATAAGAATTCAGACAGAAAGAAATTATGCGGCAACAACGGCAGAGTTATAAAAGAGATCGAGCCGACACCGGTTCCAGAACCCGAACCGACGCCTGTCCCGGAACCCGAACCGACACCTGTCCCGGAACCTGAACCAACGCCTGTCCCGGAACCTGAACCGACACCTGTCCCGGAACCTGAACCAACGCCTGTCCCGGAACCCGAACCGACACCTGTCCCGGAACCCGAACCAACACCAGTCCCGGAACCTGAACCAACACCAGTCCCGGAACCTGAACCAACACCAGTCCCGGAACCTGAACCAACACCGGAGCCACCACCATCCGGAGGAAGGCCGCTACCACCGGCGCCTTAAACTATTTTGTTTTCTCCTCTGTATGCCGCGCTTAATCCGACGTGTTTCAACGAGGATGTTTCGGCGCGGCATACAGGCACTCCAACATTTCACAACCCCGGCCGCGAAAGCCAAAATTTAATCTGTTATAAAACCTGCTCCTCAATAAGCGCAGGGCTATCGTCTAGAAAGAGCGTTGCCCGACCATCTGTAACGTCCGCTTCCTGGATGTCAAATGCCGTAGGGTAGTCTTGAATATGCCGGCCTGTTTCATCGGAAGGGACAACCTTTGTGACGATGATTTTATCCTTGTCTATGCCTGACAGCGTTACTTCCACCGGCGTGTTATTTTCGTTCCAGGCCACCCAAACGGGTTGAGACCCCCGCGTAAATTTATAAAGATAAACCCCTTCGTTCTCCTGAATCACCTGGATATGATTCCAATCACTTCCCTGAAGGGTATCGACGAGTTTCTTAAAAGAATAATACGCAAGTTTCTTGACCCCGTAACTCGGCGTGTACGGATCCCTTCCGTCGTAAATTAACCCCGTGTGTCCATCCGGCCCTTCGCTGACGGCGCAATCCACAATCCCCCAGGCCCAAAAAACCTTCTTGACTCCGAACGTGAGCGGATAAATCATTCTTTTAACCAAATCCGCCGCCTGTTCCCTCTCCGTCTGGACCGGCAAGTCTCCTTTCATATCGCGCGGCCTGCCGCTGTACGTCCCGGTTTCTGTAATCCACACCTCCATATTCTGAAAACCCATGGAATCCAATCCCTGTCTGACCATGGCATAAGCGTCCTTCACCACACGCCACCCTTGGATGCCGTCCCCGGCGTGAACATTCGCGTAAAAATGATAATCAAATATATCGACGTACCGGCCTCGCAGTTGTTTTAAGACACCTCCGTAAAATTTATAAAAAACCGCCGGGGTCGCGGGCCCCATATCGGCCATCCCGGCGATCACAACTTTGGCCTGCGGGTCAGCGGACTTAATGGCCTCACTGCTGATCCGCAGGACGCGCGCGTAATTCTTGATCGTGTTATTCAGCCATCGCTCATTGACCGGATCCGTCGGCAGCGAATTCAATCCCTGAGGCGGGATCCCGGGCAGTTCGTTATCAATCTGCCAGTATTTCACGGGATTCTTCAACCCCGGCATGTCCCGCAGGCCGTCGCCGTCGTAACGCTCCACCAAATCCCTGACGAACTGAACGTAGCGTTTTTCATCAATCAGCTTCAAAGAACTGATCCGTGGATAGTACGTGGTGATATTTCTCACCTCTTCGGGAATTTCCGGCGCCCGGCTGTAGGCAAATGACCGCACATCAATATTGGTTAATATATTCATGCTGTTCGGTATCGTCGCGTAGATCGCGTCGGTCAATTGCGGCCACGTCCATCCTGAATCCGCCGGCGGGATGGAAGCGTACAACGCCGGCCTCTCCCAGCCAACGCCGATGTCCTGGGCATATTGGTAATTCCCCCAGATCGCCGGATCCTTCAGATTGCCCGGGTTATGGGCTTTGATGTCCTCGGGGAAGGCATTGCCCGTATGAAATCCGAAGGGATTATCTTTATTTTCCCCTGAGGCCGGCGTCCCGACACAAAACAACAAAACGAAAAGAATGACAAAATGGAACATAACGGAATGCCTCATTGTTGAACTCCCTATTGAATTAATGGGCCATGCTCATCAAACACGAAAGCCCTTAACTGAAATCCTTAAGGCTGATACGCGACGACTTGCCAATCCACCGTGACCTGATCACCGACGATAATGCCGCCTTTATCCAGCCGCCGGCTCCAGACAAGACCAAAATCTTTCCGGTTAAACTCCCATTGGCCTGAGGCTTTGATCCCATGTTGTCCGCCGGGACTTTGTTCCGGCCCCTCAAAAACAAACGGGAATGAAATCTGTTGACGTGCGCCGCGCACCTCCAACTGTCCGCTGACCCAGTACCCGTTTTTTTTCTTATCAATCCGGTCACTTTCAAAAGTAATAACCGGAAATTGTCCGGCATCCAAAAGTCGTTTGGACATCACAATATGATCAAGGGCTGAGAAATGAGAATGGAGACTCGCGGTCTTGATCTTCAAAGAAACAGACCGGATGATTTTCGTGGAGGGGTCGAAATCAATGGCCCCGTTGAAATCCTCAAAAGAGGCTTTGTACCGCCCGATCAGGGTATACGCCACTGAGCCGTTAATGCCGGATCCTTTGGGGCCAAAGACATAAACTTGCTGGCCTTTCGAGGGCATGGGGACACTCAAAGAAAACAACAATAAAAACGTAAGAAAAATTATTGGCTTTAAAAGAAAAAAATGTCCACGAAGCATCATCTTGACCATTGTACGCGAAGGAAAACTCACGCGGATTGACATTAACTAAATCGCCAGATCATAATTGTCCATCAACCCTTTAATTTCCTTGATCTGCCCCATCTTAAACTGCACCATCATATCAAAAAGATCTTTGGATTTTGTATACACCACGACGTCACGAATATGGGTGTAAAATTCTTTAAGCTTTTCTTCGAATTTAAGGATTTGGTCGAATACTTCCCTGGGCGTCGAATCTTTGCCGATCTTCATTTTGGCAATGAACCCCTCACTCTTGTAATCCGGAAGATTCTTGATAAATTCCGTCTTTTTGTAATCGCTGATTTTAATTTTATTCAATATCTTAAGATTATTGTCCAACCGCTCTTTCAGCGCCTCAACCGTAATCTTAGACCGTTTATCCTTAAGAGATTTATCGAGCTTAGAATAATATTTGTCCAAATCGTTCTCCCACTTAATCACGAGCTTCAAAATCTCATCCAGGCTTTGCATCGTTCTTCCTCCTCTAATGGTGTTCATTTTTTTTACTTGACTGAAAATGCCCTCAGTTTAGCAATAAAACCCCTGATTGACAATCATGTTATTCAAACTTACGCACGTCACGTCAGTCATGGGGTCGCCGGGCATTGAGGCAGTTCTAAAAAAGAAATTTTTTTTGCCCCCCGGGACACCATTTCCTCTATCGATCTTTGGGAATCGTCCGGTTTCAAATTAACGCCTTTCATGGCGTCGGTCAGGAGAGTCACGCCCCAACCCAACCTAAGCGCGTCTAAGACCGAAAACTTCACACAGTAATCCGTGGCCAACCCCCCAACGAACAATTCCTTGATCCCGCGCTCTTCCAGGACCTTCGCGAACTCCCGTCCCTTTGCGTCGTACGCCTCAAAATCAGAATACGCGTCCTTCTGGGGCGACATTCCCTTGGACACCACCAAAGACTCTTTGGGCACCTTCAAATCAGGATGAAATTCCGCGCCCCACGTTTGTTGCACGCAATGCGCCGGCCACAAACCGCCGTACTTTTTGAAATGTTTTGTCTCCTTAGGATGCCAGTCCCGGGAGAAAAAAACAGACAATCCTTGGCCGCTAAAATAATCAATATATTTATTCAACACAGGGACGACCTTTTCACCTTCCGGAACAGCCAACGCCCCTGCCTTGCAAAAATCATTTTGAACATCCACAACCAATAAAGCCTGATTTTTGTTCATCTGAGCACCTCGTCCTGCATCACTTGAATTTTTGAACTATGGTTTAAACAACTCGACTCTCACTTCCGCCTTCCGTTTTCATTCTACCAAAGCCGATGCATATGTAAAGCAACGACTTTAGCCGAGGCCAAACATTTTTCTGGGTGCAATGTTTTTCTTAGTTGAAACTCTCCCGGATTCTCCCATTGGTTTTAACGGGCCGTTGGTAATTTCTTCGCCTCTGTCGCGATTTTCTTTTCAGTCCTTGTCGTAACGATCTCCATCAACTTGAATCGTAGAATTTTCAGAAAATGATGTCCTTTGATCCGCCTTAAGCGCGGCTCAATATCAAGTGCGCTCGTTGCTATCCAGCGCTGGATCTGGCTGCTATTATGCCAGCGGTCAACCTTGTCCGTGTAGGCGCCAATCTGTGACATGAACCCCTCAATGCAATTCGTTGTGCTCAGGCTACGGGCCAGTTCAACCGATAATCCGAGTTCATGGATGGTCAAAGTCTCGTCTAGACCTTCCAGCAGGCTGTTGGCCGCGGACAGGTTGATCTTTTCCAGATCGCGATAAATCTGCTTGAGCGCGGTTGTGGCTTCTTTATAAGTCGTCTTGTTGTAAGCGTCCTGCAACCGCCTGCGGAACACGGTCTGTTCCGCTTCATTCAGGTACGACATCACGTTCTCGCGCTTATGCCACCGGCACCGCTGAACCAAGGCATAGAGGCCAAATTTCTGTTCGATGGCTTTGCGAATGCCTTTTGACCCATCGATGATAAACAGGATGCCTTGCTCGAACTTGAGCCCCCGTTCGACCAGTCGCTCAAGCCATTGACCGATCGCAGCAGAATTCTCACTATGGACTTGCTCAATGCCCAATACAATCTTATGCCCTGTCAGTGTTACACCCAGCGCAATCATAACCCCATCCGTCGCGTAACGCTTGGCGTCGATGAATACAACCACAAAATCATACCCTGTCAATGAACGTTCTTGTAAACTTTTAAGCTTGTCTGCCGAACAGCGCTTGAACCGTTTTGACAGGTTCGATGCGCTGATCCCGAACGCTTCCGCGGCCAGTGCCGAGCTTTCACGGTACTTGTGCGTGCTCAGACCGTGCAGAAGTCGTTTCAGAATATTTTCATCGTCGTCAAACGGCTCCTGCAGCCGGCGATACGCCTTAAGCGGAACTTCTTCATTCGTCCGGGTATTGCGCACCCGAGGAACACGCACCGGGAACTTCTCGTTGCGCAGATATACCGAGCCGCCTTGCGATCCCCAGCGGGCATTGTCGCCGCCGCGACCGTGCTTCTCGCCAGCCAGACGTTTGACCTCGCCTTGCAATTCCTCTGCCACGGCTTTCAATCCCAATGGAATCAGATCCTGGATCACCGACAGCCGTATATCGAACTCTTCGCTGTAGGTGTCTACTATCTGATTCATGACCGCCTTGCGTTTATTGCTGATCTTTATCTTGGCTTTTCCGCGCTTCCTTGCTAAATTAAACATGGGCATGGGTTCTTTCTCCTTTTTTAAATAGTGTCTTTGCAAACCCTATTTTAGGAGAACCCTGCCCTTCTTTTTCAAAGAATTTCAACTAACTTTAGCATTCCGCCTTATTAGATATCTCTAAATATAACCGGGTGACTGTGCAGACCTGTCGGGGATGTCCGCATCGCTGTGATTTTTGCGCCAGCTCGATTTTGATTACACACAAATATAACGTCAAACCGGTAGAAAACATTATTAATGAAATAAGTTGTATTAAATCAATTTGGGAACAGCCTTTTATTGAATTTGCCGATGATAATAGTTTTGTAGTGCGCAAGCATGCCAAAGACCTATTACAGGCATTGATCCATGAGGACATCCATTGGTTTACGGAAGCGGATATCTCTATTGCGGAGGATCCAGAACTTTTAGAATTGATACAGAAGAGTGGATGCCGGCAGATTTTAATCGGATTGGAAAGTCCCAACGTCGAAGGTCTCGACCAAATTGAATTGCGGCGTAATTGGAAAAAGGATAAATTCCGACATTATGAATGGGCTATTCAAGAAATTCAGTCATACGGAATTACAGTCAACGGTTGCTTTATACTAGGGCTCGATGGAGATACGGAAGAGGTTTTTGACCGGGTTTATGAATTTGTTGAACGGACAGGATTATTCGAGGTGCAGATCACTGTATTAACTCCTTTTCCCGGTACCCCTTTGTATCAGCGGTTACGAAATGAAGGGAGAATCTTGGATGATGGGGCCTGGCAAAAATGCACTTTATTTGACGTCAATTATGTTCCGAAACGGATGTCTGTCGAGGCATTGGAAAAAGGGATCGTTGAACTTTCAAAGAAAATTTATAACAAGAGCTTTATAGAAGAACGGCAACGGCGATTCTTTAAAAATCTAAGACATCGTAAAAGTCAAATCAGTTTAACCAACAGAGGAGGTGAAGATGAATCTCAAAACCATTAAATCGCTGTTTATTATCTCGGCGCTGTATGATTTTATCTTGGGGGTTATTTTTTTGATAGGATTTAAACAGATTTATAATTATTTTAATATTGTTTTGCCCAACCATGATGGGTACGTACAATTTGGGGCGGCTTTAGTGACCATTTTTGGAATCGGATTCTGGTTTATGGCCCAGGATCCCCAACGTAACCGTGATATCATCAAAATGGGAATTCTGCTCAAGTTATCCTATTCTGGAGTAGCTTTTTATCATGCCGCTTTGGGAAATTTACCTGGCATATGGTTACCATTTGCATGGTTTGACGTAATTTTCCTGATTCTATTTATTCTTGCACTTAAAGCGTTAAAAGCATAATTTGAGGAGGAAATCATAATGAACGATTTTAAAAAAAAATTTCATTTTTCATAACAAACAGGGCGAAATAATAGCGGTTTGTCCTTACGGGAGTGAGGAGTATCTAAGAGTTGAACAAGTTTTGGAGATTTTGTACGAAGCGGACAGGCGACGTTTGGCGAAGTTGTTGGACGCAAGGGAACAGCAGAAGCAGGTAATCGAAAGTCAGGTTGAAAAATGCGACAAAAAGATTTTTCGCAAAGCTGTTAAGAGATCGCGAAAACGATACAACCTGACACAGACGGCAAGAGTTGTCGGAGTTCACCGCGAGACGTTATACTATTGGATAAAGAAGGGCTGGATCAAGCCCAAGCGTGACTATCGCAATTATCCCGTTTTTACAGTTTTAGACATTGAGTCCATGATTGAATGGAAAAATACAATAAAATCTTCGGCGGTTTCAAAGGAAGCAAAAATCGATTCAACATTATGACGGACAAAGAGTTAACTAAATTTCACCGTCGTATACGTTCATCGGTTCATACAGTTTTAGACAGTTAATCGAAAAATCATAAGGTAATCAAATGGAACAAGTTAAGAAAAAAGTTTTTATTCAGACCTGGGGCTGACCGTACGTATCACTATGGTGAAATGCTTTTGGAACTGGTTAATGCGATAAGTTATTGAGAAATTGAATGGTTATATAAAAATTTTACCTTTTCGGCACAAAAATACTCCTTTTGATCCTTTTGTTCCTTCCAAATTTAATATTGACTTTTTTGACCTTGTAGGTTATATTTGTCATTATGATAATCAAACGTAATATTCTCAACCAGTTACAACAAGAATTAACCCAACCGGAAATACTCATTCTCTTGGGACCCCGCCAGATCGGAAAGACAACCCTTTTAAAGATGCTGCAGGAATTTTGTGAACAGAAGGGGCAAAAGACGGACTTTTTTGATCTTGAACAACCATCCGTTCTGGCAGAATTTAACCGTTCGGACAAAGAGATCATCAAGAAAATCTTTGAAGCCGGCGATGTCGTTTTCATCGATGAGTTCCAGTATGTCGCAAATATCTCAAAAATTTTTAAAGCAATCTTCGATTCAAAACGAAAAATCAAGATTGTCTGTTCCGGCTCATCGTCTTTGGAAATACACAAACATTTAAAAGAAAGCCTTGCCGGACGTCGGTTTCTCTATCGCATTTATCCATTAACCTATCCCGAACTCCAGAACGCCTTCAAAGATTACCCGCTGGAAGAATATCTTAAATTCGGCGGCATGCCGGGATTAACCCAAACGGATTCGGCGGAAAGAAAACAGCAGATTTTGAATGAACTCCTGAGCAGTTACATTCTCAAAGACATTAAATCGCTGGTCAAAGAAGAAAACATACGCGCCTTTAATCATCTGCTCTACCTTTTGGCGGAAAACCAGGGGTCGACGATTTCCGTAAATTCCCTGGCCAACGAGGTGGGAATGAGCTCCAAGGCCGTTAATCATTATCTTGATCTTCTCGAACAGACGTATGTGAATTACCGCATCAGCAGTTATTCAAAAAATCTCGGGAATGAATTGAAAAAATCCTGCAAAACCTATTTATATGATCTGGGAATTCGCAATGTCTTGCTCAAGGATTTTTCAGGGCCGGAGAGAAAGGATTATGGAATTATCCTTGAATCCTTTGTGTTCTTAAAACTTCAAACCAAATTGAAGCCTAACATGGAGATCAAATTCTGGCGGACCAAAGACGGCGGAGAGGTGGATTTTATATTATTGAAAGACCGCAAGCCCATCCCTATTGAAGTGAAGGCGACTGTTGAAAAGTCTGAAATCCCATCGGGGCTTAAAAGATTTTTGACCCGCTATCCGAGCGTTTCATCGGCCTATGTGATCAATGGAACCGTTAATGACCAAACCAGTTTTGGGAAATGCCGTATTCATTATTTAACATTCGATCGATTTGAGGAAAATTTTCATGAATAAGAATATTTTCATTCAAACCTACGGCTGACCGTTGGTGTAAGTACCGTACGACGATTTTGAGCATTCTAAAGCTGGTTAATGCGATAACTAATTGAAAGATGAACGATTATGTCAATTAAAGGGTGCCTTTCGAAAAGATTGGCTAAGGCAAGCAGGATTATAATTGTCTCCGTAATTATAGTCATTGTCTTTCAAAATTCAGACTCATTTGGACTAATGGAGTGGCAAGAAAACGATAAACAAATTTCACTGGAAGACGCACTGCCCTTAGCATTAAATTTGGCACAAGAACAATTTGAAAACATTGATAATTATTTACTTGTATCCGTATCTCCAAGATCGCTAAAAGGTGATGAGAAAGGAGTCCACTGGAATTTCATTTGGCAGGAAAGAGAATCACCGTACTATAAGTTTTTGAATGTAAAAGTTTATTTAAACGGCCGATCATTAATCGCATCTAGAGGAGAATTAGGAACGTATCAAAAAGAAAATTATGTGCTCACTAAGATTGGAATCCCCAACGGAGGATTAATAGACCCAGAGGATGTGATCGTCTCCATGAATGAAGCATTAGAACATGCATTAGCCAAATTTAACGAACGCATTATGAATAAAGAGGAATATTTTTTGTATTCCGTTATACCACATGTGGCAACCGGAATTTTTCAGCGAGTTTGACCTCAAGCAGGTTGCATAACTACTTCTGAGGTTGCCGGAAGCGACATGGAGCGGTTCGTCTTCCAGGCAATATAGCGCAACATGCGAGC
>Ga0209211_10004592_pt1 | contig 21359 bp, 24 predicted proteins | sample RifGroA2_FD_183992 | JGI IMG/M metagenome (GOLD analysis project Ga0209211, IMG submission 183992) | Groundwater microbial communities from Rifle, Colorado, USA - Groundwater A2 (SPAdes) (version 2) | ecosystem: Environmental > Aquatic > Deep subsurface > Groundwater | place: Rifle, Colorado...
GCTCCAGGTGGTGCGCGACGTTCATGCGCGGAGCGGCCGGCGGCGGCTCAGGCGTGGCCCCAGACGCGCTCGGCGGTGCGCACGATCAGCTCGAGCTTCGCGCGCTGGGCGTCCGGGGTGATCTCGTTGCCCTCGAAGGTCGAGGCGAAGCCGCACTGCGTGGAGAGCGCCAGCCGCTCGAGCGGGACCACCCGCGCCGCGGCGTCGATGCGCCGCACCAGCTCGTCCTCGCGCTCAAGCTCCGAGCGCTTGGTGGTGACGAGCCCGAGCACGACCGTCACGCCCGGGGGCACGAAGCGGAGCGGCCCGAAGTCGCCCGAGCGGTAGTCGTCGTACTCGAGGAGCAGACGGCTCACCCGGGCGCCCGCGAACACCGTCTCGGCGTACTCGTCGTAGGGCTTGGTCCCGGTGAACCGGCTCCGGTAGTTGCCGCGGCAGAGGTGCAGGCCGGTCAGCGCTCCCGTCACGCCCTCGAAGACCCGGTTGTCGGCCGCGACCATCTTCCGGAGCGTCCCGAGCGGATCGGCAATGTCGGGGCGGACGGCCCGGTCGGTGATGTACGTGTACTGGGGCGCGTCGATCTGGAGGTAGGCCGCGCCGGCGGCGGCCAGCGCGCGGGCGTCCTCGTTCATGAGACGCACGAGGTCGTCGAGGAACGCGTCCTTGCTCGGGTAGGCGCGGTCGGACACGCCCTCCTTCCAGTAGCTCAGCATCAAGGAGGGGCTCGGCATCGTCACCTTGATCGGCCGCTCGGTGAGCGAGCGCGTGAACCGGTACTCGAGGTCCACCAGGCTCGCCTTGCGCGTGAGCCGGGCGACGGGCGTCGGCACGCCGAACCTGACCACGCTGCCCTGCTCGTCGCGGTGCGAGCGCTCGAAGCCCTCGGGATCGAACCCGTGGGCGGTGGCGACGACCGTCGAGAAGAAGAGCTTGCGCCGGTACTCACCGTCGCTGACGATCGGCAGCCCCGCCGCCTCCTGCATCCGCACCACCTCGGTGATGGCGCGGTCCTCGAGCCGGGCGAGCTCCGCCGCGGGCACGCCCTTCTGGCGGGCCTCGAGCAGGTACGGCGGGCGCAGGAAGCTCCCGAGGATGTCGGCGCTGAACCGGGCGGCCATAACCGCCGAGACTCTACCCGATTCCGCCGCCCATTGCACGCCCCGCCGGGAGCGGCGCTACCCGCGCGCGAGCCGGTTGTAGAGCCAGGCGAACACGCCGCCGCCGATGCCGCCGTCCACGAGCGCGTAGAGCGTCCCCACGACGACCTGGGCGAGGCTCCGCTCGCCCGTGTAGCCCGGGTAGACCGAGGCCACCGCCTGGAGAAACGGCACGCCGTAGGTCGGCCAGATGAAGTTGGCGAGCGCGATCACGAGCATGCAGGCGCCCCAGAGGATGCCTCCGGCGAAGGCGAGACCCTTGACGTCGAGCTTCATACGCGCCTCCCTGGCCCGGGAGGTACCGGGCCCGCCCAAGAATACGTCAGTGCGCGGGCCTGCGGCGGGGCATCTGCGGGGGCCCGTCTTGACACCGTGCGGCCCGGGTGGTGAAGTGGCCCGCACCGGGAGGACCTGATGGCCGAGATCGTCGCCGCGCTGCTCACGTCCCACGCCCCGCTGATCACCGGGAAGCCCGAGATCTCCCGGCCCGAGCAGCGGGAGCGCCTCCACGCGGGCTTCGCCGAGCTCGGCCGCCGGCTCGCCGCGGCGCGCCCCGACCTCGTCGTGATGCTCGTGAACGACCACCTCCAGAACTTCGCCTACAACAACCTGCCCGCGTTCTGCGTCGGGCTGGCGGAGGCCTACGACGCGCCGAGCCCGGGCGGCGCGCGCCTCATGCGCCTGGCGCCGCGGAAGATCCCGGGCACGCCGGCGTGGTCCATGGCGCTCCTCGAGGCCGGGCTCGCCGCCGGCATCGACTTCGCCTACTCCTACGAGATCGAGAGCTGGGACGAGCTGTCGGTCCCCCTGCACTTCCTGACGCCGGCCGGCGACGTGCCGATCGCGCCCGTGTACACGAACTGCGGCGCGCCGCCCTTGCCGACGCTCCGGCGCTGCCACCAAGTCGGCGCCTTCGTCGGCGCGTTCGTCCGCGCCCGGCCCGCGGCGGAGCGCGTCGCCCTCGTCGCCACGGGCGGGGTCTCGCACTGGGTCGGCACGCCCGAGACCGGGCGGATCAATCCCGAGTGGGACCAGCGCGTGCTGGACCACGTCGCGCGCGGCGACGTCGCGCCGCTCCTCGACTGGACCTGGGCCGAGATCGAGCGCGACGGCGGCAACGGCGGGCAGGAGATCCGCAACTGGATCGCGCTAATCGGCGCCGTGCCCGGCTGGAAGGGCGAGGTCCTCGCCTACGAGCCGGTCAGGGAGTGGATCACCGGCTGCGCGACCGTGTGGGTGCATCCATGATCCGGACCTCGTACCCTCTCAACCGGATCCTGACCGCGATCGCGCGCCGGCACGAGACGAAGGAGCGGCTCACCGACGACGACCTCGCCGGCCACCAGCTCGGCGAGGACGAGCGCCGGGCGCTCAAGGCGGGCGACATCGTGGGCCTCTACCAGCTCGGCGCCAACCCCTACCTGATCCGCCGGGTGTTCAGGCCCCGCTTCCCCGTCTGACGGATCGCGTGATCGAGGAGCGCCACGGGTTCCCCGGGGCGCTCCGAGCGCTTGGGGGGTGGGGGGGGCCATGTCGGGGCCCCCCACGTTCATGGGGAGCGGAGCCTGGGGGGCCCTTCGAGGCCCCCCATGAACTCAGACGAAGGAGGACAGCCGTGGCGACGTTCAAGGTGGTCACCCCCGCGGGGCCGAGCCCCGCGCCGCCGGGCGCCGGCGTCTACGAGTACGAGCTGGAAGCCCTCCGCCCGCTCGGTGCCGAGATCGTCGAGGTCCCCGCCGGCGGCGAGGACGAGTTCGTCACGGCCGCGCGCGACGCCGACGCCCTCTACGCCAAGGGGCGCCCGATCACGAAGCGCATCATCGACGGCCTCGCGCGCTGCCGGGTGATCGCCCTCGGGAGCGTCGGCGTGGACTCGGTGGACGTCGCCGCGGCGACGGCGCGCGGCATCCCGGTCACCAACGTGCCCGACACGTTCATCGAGGAGGTCGCCGACCACGCGATGCTGCTGATCCTCGCCACGTTCCGCCGCCTGGTCGTCGAGGACCGGCTCGTGCGGGAGGGGCGCTGGCGGGAGGGCCGGCCGCTCCTGTCGCGGCTCCCCCGGCTCATGGGCCAGACGCTCGGCTTCGTCGCCTTCGGCCACGTCGCGCGGGCCGTCGCCGTGCGGGCGCAGCCCTTCGGCCTGCGCCTCCTGGCCTACGACCCATTCGTCGAGGAGCTGGTCATGAGCCGGTATGGCGTCGAGCCGGTGGGGCTGACGGAGCTGCTCCAGCGCTCGGACATCGTCTCGATGCACGCGCCCTCGACGCCGGAGGCGCATCACCTGCTGCGGGAAGAGCACTTCAGGCTCATGAAGCCCACCGCGCTCTTCGTCAACACCGGGCGCGGCTCCACGGTGGACGAGGCGGCGCTCGTCAAGGCGCTCCAGGAGGGCTGGATCGCCGGGGCCGGGCTCGACGTGCTCGAGGAGGAGCCGCCCGCGCCGAGCAATCCGCTGCTGCGCATGGACCAGGTCATCCTCACGCCGCACGCGGCGTCGGCTTCCGCCCGGTTCGACCCGGTGCGCCGACGCCGAGTCGGCGCCGAGATCGCTGCGGTGCTCGGCGGCCGCTGGCCCCGGAGCTGCGTGAACCCGTCCGTCCTCGAGCGGAGCGGGCTCGTGCGCTGGCAGCCCCACTCGATGGAGCGCGGCCCGGGCGCGTAGCCCGGGACGGCCGCTCCCGCCGCCGTGGCCCTACACGAGCCAGCGCGCGAGGCGCGCCGCGCGGCTGCCGCCCGCGGCTGCGCGGTCGAGCGGGCCCACGAGGAACCCGTCCAGGCCGACGCTCCGCCCGGCGTCGGTCAACAAGAACAGCGCCGGGAACGTGAGCAGCATCACGTAGGTCCAGCCCCACTCGTGGGGCACGCCGAGGATGCCGAGCGTGATGTTCGCGGCCATCCCGAGGGCGACCAGCGCGCCCAGGCGCGTGCCGAGGCCGAGCATCAGCGTGACCCCGATGAACGTCTCCGTGAGGAGCGTCATCCAGCCGAAGAAGGTCCAGTTCGGGATCATCACGCCGACGAGGAAGTCCCGGTACGCCCCGAACGTCGGGTACTGGATCTCCTGCTGGACCCAGTACCAGAGGCCGCCGCCCGACTTCCGGCCGAAGTCGTCCGAGGGCACCTTCCAGGCCGACTGCTTCCACCAGAGGTAGCCGTAGAGGATCCGCGCGAGGCCGAGGGGCCAGAGCGGCGCGGTGACCCGGCACCACCCCGCGAGCAGCCCCGGCCGGGCTTCCGTCGTCCTGTCGTCCATCGCCATCCCTCCGGGCGCGGCGAGCGCCTCGTCCCCTTGTACGCGCCGGGGCGGCCTCCTGTCACCTGGGCCGCGCCCCCCGGGCCATCTTTTTGCACGGTCGTGACAACCACGGGCCCCGGCCCGGGCACGATCAGAGCGGGACGGGCCGCCGGGGGCGGCCGGTGACGATGCGGATCGCGGTGATCATCCCTGCGCTGAACGAGGAGGCGGCGATCGGCGGCGTCGTGGGCGAGGTGCCGCGCGACCTCGCCGGCGAGGTCATCGTCGTCGACAACGGCAGCACCGACCGCACCGCCGAGCGGGCGCGGGCCGCCGGGGCGCGCGTGGTCCGCGAGCCCGAGCGGGGCTACGGCGCCGCGTGCATGGCGGGCGTGCGCGCGGCCGCCGGCGCCGACCTCCTCGTCTTCCTCGACGGCGACCGGAACGAGGATCCCGCGGAGCTCCCGCGGGTCCTCGCGCCCGTGCTCGAGGGCCGCGCCGACCTCGTCGTCGGCTCGCGCGTGCGCGGCCCGCTCGGCGCCCGGGCGCTCCCCCCGCGGCAGCGCGCGGGCAACCGCCTGGTCGCCTGGCTGCTCCGGCGCCTCTACGGCCTGGCCCTCACGGACGTCGGCCCGTTTCGCGCCGTGCCGGCGCGGGTGCTCGAGGACCTCGGCATGGAGCACCGCACCCACGGCTGGCCGGTCGAGATGCTCGTCAAGGCGGCGCGCCGCGGCTACCGCGTCGTCGAGGTGCCCGTGAGCTGCCGGCCGCGCGTGGGCCGCTCCAAGGTGGGCGGCACGCTCCGGGGCAGCGCGCTCGCGGGCTACCACATGCTCCGCACGACGTTCCGGTACGCGTGGAGGCGCTGAGGCATGGCGTTCGCGGTCGGGCTCGGGCTCACCAACGAGTGCAACCTCCGCTGTCCGCACTGCTACCGGCCGGAGCGCGCGGTCGACCGGCTGACGCTCGCCGACGTCCGCCGGGTGTGCGAGACGATCCCCGTGCGCTCGGTGAACCTGGGCGTCGGCGAGAACGGCCTGCACCCCGAGTACGCCGCGATCCTGGACCACCTGTGGGGGCGCGGCGTGCGCACGAGCATCACCTCCAACGGGCTGAGCCTCGCGGCGCTGCCCGACGAGGCGCTCAAGCGCTTCCACAGCGTCGAGTGCTCGCTCGACTTCCCCACCGAGCGCGAGCACGACGCCTTCCGCGGCCCGGGCAACTGGCGCACGGTCGTGGCTGCACTCGAGCGCTGCAGCACCCTCGGCGTCCCGGTGACGGTCACGGCCGTGATGATGAGCGTCAACCACGACCGGCTCGACGCGCTGGCGCGGGTGGCCGCCGGCTTCGGCTGCGCGCTGCGCGTGAACGTTTACCAGCCGGCCCGCACGGACCGGTTCACGCTGTCCTACGCCCAGTTCTGGGCGGGCTTCCGGCGGCTCCTCGGCGCCGCGCGCCTCGTCGCGACGACCGAGCCCGTGCTCGCGGGCGTGCTCGGGATCGAGGGCTTCGAGGGCCCGGGCTGCGGGCGCTCCACGGTGCGCGTGGCGCCGGACGGCCGCGTCCTGCCGTGCACCTACTGGCCGGCGAGCACGCTCACGCTCGACGACCTCGCGGCGCGCGGCGCGGGCATCGTGGACGCGCCCGAGTTCGTGCAGGCCCGCGCGCCGGCGGGGGCGTGCGCCGGCTGCCCCTGCCGCGGCGGCTGCGCGGGCCGCCGCGCGCTCGCGGGCGGGCTCGGGGCCGCGGACCCCTACTGTCCGTTCGCGCGCGGCGAGCACCTCGCCCTCGACTGGGAGGCGGCGCCCGGCGAGGACCTGCCGAAGATGGGCAGCGCGTGCACGACGCTGGTGTCGGCGCGCTGAGGGCGCCGCGCGCGGAGCCGGCGCCGCGGCCCGCGGTCGCCCCGGCGCCGCCGCGCGCCCTCTACCTGGAGCTCACCAACCGCTGCGACTCCGCCTGCCAGACGTGCATCCGCACGTTCCGCGCCCTCGAGCCGCCGGCCGACCTCCCCCTCGCGCGCGTGCGCGCGATCGTCGAGGGCCTCCCCGCGCTCGAGCGCGTGGTGCTCCACGGGATCGGCGAGCCCCTGCTCAATCGCGAGATCTTCGACATCGTCGCGTTCCTCAAGGCGCGCGGCGCAACCGTGCTCTTCAACTCCGACGCGATCAGCCTGACCGCGCCGCGCGCGGCGCGGCTGATCGAGAGCGGGCTCGACGAGTACCGCGTGTCGATGGACGCCGCGACGCCCGAGACGTACCGCCGCCTCCGCGGCGTGGACCGCTTCGACCGCGTCGTGGAGAACGTCCACCGCCTCGTCGCGCTCGAGCGCGAGCGCGGCGGCGCGCCGCCGCGCGTCTCGCTCTGGTTCACGGCCTCGCGCGCCAACCTCGAGGAGCTGCCGGCCTTCGTCGAGCTGGCGGCGCGCGTGGGCGCGCCCGCGGTGCACGTCCAGCGGCTCGTCTGGAACGGCCTCGGGCTGGCGACGCGGGAGAACTCGCTCCACGGCGCCCTGGCCGCGCGCGAGCGCACCCTGCTCGCCGAGGCCGAGGCGCGCGCCCGCGAGGCCGGGGTCGCGCTCTCCGCCTCGGGGCTCGCTGCGCCGCTCGCGAGCCTCGGGGGCGGGCCGAACGGCGCGCGGCCCTGGGCGGGCTGCGAGCGGCCGTGGACCCTCGCCTACGTGACGGCGAACGGCAGCGTGCTGCCCTGCTGCATCTCGCCCTGGGTCGCGCGCGACTACGAGGGGCTCGTGCTCGGCAACGCCTTCGCCGAGCCGCTCGCGGCGATCTGGAACGGCGAGCGCTACCGGCGCTTCCGCGCCCGCTTCGAGAGCGCCACCGCGCCCGACCCCTGCCGCGGCTGCGGCAGGCTCTGGAGCCTCTGATGCGCCGCCGCTGGCTCGTGCGCGGGGGCGTCGTCGCCGCCGGCCTGCCGAGCCTCGCCGCCTACCGGCTCGACCTCCACGCGCGGTTCGGCGCGGGCCTCGACGTGCTCGCCGTCTACGTGGCGCTCTTCGCGGGGCTCTTCGCGCTCTACCTGGCGGCCGTGTGGATCGTCCTCGCGCGGCCCGCCCGCGACCCGGTCGTGCTCGCGCTCGTGCTCGCCTTCGGCCTCGCCTTCCGAGTCGCGTCCCTGCCGGCGCCCGTCGTCCTCTCCTCCGACGTCTACCGCTACCTCTGGGACGGGCGCGTGCAGCGCGCCGGCATCAACCCGTACCGCTACCCGCCGGCGGCGCCCGAGCTCCAGCCCCTCCGCGACGCGCGCATCCACCCGCGGATCAACCGGCCCGACGCGCCCACGATCTATCCGCCCGGCGCCCAGGCGGCGTTCCTCGCGGTCGCCTGGGTGGCGCCCGACAGCCTTCTCGGCTGGCGCCTCTTCCTGCTCCTCGCCGAGGTGGCCACGGCGCTCCTGCTGCTCCGGCTCCTCGACCGCCTCGCCGTGCCCCGCGAGGCCGTCGTGCTCTACGCCTGGGCGCCGCTCGCGGTCTTCGAGGGCGTGCAGGCGGGCCACCTCGAGGTGGCTGTCCTGCCCGCGCTCCTGCTGGCGCTCCTCTGGCGCCAGGAGGGACGGCTGCTGAGCGCGGGCGCAGCCCTCGGCGTCGCGGTCCTGCTCAAGCTCTACCCGGCGGTGCTGCTGCTCGCCTGGTGGCGCCGGGGCGACCGCCGCCTTCCGGCGGCGTGCGCGGCCGTCGTCGTCGCGGGGTACCTACCCTACCTCGCCGGCGCGGGCACCGGCGTCGTCGGCTTCCTGCCGCGCTACTTCGGGAGTGCCGAGGACTTCAACGTCGGCCTGCGCTACTTCCTGACCGAGGCGGTCGGGCTCGGCGGCGCGGGCGTGCGCGCGGGGGCGATGCTCGGCCTCCTCGCCGTCCTCCTCGCCGTGCTCCTCCGGATCCGCCGCGCGGCGCGCGAGGACGCGCGCGGCGTCTTCAGCGCGGGCATGGCCGCGGCCTCGGCGTACCTCGCGCTCGTGCCGACCGCGATGCACCCGTGGTACGCGGTCTTCATCCTGCCGTTCCTCGCGGTGAGCCGGTCGCCGGCCTGGCTCTGGTTCACGGGCGCGGTGAGCCTCTCGTACCTCGCCTACGCGGGGCTCCCCGCGCCGTTCCCGCTCTGGCTCCGCGCCGTCGAGTGGGTGCCGCTCTGGGCGCTGCTCGCGCTCGAGCTGCGCGCGGGGTCGCGCGCCTTCCCGCCGGCCGGCGTCGTGCGCGAGGCGCGCGCGTGACGGGCCCCGCGGTCGCGATCATGGCCAAGGCGCCGGCGCCGGGCGCGGTGAAGACGCGCCTCTGCCCGCCGCTCGCGCCCGCGCAGGCGGCGGCGCTCGCCCACGCCTTCCTCCTCGACAAGATCGGCCAGGTCCGGACGCTCCGGGGCGCGCGGCCCGTCGTCGCCTTCGCCCCCGCCGACGCCGCCGCGACGTTCCGCGCCCTCGCGCCCGACTTCGGTCTGCTGGCCCAGCGCGGCCCCGACCTCGGCGCGCGCCTGGCCGCGGTGCTCGGCGACCTGCTCGCGGGCGGCCACGCGGGCGCCATCGCGGTGGACGGCGACACGCCGAGCCTGCCGACGGCGTTCGTGCAGGCGGCGGTGGGCCGCCTGGCCGATCCCACCGTGGACGTGGTGCTCGGCCCGAGCGACGACGGTGGCTACTACCTGATCGGAATGAAGCGCGTCCACGGCGCCCTCTTCGAGGCGATGCCCTGGAGCACGCCGCGCGTGCTCGCGGAGACGGAGCGGCGCGCCCGGGCGGCGGGGCTCGCCGTGGCGCGCCTGCCGGCCTGGTTCGACGTGGACACCGCGGAGGACCTCGAGCGGCTGCGCGCCTCGCTCGCGCGGGGCGAGGGCGCGCCGGCGCCGGCGACCCGGGCGCTCCTCGAGGCGTGGCGCGCGGCGGCGCCGGCCTGAGACCGCGCGCGGGCTACTCGACGCGGAAGACCAGCTCGGGCTCGAGGCGCTTGACGCTCGTCTGCCCCGCGAGCGCCAGCGTGGTGGAGAGCTCGCGGCGCAGGATGTCGAGCGCGCAGGCGACGCCGGCCGCGCCGTCGGCGGCGAGGCCCCAGAGCGCCGCGCGGCCCACCGCGACCACGCTCGCGCCGCGCGCGAGGCCCTTCAGCACGTCGGTGCCGCGCCCGAAGCCGCCGTCCACGACGATCTCGGCGCGCCCGCCGACGGCGTCCACGATGCGCGGCAGCGCGTCGACGGTGGCCTCGGTCGAGTCGAGCTGGCGGCCGCCGTGGTTCGAGACCCAGACGATCCGCGCGCCGGCGTCGACCGCGCGCCGCGCGTCGCGTACGGTCATGATGCCCTTGAGCCCGACCGGCAGCCGCGTGGTCTTCCGGAGCCACGCCACGTCGTCCCACGTGAGCCGCGCCTGGTAGTCGGGGTCGGGCCCGCGCGGGTTCGGCGCGATCCGCATCGCCTCGCGCGGGTTGAAGCGGTTCACGATGTCGCGCTCGCGCCGGCCGAGGACCTGGACGTCCACGGTGAGGCAGACCGCCTGGTAGCCGGCGGCCTCGACGCGCGCGAGCAGCTCGGCGACCCAGCCGCGGTCGCCGTGGTGGTAGAGCTGGAACATCTTGGGCCCGGCGCCGGCCTTCGCGACCTCCTCCACGGGCCAGCCCGTGGCGCCGCTCAGGAACAGGAGCGTGTCGGCCTCGCCGCAGCCGCGCGCCATCTCCACGTCCCCCTCGGCATGGAAGAGGACGAGTCCGCCCATCGGCGCCACGGCCACGGGCCAGGCGAGCGGGACGCCGAGGAGCGAGGTGCGGAGGTCGATCTCGCGCACGTCCACGAGGACGTTCTGGGCGATGGCCAGGCGGCCGAGCGCCTGCCGGTTGCGGCGCAGCGTCGTCTCGGTCTCGGCGCCGCCCGCGCCGAAGTTCCAGGCGTCGCGCGGCAGGCGGGCGCGCGCGGCCCGGCGGATCTCGGGGAGCGTCACGAAACGAGCGGTCACGAGGCTGTACCTTACGACTAACGGCGGCCGGCGGCAACCAGCTCGAAGCCGGCGCGCACGGCGAGGAGCGCGCGCTCGGCGCTGTCGCCCGGGCGGCGCGCGGCGACCGCGCGCTCGAGCGCCTCCCGGGTGACCACGTCCGAGAGCGCCACGAGCGCGCCGAGCGCGACGAGGTTCGCGCCGAGCGCCTCGCCGAGGACGCGCGTCGCGGTGGCGCCGAGCGGCAGCGCGTGGCACGCGACGCCCTCCGCCGGGCGCGGGACCACGCGGTCGGCGTCCACGAGGACGAGCGCGCCCGGCCGCACCTCGCCGGCGTAGCGGTCGTACGCCTCCTGGGACAGGGCGAGCAGCAGGTCGGCCCGGTCGACGCACGGGTAGTCGATCTCGCCGTCGCTCACGATCACCTCGGCGCGGCTCGCGCCGCCGCGCGACTCCGGGCCGTACGCCTGCGCGTGCGTGGCGTTGCGGCCGGCGGCGACGGCCGCCTCGGCGAGGAGCAGGCCCGCGAGCACGATCCCCTGGCCGCCCGCGCCCGCGAGCCGCACCCGGCACTGCGGCGCCTCGGCGGGGGCGGGCGCGGCGGGGACGCCGGCCGGTGCCACGACGGGCGTGGCCGGCGGCGCCGCCGGGCGCTCGGCCGGCGGGGCGGCGGCCCGCGCGGCGGCGAGGGCCGCCGAGAACTCGGGCCGCCGGGCCTCGTGGAGCACGCCGAGCGCGACCGCCGGCTGCACGCCGCCGCGCGCGGTGGCGAGCCCCGGGACGAAGCGCTTCTCGGCCAGCAGGGCGTCCACGCTCAGGACGTTGCGGCGCTGGGCCTCGAGCATCTCCGGGCCGTGCCCGAGGGCGTTGTAGCGCCCGAAGTACTCGGGGCAGTCGCTCAGGATCTCGACGAACGCGAAGCCCGGGTGGACGAGCGCCCGGGCGATGAGGTCGTCGAGCCCGACGGGCGCCGCCGTCATCCCCCGTGCGACGAACGTCCCGCCGGCGCCCGCGACGAGCCGGCACGCGTCGAACGCGGGCTCGACCTCGCCGTCCGGCGCGGTGGCGGTGCGCGCGCCCTCGGGCGTCGTCGGCGCCCCCTGGCCCCCGGTCATGCCGTAGGTGGCGTTGTTGAGCAGGAGGCACGTGAGGCCGATGTTGCGGCGCGCGGCGTGGATCAGGTGGTTGCCGCCGATCGCGAGGCCGTCGCCGTCGCCCGTGACCACGACGACGTGCAGCTCGGGCCGCGCGAGCTTGAGTCCGGTCGCGAACGTGAGGGGCCGGCCGTGCGTGGTGTGGAGCGTGCAGAAGTCCACGTAGCCGACGATCCGGCTCGAGCAGCCGATCCCCGAGACGAAGACCAGCCGGTCGCGCGGGAGCCCCAGGCGGTGCACCGCCCGGAGGATCGCCTTCAGCACGATGCCGTGGCCGCAGCCCGGACAGAGGATGTGCGGCATCATGTCCGTGCGCAGGTACTGCCGGTAGTCGAGCTCGGCGGCGGGCGTCACGCGAGCCCCCTGACGCCGGCGCCGGCCAGCGCGTCGAGCACGTCCTCGGGCGCCAGCGGCTGGCCGTCGGCGCGGAAGCGGCCGGTCACCGGCGTGCGGCCCGCCGCCGCGCGCTCCACCTCGCCGACGATCTGGCCCATGTTCATCTCCGCGACGACGAGCGCGCGCGCGCGGCCGGCGAGGTCGGCGATCTCGCGGTCGGGGAACGGCCAGAGCGTGCGCGGCCGGAAGAGCCCGACGCGCGCGCCGCGCCGCCGCGCCAGCCCGACGGCCCGGCGCGCCGCGCGCGCGCTCACGCCGAAGGCGACGACGACGACTTCGGCGTCGTCGAGCGCCACGCCCTCCCAGAGGACGACGTCCGCGCGGTCGCGCGCGAGCTTCGCGTGCAGGCGCGCCTGGAGCCGCGCGACGACGGCCGGGTCCTGGGTCGGGTAGCCGCGCTCGTCGTGCGCGAGGCCGGTGACGTGCCAGCGGTGGCCGGACCCGAAGTCCGCCATCGCGGGGACCGCCTGGCCGTTCGCGGCGTAGGGGCGCCAGGCGCCGGGCGCCTCGGACGGGCGCGCGCGCTCGACGAGCGCGAGGGAGGCGGGGTCGGGCAGCATCACCCGCTCGCGCACGTGGCCGATCACCTCGTCCCAGAGCAGGACGACCGGGGTGCGGTAGCGCTCGGCCAGGTTGAAGGCGCGCACGGTCAGCTCGTACACCTCGGCGACCGAGGCCGGGGCGAGCGCGACGATCGGGTGGTCGCCGTGCGTGCCCCAGCGCGCCTGCATCACGTCGCCCTGCGCGGGGCTCGTCGGCAGCCCGGTGCTCGGCCCCGCGCGCATCACGTCCACGACCACGCACGGGATCTCGGTGGAGGCCGCGTACCCGACGTGCTCCTGCATGAGCGAGAAGCCGGGGCCGCTCGTCGCGGTCATCGCCTTGCGCCCCGCGAGCGAGGCGCCGAGCACGGCGCCGAGCGACGCGATCTCGTCCTCCATCTGCACGGCGACGCCGCCGCGCGGCGGCAATAGCTCGGCCATCCGCTCGGCGATCTCCGACGAGGGCGTGATCGGGTAGCCCGCGTAGAAGCGGCAGCCCGCGTCCACCGCGGCGCGCGCGCAGGCCTCGTTCCCCTGGAGCAGCATCAGCGCGCCTCCACGCAAGCGTCCTGCACCGCGATCGCGAAGTCGGGGCAGAGCAGCTCGCACAGGCGGCAGCCCGTGCACGCCTCGGGCCGGACGACCACGAGCCGGTCGCGCGCGTCGAGGGCCAGGCACCGCTCCGGGCACGCGCGCACGCAGATGCCGCACGCGCGCCCCTTGCACCACGCCTCGGTGACCGCCAGGCGCGCCGGCACGCCGCGCGCAAGCCCCTCGTTGCCGTTCGGCGCCGGGCCGGCGGCGGCCGCCTGCGCCCACGTCTCCTCGGGCCAGCGGAGCGCCCGCCCCGCCTCGAACGCCCGCTCGTTGGCCGGGGCGCTGCCGCGCGGCACGTGCGCCGCGAGCGCCGCGCGCCACGCCGCGTCGGGGAACGGCAGCAGCGTCGCGAGGACGCCGAGGAGCACGCTGTTGAGCGCCCGGGGGCTCCCCACGCGCCGCGCGATCGCCAGCGCGTCGCACGCGCGGACGTCGCCGACCTCGCGCGCGAGCGCGTCCACGGCGAGGGGCGGGTAGCCGAAGCGGCCGGCGAGCCGGTCGCGGCAGGCGCCGGGCGGCACCACCCGGTGCAGGTTGACGACGAGCGGCGCGCCGGGGCGGAGGTACGGCAGCGCCCGCAGTCCCTCGTTCCACTCCGTCGCGACGACGACGTCGGCCTGGCCCGCCTCGATCAGGGGCGAGGCGACGGCCGGCCCGTAGCGCAGGTGCGAGGACACCATGCCGCCCCGCTGCGACATGCCGTGCACCTCGCTCTGCTTGACGTCCGCGCCGCTCCGGAGCGCGACGTCGGCGACGATCGCGCTCGCCAGCACCACCCCCTGCCCGCCCACGCCGACGAGCAGGATGTTGCCGCGCGCCGCGCTGGGCCCCGCGCTCACGCGCGCCCGCTCCAGCCGGCGAGCGGGACGATCGCGCCGGGGGCGCACGTCTGGGCGCACACCGTGCAGCCGGTGCACGTCGCGGCGTCGATCTGCACCTTGCGGCGCCCCGTGTGCCAGCCGTCGCTCCACGTGATCGACGGGCAGCCGAGGTTCATGCAGGCCTGGCAGGCGGTGCACGCGGCGTCGTCCACGGCGAAGGGGTGGTCGCGCACCTTGACCGGCATCTCGACGCACGGGCGGTTGGTGATGACGACGGAGACGCCCCGCTGCGCGACCGCCTCGGCGAGCGCGAGCCGGGTCCCCGCGAGGTCGTACGGGTCCACGACCCGGACCCACCCGCTGCCGAGCGCCCGGCAGAGCGCCGGCAGGTCGAGCGCCGGCGCGGCGTCGCCGCGGATCGTCACGCCGGAGGCGGGATGCGCCTGGCCCCCGGTCATCGCGGTCGTGCCGTTGTCGAGGATCACGACCGTGATCCGCGTGCCGTTGTACGCCGCGTCGGCGAGCGCGGGCAGGCCCGCGTGCAGGAACGTCGAGTCGCCGATCGTGGCGACGACGGGGCCCGCGGCGCCGCCCGAGCGCGCGAGCCCGGCCGCCATCCCGATGCTCGAGCCCATCGCCACCGTCGTGTCCATGGCGCGGAGCGGCTCCATCGCGGCGAGCGTGTAGCAGCCGATGTCGCCGCTCACGACGGCGCCCATCTGGCGCAGCGCCAGGTAGGGGGTCACGTGCGGGCAGCCGGGGCAAAGGACGGGCGGCCGGCCCGCCGTCGCGGGCGCCGCGTGCCGCGGCCGCGGCGCGGGCGCGGGCCAGCCCGCGCGCTCGAGCCCGCGGGCGACGAGGTCGGGGGACAGCTCGCCGTCGCGGGGGAAGTACGCCTTGCCCTCGACGGGGACGCCCGCGGCGCGGACGTCGGCCTCGAGGTAGGGCTCGAGCTCCTCGACGACGAGGAGGCGCTCGACCTCGGCGGCGAAGCGGCGGACGAGCCGCGTGGGGAACGGATAGCTCAGGCCGAGCTTGAGGACGCTCGCCTCGGGCAGCACCTCGCGCACGTAGTGGTAGACGATGCCGCTCGTGACGACGCCGAAGCGGCGGTCGCGCAGCTCGACCCGGTTGAGCGGGCTCTCCTCCACCTCGGCCGCGAGGGCTTGGAGGCGCTCGAGCAGGGCGCGGTGCCGGCCGCGCGCCCAGCCCGGCAGCATCACGAATTTCTCGGGCGCGCGCTCGAAGCGCGGGGCGCGCGCCGCGGCCACCTCCGCCCGGCGCACGACGCCGCGCGCGTGCGAGACCCGCGTAGTGGAGCGGACGAGCACGGGCACGTCGAACCGCTCGCCGAGCTCGAAGGCCAGCAGCGTGAAGTCGTGGGCCTCCTGGCTGTCCGCGGGCTCGAGCAGCGGCACGCGGGCGAAGCGGGCGAAGAGCCGGTTGTCCTGCTCGTTCTGCGAGCTGTGCATCCCCGGGTCGTCGGCCGAGACGATCACGAGGCCCGCGCGGGCGCCGGTGTAGGCCGCCGTCATGAACGTGTCGGCCGCCACGTTGAGGCCGACGTGCTTCATGGCGGCGAGCGCCCGGGCGCCGCCCATCGCCGCGCCGAGCGCCAGGTCGAGGGCGACCTTCTCGTTCGTGGACCACTCGACGTACACGCGCCGGTCGGGATCGAGCCGGACGAGGGTCTGGAGGATCTCCGTGGCGGGCGTGCCCGGATAGCCGGCCGCCACGCGCACGCCGGCGGCCAGGGCCGCGTGGGCGATGGCGTCGTTGCCCGACAGGAGCAGCGCGCCCGCGGCGGGCGGCCGCGCGGGCTCCCTGGCCGTCGCTGGGTCGTTGGAGGGCGTAGGAGAGATGATCCCGTGAGATTAGGCCGGGCGTCGGCGGCGGACCAAGATGCGTTCGCACTACAAAGGTGGGCCACGCGGCCCAGGGGGCGGCGGCGCGCTCAGCGCCGGACGAAGACCGTCGTGCGGCCGCTCCGATCGAACGTGAGCACGTCGTAGGGCTGGGCCCCGTGCCCCGGCATTTCCATGCCGGGGGCCCCGGGCGGCATGCCGGGCACGACCAGGCCCGTCACCGGCGGCCGCTCGCGGAGCAGGCGCGTGATCGCATCGGCCGGCACGTGGCCCTCCACCACGTAGCCGTCCACGACCGCCGTGTGGCAAGCTTCGAGTCCGGCCGGCACGCCCTGCGCCCGCTTGAGGGCGCGGGGGTCGGGCATGTCCCGGACGTCCACCGGGAAGCCGTGCTGGCGCAGGTGCCCCACCCACGCCTCGCAGCAGCCTCAGGTGGGGTCCCGGTAAACCGTGATCGTCGGCTTCGGGCTCGCGCCCCCGACCACCCGGGCGCCGGCGCCCAGACCGACCGCCAGGGCGGCGCCTCCGAGGAGCACGGCCCGTCTCGACAGGCTCATGGCCCCAGGATACCCGGCGTTGGGCTATCCTTGCCAGGGGTGCGTGAGATGAACCAGATCAAGGAGGTCAAGCGCCAGCTCGACGCGGTGACGAGGGCCATCGACGCCCTGGACGCGGACCTCGCGGCCGGGCGGCTCGACGCCGAGGCGCACGACCGGCAGCGGGCGGAGCGCGAGCGCGAGGCCGGCCGGCTCGTCGTGAGCCTGCGCCACGTGCAGCGCGAGGCCCGGGCGCGCGAGGCGGAGCGGCCGGAGCCACCCGCAGGGGCGGGCCCCCGGCGCAGATGGTTCGGCGATCCGCTGGCGATGGCGACGGGGATGGTGGTCCTGGTCGCCGTCGGGGTCGGCGTGGGGGTCACGCTCGCCGGCCGGTTCGGCGGCACGCCGGGCGCCGGCGCGCCCGCCGGCGTGCCCGCGGAGAGCCCCGCCGCGGCGATGCCCGGGATCGAGCTCCAGGCGCTGCGGCAGGCCGTCGAACGCGAGGACGCGCCGACCCAGAGCCTGCTCCAGTTCGGGCACGTGGCGCTCGACCAGGGCAGGCTCGACGAGGCGCGCCGCGTCTACGCGCGGGTCCTCGCGCGCGAGCCGAAGAACGTCGAGGCGATCACCCACGTCGGCTCCGTGCTCTACGCCGAGGGGAACGTGGACGCGGCGCTCGCGAAGGCCGAGGAAGCGCTGCGCCTCGAGCCCCGCTACCTCCACGCCCTCTGGGACCGCACGCAGTACCTCTTCCACGGCAAGCGCGACTACGCCGCCGCCGTCAAGGCGGCCGAGGCGTTCCTCGCCGTCGTGCCCAGCGGCCCGGACGCCGACAACGTGCGCAAGCTCCTGGCCGAGGCGCGGCAGAAGCCGCGCTGAGGCTCCCGACCCGGACGTGATCGCGCCGCCGGTCGCTCTCGGGCTCCTGGCGCGGCAGCCATGAGCGCCTCCTTCGACTCGCCGTGGGCGGACGTCCAGAGCCCGGAGGTCACGCGGTTCCTCGCGGGGCCACAGCCGCGGGGCTTCGAGCTCGCCCGCGCATTCCGGATCTCCGCGGAGTTCATGCGCGGATTCCGGCGCATGCACTTCATCGGGCCCTGCGTGACCGTCTTCGGGTCGGCGCGCTTCGGTGAGAAGCACGCGTACTACCCCATCGCGCGCGAGCTCGGGATGCGGCTGGCCCAGGCGGGCTTCAGCGTGATGACGGGCGGCGGGCCCGGCTTGATGGAGGCCGCGAACCGTGGCGCCCGGGACGTCGGCGGTCGATCGATCGGCTGCAACATCCGCCTGCCGAAGGAGCAGCGGCCGAATCCCTACCTCGACCGCTGGATCACCTTCGAGCACTTCTTCGTCCGGAAGGTGATGCTGGTGAAGTACTCCTACGCCTTCGTCGCGCTGCCCGGCGGCTTCGGGACGCTCGACGAGATCTTCGAGACGGCGACGCTCATCCAGACCGGAAAGATCGAGCACTTCCCGCTCGTGCTGATGGGCGTCGAGTACTGGGAGCCGCTGCTCGCCTTCATGCGCGACCGGCTCGTGGCCCGAGGCACGATCGACGAACGCGATCTCGACCGGGTCATCGTCACCGATTCCGCGGCCGAGGCGGTCGAGGAGATCGCCGACGCCGCCACGCGCCGGTTCAAGCTGACCTTCGTCCCCCGCGCGCGCCGACGCTGGTATCTCGGCGAGTGACCGGGGCGGGGCGCGCCTCGGAGGGCGTAAAGGAATCGGGCGCAGCGATCCCGGGGGGGGCGCCCGGAGCCCCCCACGGAGTCAATCCCGGCGGCCCGTGAAGCGCAGCAGCATCAGGAAGAGGTTGACGAAGTCCAGGTAGAGCGAGAGCGCGCCGACGATCGCGTAGCTCCCCGCCTGGCCCTCCGGGAGCGCGAGCGCCATCTGCTTGAGCCGCTGGGCGTCGTACGCCGTGAGGCCCGTGAAGACGATCACGCCCACCACCGAGATCAGGAACTGCAGCGCGTCGCTGCGCCAGAACATCCCGACGAGCGAGGCGAGGATGAGCCCGACGAGGCCCATCATGAAGAACTGCCCGGCGCCGGCGAGGCTCCGCTTCGTGGTCGAGCCGAAGAGGGCGAGCGCGCCGAACATGCCGGCGGTGATCACGAACGTCGTGGCCACGGACTCGCCCGTGTAGGCGAGCAGGACGACCGACAGCGTGACGCCGTTCAGCGCCGAGTAGAACGTGAAGAGGCCGGCCGCCCGGCCCGGGGCCATCCCGACGGCGCGGGCGGACAGGTAGAAGACCAGGCCGAGCTCCGCGATGATCAGCGCGAAGAACACCAGGCGGTTGCCGACCACGAGCCGGAGGATCTCCGGCGAGCCGGCCACCGCGTACGCCACGACCGCCGTGATGCCGAGGCCGATCGCCATCCAGCCGTAGACCTTCCAGAGGAAGGCGGAGACACGCTCCGCCGCCTGCACAGGGCTCATCGTCCATGCGTCCATGGGCACCTCCTCGTCACATTCTACAGGGCGCCGCGCGCCGGGCGCAGCTTACGCGCGGGGCAGCGCCCGCCGCGCGGCGGCGATCTCGGCCTCCACGGCGTCCGGGCCGGCGAAGGCGCGGCCGGCCCGCCGGTACCAGTACCGCGCGTTGTCGAGGTCGCCCTCGAGCGTGTGCACGATGCCGTGCAGCCACGCGGCGAGCGCCGAGTCCTCCCGCTGGACGATCTCGTGGGCCTCCCGCCAGGCGCCGGCGGCGAGCAGCTCGACCGCTCTCGCGAGGGAGCTCTCCGTGGCCACCGGGCGCCGGGCGGTCAGCCGCGGCCGACGAAGGGCATCTTCGTCGCCATGATCGTCATGAACTGGACGTTCGCGTCGAGCGGCAGGCGCGCCATCGTGAGCACGGCCTCGGCGACGTGCCGCACGTCCATCAGGGGCTCGACCGCGACCGTGCCGTTCGCCTGCGGCACCCCGCGGGCCATCCGCGCCGTCAGGTCGGTCCCCGCGTTGCCGATGTCGATCTGGCCGCAGGCGATGTCGTACTTGCGGCCGTCGAGCGAGGCGCACTTCGTCAGGCCCGTGATCGCGTGCTTGGTCGCCGTGTAGGGCGCCGAGTTGGGCCGGGGCGCGTGGGCCGAGATGGAGCCGTTGTTGATGATCCGCCCGCCGCGCGGGTCCTGGCTCTTCATGATCCGGAACGCCTCCTGCGTGCAGAGGAACGCGCCGGTGAGGTTCACGTCCACGACGGCCCGCCACTGCTCGTAGCTCAGGTCCTCGAGCGGGACCGCGGGCGCGCCGAGGCCCGCGTTGTTGAACAGGAGGTCGAGGCGCCCGAACGCCTCCTTCGTCCGCGCGAAGAGCGCGCTCACGGCCGCTGGATCCGCCACGTCGGTCGGCACGGCCAGCGCCCGCGCGCCCGCGGCTCCCGCCTCCGCCACCGCCTGCTCCAGCTTGTCCCGGCGCCGGCCGGCGAGCGCGACGCGATACCCCTCCCCGAGCAGCGCGAGCGCCACCGCCCGGCCGATGCCCGTGCCCGCGCCCGTCACGACGGCGACCTTGTCCGGTGCCCTCATCGTTCGGTCTCCCCCGCCCCGTCCCGGTCACACCGCCGGGGCTCGCCGCGAGCCCGCATCTTACCCCATCGCCCGGACGGCTTCCCGCACTCGTCGGCCGCGTGTACCTCCCCGGCGGCATTGCCCCATCCCGCGCGCCGCCGGCGCGCTCCCCCACTACGCGAGGACCATCTGGGTCTGGACGGTGAGCGACAGCAGGCGCCCCGCCTCGTCGGTGACGCGCGTCTGCCAGACCATCGTCCGCTTGCCGCGATGCAGCGGCGTCGCCTCCGCGCGCACCGTCCCGGACCGGGCGGCGGCCAGGAAGTTGGTCTTCGACTCGATGGTGGTCGTGCCGGCGCCGGGCGGGAGGTTGAGCGCGGTGGCCGCCGCCCCCACGGTGTCGGCGAGCGCCATGAGCGCGCCGCCGTGGAGGCTTCCGCCCACGGTCGTCAGCGCCTCGCGGTAGGCGAGCTCCGCGACGACGCGCTCGGGGCTCGCCTCGACGAACCGGATGCCCAGCAGCTCGCCCAGCGTCCCCCGGAAGCGCTCGGCGAAGACGGTCGGATCGACGCTCATCGCAGGCCCCTCCCCCGCCGTGGCGGTGCCGCCCATCATGCAGGAGCTCCCGGCGGCTCGCAATCACTCGGGCCGTGCGGACGGGGGCGCGCGGACGGGCTGGACAACCGGCCGCGGTCTCGCTACCGTGCTGACCCATATGAGCGCCGAAGATCGCGCGGCGAGCGTCGACGAGCACCCGGGTCCCGGGGTCCTGCTGCATCGCCTCGCCAGCGCGCTCGCCTACGCCGGGGGCGCGGTGATCGCCGGCGTCGGGCTCATGTCCGCCGCGAGCATCCTCGGCCGGGCGACGCTCGGCCGGCCCATCCTCGGCGACTTCGAGCTGGTCGAGATCGGCACGGCCGTCGCCGGCTCGCTGTTCCTGCCCTACTGCCAGGCGAACGGTGGGCACATCATCGTGGACTTCTTCACGCTGCGCGCCGGCGAGCGCACGGTGCGGGCGCTCGACCGCCTGGGCGCCGTGCTCATGGCGGCGATGTTCCTCGTCGTCGCCTGGCGCACCGTCGTCGGCAGCGTCGACATCGCCCGGAGCGGCGAGACCAGCATGCTCATGCGCGTCCCGATCTGGATCGGCTACGCGGCGATGGTGCCCGGCGTGGTGGCCGCCGGCGCGGTCGCGCTCGCGCAGGGGCTCGGCGTCAGGACGGAAGAGCGCGCGCCCGGTGACTAACCTCGAGTCGGCGGGCCTGATCCTCGCGGGGATGCTGGCCCTCATCGCGCTCCGCGTGCCGATCGGCGCGGCGATGTTCGTCGCCGGCGCCGCCGGCTACGTGGCCCTCGTCGGCCAGAGCGCGCTGCTCGCGTATCTCAAGGGCCTGCTCTGGGCGCGCTTCTCCGTCTACGACCTGTCGGTGATCCCGCTGTTCCTCCTGATGGGGCAGTTCGCCTCCGCGGCGGGGTTCTCGCGGACCCTCTTCCAGGCCGCGAACACGTTCATGGGGCACCGGCCCGGCGGCGTGGCCATGGCGTCGATCGTCGCGTGCATGGCGTTCGGCTCGATCTGCGGGTCCTCGGTCGCGACCGCGGCCACG
>Ga0209211_10004594_pt1 | contig 21355 bp, 18 predicted proteins | sample RifGroA2_FD_183992 | JGI IMG/M metagenome (GOLD analysis project Ga0209211, IMG submission 183992) | Groundwater microbial communities from Rifle, Colorado, USA - Groundwater A2 (SPAdes) (version 2) | ecosystem: Environmental > Aquatic > Deep subsurface > Groundwater | place: Rifle, Colorado...
AAGGATGGCATTTTGTCGCCCTATCTGGAGTTGCCGCACACCTACCGCGCGGCCCTGGTGGCCCGGCTCAAGATCATGGCCAGCCTGGACATTTCCGAGCGGCGCAAACCGCAGGATGGCAAAATTGATTTCAGCAAATTTTCCAACAAGCACCGGCTTGAGCTGCGTATTGCCACCATCCCCACCGCCAACGGCCTGGAAGACGTGGTGATGCGCTTGCTGGCAACCAGCAAACCCATTGCCATGGACAAACTCGGGCTGACCGACAGCAACTTCAAGCAACTGCGTGATGCCATTACCCGACCCTACGGCATGGTGCTGTGCGTGGGGCCGACCGGCTCCGGCAAAACCACCACATTGCACTCGGTGCTGGGTCATTTGAATACCCCCGCACGCAAAATCTGGACCGCCGAGGACCCGATTGAAATCACCCAACCCGATCTGCGCCAGGTCCAGATCAACCCCAAAATTGACTGGACCTTTGCCAAAGCCCTGCGCTCCTTTTTGCGCGCCGACCCCGACATCATCATGGTGGGGGAAATCCGGGACGGCGAGACCGCGCAGATCGCCATCGAAGCCTCGCTGACCGGGCACATGCTGCTGTCCACCCTGCACACCAACAGCGCCGCCGAAACCGTGACGCGCCTGACCGATATGGGCATGGATCCGTTTAATTTTGCAGACTCCCTGTTGGCCGTGCTGGGGCAACGTTTGGCGCGCAAGTTTTGCACCTCTTGCCGCACCATTGAACGTGCCAGCGATGACTATGTCGACGAACTGCTGCGCGACTATCTACATGCCTTCCCCGAAAATCTGCGCCCAGCCCGTGAAGACGTGTTGGCGCAATGGATGCATGAGTTTGGCGCCAAGGGTTGGATTGGCCATTACAGCGCGCCGGGCTGTGGCCATTGTCTGGGCACCGGCATGGCCGGTCGCGTTGGACTGCATGAATTGATGAGTGTGACGCCTGGCGTTCGCCGACTGATTCAAACCGGTGCGCGCTCGGAGCTGATCCAGATCGAGGCCTTTCATTCCGGCCAATTCCGCACCTTGCGCCAGGACGGCATTGGCAAGGTATTGGCAGGCTTGACCAGCATTGAAGAAGTACGGGCCAACAGCAATGCCTGAACACCGGCACGGGGGCAGCCACCCCTACCAGTCGCTCACCCCCGACGTGGTGATGGACGCGCTGGCCAGCGTGGGCTTCTACGGCGATGGCCGCCAGATGGCGCTGAGCTCGTACGAAAACCGCGTCTACCAGTTGCACCTGGAAGACGGCACCGTGGTGGTGGCCAAGTTTTACCGCCCCGGGCGATGGCGTGACGAACAGATACAGGAAGAGCACGCGTTCGCGCAGGACCTCATGGCGGCCGAGATCCCGGTGGTCGGACCACTCGTCTTGCATGGCAGCACGCTGCACCACTTTGGCGGCTTTACCTTCAGCATCAGCCCCTGGCGCGGCGGGCGACTGCCGGAGCTGGACGATCCCGATGTACTGGAATGGGTGGGCCGTTTTCTGGCGCGTATCCATACGGTTGGTGCGGCCCAGGTGTTTGAACACCGGCCCGCGCTGGATCTGGCCAGCTTTGGCATGGCCTCGCGGGAATGGCTGCTGGCCCACGACCAGGTGCCGCTGGACGTGCAGTCAAGTTGGGCCAAAACCTCGCAGCAAGCGCTGGATCTAATTACCCCCCATGCCTGCCTGTCGGGCGCACCCAGCCAGGGCGAAGCGATCCAGCGGATTCGCCTGCATGGCGACTGCCACCCCGGAAATATTTTGTGGACGCCGCTGGAGCTGCCCGCCAGCGCCCGGCCAGGACCGCATTTTGTCGACCTCGACGACGCCCGCATGGGGCCGGCGGTGCAAGACCTGTGGATGCTGCTCAGCGGCGACCGGCCACAACGCGCGCGCCAGTTGGGCATTTTGGTGGACGGCTACGAGCAGTTCCGCCCTTTTGACCGGCGCGAACTCGTGCTGATGGAACCGCTACGCACCCTGCGCCTGTTGCATTACAGCGCCTGGCTTGCCCGGCGCTGGCACGACCCCACCTTTCCCAGGCACTTTCCCTGGTTTGGCTCCAGCGACTACTGGCAAGGTCAGGTGCAAATGCTGCAAGAGCAGATTGAGGCCATGCAGGAAGACCCGCTGGTGGTGTAAAGAAAGTCCGGACCCCCCAACGAAATCAATCTAGGTGTTTACCCGTAAAACCCCTAGATCAAACCACCTAAAACAAAGGTCAGCCTAGCACTGACGGGCTAAATGCTGCAAAATAGAACGATCGTACTATTTAACACCATGACGCCATCTGCATCCCCCTCCAACCCCACCGCCGCCAGCGGACGCCCCGGCAAACGCGCCAGCAGTGCACGTGCGTTGCAAAAAGGCCTGCACACCAAACAAACCATCATTGATGCCGCCCTGGGTCTGGCCGAACAGATTGGCCTGGAGGGCCTCAGCATTGGCATGCTGGCAGAAGTCACCCGAATGAGCAAGTCCGGCGTGTTTGCCCACTTTGGCTCACGCGAAGAGCTGCAGATTTCGGTCATTCGTGAGTACTACCGGCGCTTTTCCAATGAGGTCTTTTCCCCGGCCATGAACGCGCCGCGCGGCTTGCCCCGGGTGCGCGCCCTGTTTGCCAACTGGATGCAGCGGGTCGCCATCGAGATCCAGTCAGGCTGCATTTTCATCAGCGGTGCGGTCGAGTTTGACGACCGGCCCGGCCTGGTGCGTGATGCCCTCGCCAACTCAGTCAAAACCTGGCTGACTGCCATGCACCGGGCCGTGGTGCAAGCCAAGCAAGAAGGCCATTTGGTATCCGATGCCGACGAAGCCCAAATGGCGTTTGAGATCCATGGCCTGATTCTGGCACTGCATTACGAAGCCCGCTTTCTAAAAAATCCGGGCGCCATTGAACGCGCCAACACCGGTTTTGAGAACATCCTGTTGCGTTATGGCAAATCAGCAGCACGCAGCGTCAACCCGAAGCCCTCCGCCGAAGGTCCTGCCTCCCCGCCAAAGCAGGACGGCGTCATTTAAACCAATTTCAAGGAGAAACCACCATGGCCATCTATACCCCCCCGCTGCGCGACATGCAGTTTGTCATGCATGAAATGCTCAATGTCACGGCGGATCTGCAAGCCATGCCGGTGCATGCCGAGATGGATGCCGACACCATCAACGCGGTGCTTGAAGAAGGCGGCAAGTTCGCCAGCGAAGTGCTGCTGCCACTCAACATCAGCGGCGACACCGAGGGCTGCACTTTTGATGTAGCCAGCCACGCGGTCACCACGCCGACTGGCTATAAGGAGGCTTACGCCCAATACGTGGCCGGAGGTTGGGCAGCACTGGCCTGCGACCCGGCATTTGGTGGCCAGGGCCTGCCCCTGATCGTCAACCAATGCTTTTACGAAATGATGAACTCGGCCAACCAGGCCTGGACCATGTACCCCGGTTTGACCCATGGTGCCTACGCCGCGCTGGACACCCATGGCACCGACGCGCAGAAAAAAACCTACCTGCACAAGATGACCAGCGGTGAATGGACCGGCACCATGTGCCTGACCGAGCCCCATTGCGGCACCGACCTGGGGCTGATGCGCACCAAAGCCGAACCGCAGGGCGACGGCAGCTACAAGATTACCGGCAACAAGATTTTCATCAGCGCAGGCGAACACGATCTCACGAGCAACATCATCCATCTGGTGCTGGCCCGCCTGCCCGATGCGCCCCCCGGCATCAAGGGCGTGAGCCTGTTCATCGTGCCCAAATTCCTGGTTAATGCCGATGGGACGTTGGGCGCGCGCAATGGCATTTACTGCGGCGGCCTGGAGCACAAGATGGGCATCAAGTCAAACTCCACCGCCCAGATCGTGCTCGACGGCGCGGTGGGCACGCTGGTGGGGCAACCGAACAAGGGCATGCAGGGCATGTTTGTCATGATGAACGCGGCGCGCCTGGGGGTAGGCAACCAGTCGCTGGGTCTGACCGAAGTGGCGTTTCAGAACGCGCTGGCCTATGCCAAAGACCGCCTCCAGATGCGCTCCCTGACCGGCCCCAAGGCGCCAGACAAGGCCGCCGACCCGATCATCGTGCACCCCGATGTGCGCAAGATGCTGCTCACCGCCAAGGCCTATGCCGAAGGTGGCCGTGCCCTGATGTGCTTCAGCTCCATGCTGCTCGAAAAAGAGCACAACCACCCCGATGAGGCGGTACGCAAGGAGTCGGGTGAACTGCTGGCCCTGCTCACGCCCATTGTCAAAGCCTTCATCACCGACAACGGTTGGACATGCACGTCGACCTGCCTGCAGGTCTTTGGTGGCCACGGGTTCATCAAGGAATGGGGTATGGAGCAATTTGTGCGCGACGCCCGCATCAACATGATCTACGAAGGTACCAACACGATCCAGAGCCTGGACCTGCTGGGCCGCAAGGTACTGGGCAACAACGGCGCCACACTGAAAAAATTTGGCAAGCTGGTGGGCGCGCTGGTGGCCGAGGAAGGGGTCAACGAAAAAATGGCTGAATTCATCACCCCGATTGCCATTTTGGGCGAGCAAATGACCAAGTTCACCACCGAGCTTGGCTTCAAGGGCTTCCAGAACCCCGACGAGGTGGGCGCTGCTGCGGTGGACTACCTGCGCGTGGCTGGCCACCTGGTGTTTGGCTACTTTTGGGCGCGCATGGCGCAGGTTGCACTGCGCCAAATTGCTGCAGGCAACCAAGACCCGTTTTATCTGGCCAAACTGCAAACAGCGCGCTTCTATTTTGCCAAGCTGTTCCCGGAAACCGCCACCCTGATGCGCACGGCACGCACTGGCAGCACAGTGCTGATGGACACTGACGCCGCACTGGCCTGATCAATCACTCAAGGAAAATAAACATGTCTCGTTTTAATGTCAGAAAAGTCGCCGTGCTCGGCGCCGGTGTGATGGGCGCACAAATCGCTGCGCACCTGGTCAATTGCAAAGTGCCAGTGATCCTGTTCGATCTGCCGGCCAAAGAGGGCCCTAAAAACGGCATCGTCACCCGTGCCGTGGAGGGCCTGAAAAAGCTCAAACCGTCACCGCTGGGCGTGGTTGAAGACGCTGCACTGATCCAGCAGGCCAACTACGAAGAGCACATGGACCTGCTCAAGGACTGCGACCTGATCATTGAGGCCATTGCCGAGCGCATGGACTGGAAGCTTGATCTCTACCAGAAAATTGCGCCCTTTGTCGCACCGCACGCCATCGTGGCGTCCAACACCTCGGGACTGTCCATCACCAAACTCAGCGAGGTGCTGCCTGAAGCGCTCAAACCGCGCTTTTGCGGCATCCACTTCTTTAACCCGCCGCGCTACATGCTGCTGGTCGAGCTGATTGACACACCCACGACCGAAGCCCACATCCTCGACCAGCTCGAAGCCTTTGTCACCAGCAATCTGGGCAAGGGCGTGGTACGTGCCAAGGACACGCCAAATTTCATTGCCAACCGGGTCGGGGTGGCCGGCATGCTGGCCACCATGAAAGAGGTGGAGAACTTCGGACTGAGTTATGACGTGGTGGACGACCTGACCGGCAAAAAATTGGGGCGCGCCAGCTCGGGCACCTTCCGCACCGCCGACGTGGTGGGGCTCGACACCATGGCCCATGTCATCAAGACGCTGCAAGACACCCTGAACCTGGAAACCGATCCGTTCTATGGCAGCTTCGCCACCCCCGAGGTGCTCAAGACCCTGCTGGATATGGGTCACCTGGGGCAGAAGACCAAAGCTGGCTTCTTCAAAAAGGCTGGTCGCGATATTTTGCGCTTTGACCTGGCGTCCAAAAGCTATGTGCCGGGTGGCGACAAGGCCGACGAGGTCTACACCCGCATGTTGAAAAAACCCGCTGGTGAACGCCTGCAACTGCTGCGCAACGCTGAAGGCGCCCAGGGCCGGTTTCTGTGGGCGATTCTGCGTAACGCGTTCCATTACGCCGCCGTGCATCTGGGCACCATTGCCGACAACGCGCGCGACGTCGACTTTTGTATGCGCTGGGGCTTTGGCATGAAACAGGGCCCGTTCGAGCTTTGGCAGGAAGCCGGTTGGCTCACCGTGGCCAATATGGTCAAGGAAGACATTGACGCCGGCAAGGCGCTGTGCAACGCGCCACTGCCCGACTGGGTCTTTAGCGGCCCGGTCGCCGACGCCGGTGGTGTGCATACACCCCAGGGCTCATGGAACCCGTCAACAGGCCAGTTTGTGCCGGTGCGCCAATTGCCGGTGTATGCGCGTCAGCACTTCCCTGAAAGCGTACTGGGTTCCGCTGCACCGTCTGCCGCGACAGCGGGCACCACCTTGTTTGAAGACGAGGCCATTCGCCTGTGGACGCTGGATGACGAGGTCGTGATTGCCAGCATCAAGACCAAGATGCACGCCATTGGCCCGGCCGTGATCGAAGGCCTGCTGCAAGCTGTGGCCCTGGCCGAAGATAAGTACAAGGGCATGGTGATCTGGTCCAACGACGAGGTGTTCTCGGCCGGGGCCGACCTGCAGGCCATGTTGCCGGCCTTCATGATGGGTGGCGTCAAAGCCATCTCGGAGGCCGAACTGGAGATGCAACAAGCCATGCTGCGACTGCGCTACGCCGGTATTCCAGTGGTGTCTGCGGTGCGCGGCCTGGCGCTGGGTGGCGGCTGCGAGCTGGCCAGCTACACCGCCCGGCGTGTGGTGGCCATGGAAAGCTATATCGGTCTGGTCGAAGTGGGTGTGGGCCTGGTGCCCGGTGGCGGTGGCCTGGCCTACATTGCCCGGCGCGCGGCGGAAAACGCCGTGCTATCCACCGGCAAAGACCTGCTGCCGTTTCTGACCGACGGTTTTACCGCGGCCGCCATGGCCAAGGTCGGCACCAGCGCGCTGGAGTCGCGCAAACTGGGCTACTTGCAGAGTAGCGACGTGATCGTGCCGCACAAGGACGAGCTGCTGTTTGTGGCCCTCAACGAGGCCCGGGCCATGTTCGACAGTGGCTACCGCGCGCCGCTCAAACGCCAGTTTCCGGTGGCGGGGCGCAGCGGCCTGGCCACCATCCAGGGCAGCCTGGTCAACATGCGCGACGGCGGCTTCATCAGCGCCTACGACTACTTCATCGGTTGCCAGATTGCCTGGGTGGTCTGTGGGGGCGACGTCGATGCCGGCAGCCTGGTCGACGAAGACTACCTGATGACGCTGGAACGCCAGGCCTTTGGCACCCTGCTGGGCAACCCCAAAACGCAGGAACGCATCATGGGCATGATGCAAAACGGCAAGCCCGTACGAAACTAATAACTTTGCGGGACAGACCAAGAATTGCGCAGCAATTTTGCTCTGTCCTCAACTGATTGAGATACGAAAATGAAACAAGTTCAAGAAGCCTACATCGTCGCTGCCACACGCAGCCCCATTGGCAAGTCGCACCGCGGCTACTTTCGCAACATGCGCCCCGATGACCTGTTGGTCAAGGTGCTGCAATCGGCGCTGGCCCAGGCACCCGGGCTGGATCCCAATGCCATCGAAGACATCATCTGCGGCTGCGCGATTCCCGAAGGCCCGCAAGGTCTGAACATTGCCCGCCTTGGTGCGGTGCTGGCCGGCTTGCCGGTGAGCGTGGGCGGCGTCACCATCAACCGGTTTTGCGCCTCGGGTGTGACGGCGATCCAGATGGCGGCTGACCGGATTCGTGTGGGCGAGGCTGACGTGATGATCGCCGCCGGCGTGGAAAGCATGAGTATGGTGCCGATGACTGGCAACACGCCGTCGTTCTCACCGCTGATGTTTGCACGTGACGAAGACATCGGCATCGCCTACGGCATGGGTCTGACGGCCGAGAAGGTAGCCACCCAGTGGAAGGTCAGCCGCGAAGCACAGGACGCGTTTGCGCTGCAGTCGCACCAACGGGCCCTGGCAGCGCAGGCTGCCGGTTATTTCGCAGCGGAGACCACCCCGATCGAGGTCACCGACCGCGCACCCAACCTCGCCACCGGCGAAGTGATTGAGAAAAAGCGCGTGGTCAGCCTGGACGAAGGCGCGCGCGCCGACACCTCGCTCGAAGGCCTGGCCAAGCTGAAAAACCCGTTTGCCGCGCGTGGCAGCGTCACGGCGGGCAACAGCTCACAAACCTCGGACGGTGCTGGTGCGCTGATTCTGGCCAGCGAGAAAGCGGTCAAACAATTCGGCCTCAAGCCGCTGGCGCGTTTTGTCAGCTTTGCCGCCCGGGGCGTGCCACCGCAGTACATGGGTATTGGTCCGATCGAGGCCATCCCCGCCGCGCTGCGCAACGGCGGGCTGACGCTGGACCAGATCGACTGGATCGAGCTCAACGAAGCCTTTGCCGCGCAGAGTCTGGCTGTCATCAATACGCTGGGGCTGGACCAGGCTCGGGTGAACCCGATGGGTGGCGCCATTGCGCTGGGTCACCCACTGGGTGCCACCGGTGCCATTCGCGCCGCCACGGTGGTGCATGGCCTGCAGCGCACCGGCGGCAAATACGGCATGGTCACCATGTGCATCGGCATGGGCCAGGGTGCCGCCGGCATTTTTGAGCGCCTCTGAGGTTGGCACTTGAGTCTGATAACCTACGGCCCATGAAAAATTTGACCACTGACCTCTTAATTGATACCACCGGTGGTGTCACCACCCTCACGATCCATCGGGTGGCCAAGAAAAATTCGTTCACCACCGCCATGTACGCGGGCATGGCCGACGTGCTGGACCAGGCGCAGGCCGACGCAGGAGTGCGGGTGCTGGTGATTCAGGGCCATGAGACCATTTTCAGCGCCGGCAACGACATTGCCAACTTTCTGCAAACGCCGCCCACCACCCTGGACGCGCCGGTCTTTCGTTTCATGCGTGCCATCAGCCGCTTTACCAAACCCATTGTGGCGGCGGTGTGCGGCCCGGCGGTGGGCATTGGTACCACCATGCTGTTCCATTGCGACCTGGTCTATGCCGGTGACAACGCCGCCTTTTCCATGCCGTTTGTGAACCTGGGTGTCTGCCCCGAGGCAGCCAGCAGTCTGCTGGCGCCGCAGCGCATGGGTTATGGCCGCGCCGCCGAGGCGCTGCTGCTGGGCGAGCCGTTCATGGCCGAAGCAGCCCTGGAAATGGGCTTGATCAGCCGCATCGTACCCCCGGCCGAGGTCAACGCCCTGGCCCAACGCCAGGCGCAAAAACTGGCTGCCAAGCCCATGCGTTCATTGCTTGCCAGCAAACGCCTGATGAAGCAGGGGCAAGCGGAGCTGGTGGCGCAGCGCATGGCCGAAGAGGGCACGCTGTTTGGCCAGATGCTGGCCGAGCCCGCCGCGCAAGAAGCCTTTTCCGCGTTCATGGAAAAACGCAAACCAGATTTCAGTGCGTTCTGATGCGCGCAACATTTGCTGCCTTCGCGCTGGTGCTTGGCCTGGTCACCAGCGCCACTATTGAAGCCCAAACCCCCGGTGAGGTGCCGGTGGGAAGTGTGCTGCGCGACGCGACGATGCGCGGGCTCAACGGCCCGGACCGGAAACTCTCGGCGTTTCGCGGCAAGCCGCTGATCATCAACGTCTGGGCCAGCTGGTGCCCGCCCTGCATTGCAGAAATGGGCTCGCTAGAACGGCTGGCCTGGAGCGAGCTGGGCCTGCAATTCACCGTGATCGGGATCTCGACCGATGACTACCCGGAAAACGCAAAAGGCTTCCTGACCAAGAGCCATGCCACCCTGAACCATTACATCGACCGCCAACTGGAACTGGAAAACATGCTCGGGGCTAACCGCCTGCCGCTCACGCTGCTGGTCGATGCCAAAGGCCGGGTGCTCAGCAAGATCACTGGTGCGCGCGAGTGGGACAGCCCACAAGCCCAGCAGTTGATCCGCACCACGTTTCGTGGTTCTCTTGCAGTCAACAAAAAGTGATTTTTCAACCAAAAGGAGACAGTCCATGCGTGCATTCAACTCTGTGAAACGACCCCTCGCAACCCTGCTGCTGGCATGTGCTGCCCTGGCCGCGTGGGCGCAACCGCTGGAGGTCGAAGGTATCAAGCTTGAGGCCACCAGCCAGTTGGGGGCAGCCAAGCTGCAACTCAATGGGGCCGGCCTGCGCACCAAGGTGTTCTTCAAGGTCTACGTGGCCGCCCTCTACACGCCCCAAAAAGCGACCACTGCCGCCCAGTTGCTGGCGCAAACAGGCGCGCGCCGCGTCACGATCACCATGTTGCGCAACGTCGATGCCGAAAGCTTTGCCAGCGCCCTCAACGATGGCTTGCGCGACAACCACACCGAGGCCCAATTTGCCGCCATGAAGCCGAGAATTGACGCACTCAATGCCAACCTCAAGGCCGTGGGCGAGGCCAAAAAAGGCGATGTGATCCATTTCGAGTTTGCGCCAGACGCGGGCACGCAGGTCACGGTCAACGGCCAGGCACGTGGCAGCGTGATTGCCGGTGAAGACTTTTTCACTGCCGTGCTGCGCATCTGGCTCGGTGACAAACCGGTGGATGACAAGCTTAAGAATGCCTTGATTGGCGGTTGATCCCGCAGCCTTGTTGCCCCAGGATTCCCGATGACCCCAGCCACCACTGTGCCCCCTGAGATTGAATTTGAGCCCGAATTTGTGGCCGGCTTGACCAAGGTTTTTGAAGACTTGATCGTTTTCAACCAGGTGCTGGGGCTCAAAATCACTTCACTCAAAGCAGGCCAGGTGCGTGCGCGCATCAACATGAAACATGAGCTGGTCGGTCACTACGCCTACAACCGCATCCACGGTGGCGTCATCAGCGCCGGGCTTGACGCCATGGGTGGCCTGGCGGTGATGGCCGCCATTGGCGCCCGCCACATGCATGAGACACCACAGCAGCGCCTACAGCGTTTTGCCAAACTCGGCACCATTGACCTGCGCATTGACTACCTGCGGCCAGGCATTGGCGAGTGGTTCGAGTTGCGCGCCGAAGTGATGCGCCTGGGCTCACGCGTGGCCTCCACCCGCATGGAGTTTTTGGGCGCCGACGGCAAGCTGCTGTCCACCGGCTCGGCGGCTTACATCGTGTCCTGAATCACGTCTTGAGGGCGCGCCGAGGCACCAAGGCGCCTGACGACGTTAGACAGCGCTTTACAATAGCCCTTCTCACGTCGTGGATAAAAAATGAAAAAATTAGCCTCTGCCTTTGCCACATCCGCTCTCTGGCAACCCGCCATCCTGCTGATGAGGCAGATCAGGCTTCCCGGCAAGATGGTGCTGATTTCGGTGGCTTTTCTGGTACCGATTGCCTGGTTGTTGTGGGTCACGGTGAGCACCAAGCTGCACGACATCGCTTTCACCCAACAAGAACGCGCCGGCGTGCATTACGCCAGTGCCATTTACCCGGCCATTGACCTGGCGGGCCAGTGGCGCCAACAGGCGCGCAACGCCGCTTTTGGCGAAGGCGGCGACCAGTTGCAGCCAACCCGCCAGGCCTTTGACAAAGCCTTTGCCGAGCTGCAAACCATCGAAGCAAAGGTCGGCCAGGCGCTCAACACCGGCGCCGGTTTTGCCGTGCTGCGCAGCGCGGTGCAGGCGGCCCAGGCGGTGCAGCCCGAGCCTGCCAGCCAGGCCGATCCGGAGGTCGTCTACAACGGCATGATCGGCGTGTCGCGCACCTTGGCCAACTTGCTTGAGCTGGTAACCGACGGCTCCGGCCTGTCACTGGACCCGGAACCGGCCAGCTACCACTTGATGAGTGCGGTGCTGCTGCGGGCGCCTCACGTGATTCAGTCCACCGTTGAAATTCGCGGACTGGTGCGCACGGCCCTCAAAGCCGGAAACATCACACCCCAAAACGCGGCACGCCTGAGCGAACTGCTGGCGCTGCTGAAAGACAACACCACACAAGCCGGGATGTCGCTCGACAAAGTGCAACAGGCCACACCCGACTACGGCTCACGCCTGTCCCGTAACGCCCTCGCGGCCACAGACCATTTGGTCAGTCTGGTGCGCGCTGGCGTGCCGGTGGGGGCCACCGAGGTCAAGGGCGATGTGGCCGCGTTTGTGGCGGCCGCCAACCAAACCCTGCAAAGCCAGTTCAATCAGGTTGCCGGGAACATGGCCGTGCTTGATGCCATACTGGCTGACCGCCAGGCCTCACTGCAACGCAATTTGTGGCTGGTGCTGGGCGCAACGCTGCTGTCGTTGCTGCTTGGCAGCTACCTTTGCATGGGATTTTTCCGCACCATAAGCACCGGCTTTGCCGCCCTGCGGCACCACCTGATCAGCATGTCCATGGGCGACCTGAAAACGACCGTCCATGTGCAAGGGCGCGACGAGGTGGCTGCCATGCTCAAGGAGCTGGCCAACATGCAGCAGGCGCTGGCCATCACGGTACGGCAGGTGCAGGCCTCTGGTGATGCGGTGGTGAGTTCCAGCCTTGAAATTGCAAAGGACATGAAAGACCTGGCCTCCCGCACCGAAGCTGCGGCCGCGGCGCTGGAAGAGTCTTCTGCTGCACTTGAGCAAACCAACGCCACCGTGGCCATGACCGCCGAGTCGGTCAGCAAGGCCTCCGGAATTGCCACCGGCAACGCCGACATCGCCAGCCAGGGTGGCGCGGTGATGACAGAGGTGGCAGACACCATGGCCCGCATCCAGGCCTCTTCGCAAAAAATCAGCGACATCATTGGCGTGATCGACGGCATTGCATTCCAGACCAACATCCTGGCCTTGAACGCTGCGATCGAGGCGGCCCGCGCCGGTGAACAAGGCCGGGGGTTTGCCGTGGTGGCCACCGAGGTGCGAGCGCTGGCCGGACGCAGTGCGGCCGCAGCCAAAGAGATCAAGGTCTTGATCACCACCAGCACCGACGAGGTATCACGCGGCGCAGAGATCGTTCGTCAGGCCAGCGCGCACATGCACCAGATTGTGGAAAACGCCGCAGAGGTGAAGGACCTGCTGGACCAGATCGCCAACGGCGCCCGCGAGCAAAGTCTGGGCATTTCGCAAATTGGTGAGGCAGTGCACCAGCTTGACCTCAACACCCAGGCCAACGCCGCCATGGCGGAAGCCACCGCTGTCTTGTCAAACGGCCTGAGCGACGCAGCCGTGCGCATGGCAGCCCAGGTGGACGAATTCAGCCTGCCGGACGCGCGGGCTGCACCCTTGGTGGAAGGCATTGACGTGAACGCCATCATCGACGGCCACCGGCAATGGAAGGTCAAGTTGCGCGACGCCATCGAGAACGGCGACAAGGTGGACGTGGCCACCTTGTCGCGTGATGACTGCTGCAGCCTGGGCAAATGGATTCATGCCGATGGGCAACGCCTGCGCGAGCGCACCAGCTTTAACGCGTTGGTCAGTAACCACGCGCTTTTTCACCAGGTGGCGGGCCAGGTGGGGCAACTGATTAACGACAAACGGTATGAGCAGGCCATCGATGCACTGGCACCCAACACCCCTTTTACCACCGCAACCAGTGATGTGGTGATGGTATTGTCAGCCGCCAAAAGGCTGGGTTTTGTGTAAAAAAACCAAAAAATAAACCAGAATTCCCGGCAACTTTCAAAGTTGGCCGCCGGGCGCACCGAGCAACTGGTTTTTTTACAGCAGGCGCATTGTGATGAAATTCAGGGCGACTTTTATGCCCGGCCGATGCCTGAGCTTCTTTTTTATCAGGCCGCAGCCTTGGGCACCTCACGTGGCCGGCCGTCGTCGTCAATGGCCACGTAAGTCAGTGAAGCTTCTGTGACCTTGGTGAACTTTCCCTGTGCAAGAAAGTGCTCGGCATAGACCTCAATCTTGACGGTGATTGAGGTGCGTCCAATACGCACCAGCTTGCCAAAAAACGACAGGATGTCCCCCACCCGCACCGGTTGCTTGAAGATGAATTCATTGACTGCCACCGTGGCCATGCGGCCATGCGCATAGGGGCTGGCGATGACGGCACCGGCCAGGTCGACCTGCGCCATGACCCAGCCACCAAAAATATCGCCGTTGGCATTGACATCGCGCGGCATCGGGATCACCTTGAGCACCAACTGCTCGTCAACTGGCAAGGAGACATGGCGCGGCACAGCGCTGGCGTGGGGGTTTGCAGACATGGGCACAATCCTTGGTTACAAAGTGTTGAGGACAGCGCTGGCTCATTTCATGTCGCTGCGGTCTGTCCCGCAAATATTCAGGATTGTCCCTTATGCGAAGCCATTCATCCAGCCGTCACGGCACCACCACACCAACCAGCGCCAGCGAAGCAGCCACCGCACCCGCCCGCTCGGACTGGGCCACCCTGCAGCGCCTGTTTCCCTACCTGTGGCAATACAAATGGCGAGTGATCGCCGCACTGACCTTTATGGTCGGCGCCAAGCTGGCCAACGTGAGTGTGCCGCTGCTGCTGAAGGAGCTGGTCGATACCATGAACCCCAAGGGGCCCATCGGGCCTGAGGCCCTGCTGGTGGTGCCGCTGGGCCTGCTGGTGGCCTACGGCCTGCTGCGCCTGTCGACCACGCTGTTTGCCGAATTACGCGAGCTGATTTTTGCCAAAGCCACCGAGGGCGCCTCGCGCTCCATCAGCCTGCAAGTGTTTCGGCATTTGCATGCGATGAGTCTGCGCTTTCACCTGGAACGCCAGACCGGCGGCATGACACGCGACATTGAGCGCGGCACCCGCGCCGTGCACTCACTCATCAGCTACTCGCTCTACAGCATCTTTCCGACGCTGATCGAGGTGGCGCTGGTGCTGAGCATTCTGGCGGTCAAGTTCGACATGTGGTTTGCCTGGATCACTGTCATTGCGCTCATTCTCTACATTGTGTTCACCATCCTGGTGACCGAGTGGCGCACCCAGTTCAGAAAACAGATGAACGAGCTCGACAGCACCGCGCACAGCCGGGCCATCGACTCGCTGCTGAACTACGAAACGGTGAAATATTTCAACAACGAAGAGTTCGAGGCGCACCGTTACGACGAGAACCTTGAGCGCTACCGCAAGGCGGCCCTGAAGAGCCAGACCACCCTGAGCCTACTCAACACCGGCCAGCAGCTCATCATTGCCGCCGGCCTGGTGGCCATGCTGTGGCGTGCCACCCAGGGCGTGGTCGACGGCCGCATGACGCTGGGCGACCTGGTGATGGTCAACGCCTTCATGATCCAGCTCTACATTCCGCTGGGCTTTCTGGGCGTGCTGTACCGCGAGATCAAGCAGGGCCTGACCGACCTGGAAAAAATGTTCACCCTGATGGAACGCGAACGCGAAATTGCCGATGTGCCGGGGGCGCCCGCCCTGACACTGGCACCCCAAAGCGCCAGCGTGCGCTTTCAGCATGTGAACTTTGCCTATGACCCGGCACGTCCGATCCTGCACAACATCAGCTTTGACATCCCGGCGGGTAAAACAGTGGCGGTGGTCGGGCCCTCGGGCTCGGGCAAATCGACGCTGGCGCGGCTGCTGTTCAGGTTTTATGACGTGCAAAGCGGCCAGATATTGATAGCAGGGCAGGACATCAAGCAGGTCACGCAGGCCAGCGTTCGGCAAGCCATTGGCATCGTGCCGCAAGACACCGTGCTGTTCAACGACACGGTCGAATACAACATTGCCTATGGCCAACCTGGCGCCACACGCGAGCAGGTGATCGAGGCCGCGCAGTCGGCGCACATCCACAGCTTCATTGCCGCCACGCCCAGAGGCTACGACACCATGGTGGGCGAGCGCGGCCTGAAATTGTCGGGCGGCGAGAAGCAGCGCGTGGCAATTGCCCGCACCTTGCTCAAAAATCCGCCCATTTTGATTTTTGACGAGGCCACCTCGGCGCTCGACTCGGCCAACGAACGCGCCATCCAGGCCGAATTACAAAGTGTGGCACAAAACAAGACCACGCTGGTGATCGCGCACCGGCTGTCCACGGTGGTCGATGCGCATGAAATCCTGGTCATGGACGCCGGCCGCATTCTGGAGCGCGGCACCCACGCGGCACTGCTGGCTGAGAATGGCCGTTATGCGCAAATGTGGGCGCTGCAACAAAACGCCGAGTAAGCCATGTAGCCCAATCCGGGCGTTGCCCATACTGACTACGCGCTCCGGTAAGCGACGTTCACGGCTGGTGGCGCCGCGTTTGGCAGGCGGCGCCTTGACCTAAACTCACAGGCCATCATTCCCTTGAAAGAAAGCCTTTATGCACTACCGCCACCTCGGCAAAAGCAACCTGAAAGTCTCGGCCCTGTGCCTGGGCACCATGATGTTTGCCGACCAGACCGCGCTGGCAGAAGCCGCCAGCATCGTCGCAGATGCCCATGCCCAGGGCGTGAACTACATCGACACGGCTGACAACTACAGCAAAGGGGGCTCGGAAACCATAGTGGGCCAGTTGCTCAAGGGGCAGCGCCATGACTGGGTGCTGGCCACCAAGATGGGCAATGCCATGTCGGGCCGGGTCAATGAAGGGCATTACTCGCGCAGTTGGATGCTGCACGAAGTGGCGGCTTCGCTGGCGCGCCTGCAAACGGATTACCTGGACATTTTGTACCTGCACCGCGACTTTGACGGCATGAACCTCGAAGAGCCTTTGCGTGCGCTGGATGCCATGCTGCGCGCCGGCCAGATTCGCGCCTGGGGTGTTTCCAACTTTCGGGGCTGGCGCATTGCCGAACTGGTGCATCTGGCCGCGCAGCTTGGCATGCCGGGGCCGGTGGTGTGTCAACCCTATTACAACCTGCTCAACCGCATGCCCGAAGTGGAGGTATTGCCAGCCTGCGCGCATTACGGCATGGGCGTCACACCCTACAGCCCGGTGGCGCGCGGTGTGCTCACTGGCAAATACCTGCCGGGTCACGCGCCCGCCCCCGACAGCCGCGCCGGCCGCGCCGACCCGCGCCTGGCACAGACCGAGTTCCGCGAAGAATCCCTGCTGATTGCACAGCAGCTCAAAGTGCAGGCGGAAAACCGGGGCATCAGCCTGGCCCAATTTTCTACGGCCTGGGTGCTGGCCAACCCCGTGGTCAGTTCGGTCATTGCCGGGCCACGCACGCTCAAGCAATGGCAAGACTACCTGCCGGCACTCGACTACAGCTTTACCCCGGAAGACGAAGCCCTGGTGGACCGCCTGGTCAAACCCGGTCACCCCTCCACCCCCGGCTACACCGACCCGGTCTACCCGCCCACCGGTCGGCATCAAGCAGCATAAACGTCGGCCAGGCCCACTACACTCAAGGGGCTTTTTATCTCCCGACGCTTTCCCCATGGATACTTTTGTTCTCTTCATCTTGCTGGCCATTGGCATGCATGTTCTCAAGACGCGCGAGCAAGCACAACGCATTGCCCTGCTCGGGAGCTACCTGGGGCAATTCCAGATCGAAAAGCTGATGCAGGATGTGCTGGGCGGCTACCAGCGCGCGCTGGGGGAGGCCGACGCAGAGCGCCAGGCCCAGGTGTGGCGCCATCTGGAAACAACTGAGCAAACCCTGTCTGAGCAGTTCAACCGTTTTGTCCTTGCCTTTGCCAAAATCGACGAAGCGCAGGCCCGGCTCAGCCGCTTGCCGCTGGCCCTGCCTTTTGTGACGCAGTATTTCCCCGCCAGCACCCTGGACCTGCGCAAATTGCTCAGTGTGCACGCCCATGGCATCAACCAGGCCGCGCAAAACAACCCGGCCCAGCCCCCCAAACACAAGGCCTTCACCCTATCGGCCGAGCTGATGCTGATGCAACACAGTTGCCACTGGTTTTGCCGTTCCAAAATGGTCGCCTCGGCACGCTTGCTGGCGCGCCACCAAACCGCTTATGCACAAGTGCTGGACGCCGTGGCGCCGTCAACCCGGCTGGCCTATACCCGGCTGATCGGAAATTGAGCTGCTGCCAGTCCACATCAAACCGTCCGGTCTGGTAGACAATCGCGCCCCATGGAAACCAAATGGCTTGAAGATTTTGTGAGCTTGGCTGAAACCCGCAGTTTCAGCCGTTCGGCGCAGTTGCGCCACGTGACACAACCGGCTTTTTCCCGGCGCATTCAGTCACTGGAAACCTGGGCCGGCTCCGACCTGGTGGACCGCAGCAGCTACCCCACACGGCTGACACCGGCAGGCGAAACACTGCATGACCAGGCGCTGGAGGTGCTGCAGGCGCTGCAGACCACACGCGCCATGCTGCGTGGTCACGCCACGGCGGCACAGGATGTGATTGAATTTGCCGTGCCACACACGTTGGCGTTCACGTTTTTCCCGGCCTGGGTGTCGTCCCTGCGTGAGACCTTTGGCCCCATCAAAAGCCGGCTGATTGCGCTCAATGTGCACGATGCCGTGATGCGCCTGGTCGAAGGCAGTTGCGACCTGTTGATTGCCTACCACCACCCCTCCCAGCCCAACCAGCTTGACGCGGACCGCTATGAAATGGTGAGCCTGGGCGAAGAAGTCGTGGCCCCCTATGCCAAACCTGACGCGCACGGCAACCCCTTGTTCGAGTTGCCAGGCAAGGCAGGTCGCCCGCTGCCTTACCTGGGCTACGCACAAGGCGCCTATCTGGGCCAGATGGTGGAGCTGATCCTGAAACACTGCAGCGCGCCCATCCACTTTGACCGGGTGTACGAAACCGACATGGCCGAAGGCCTGAAAGCCATGGCGCTGGAAGGCCACGGCGTGGCCTTTTTACCCTTGAGCGCGGTACGCAAGGACCTGCGCGCGCACAAGCTGGTCAGCGCCGCGCCACCCGAACTCAAAAGCTTAAGCATCACCATGGAAGTACGCGCCTACCGCGAACGCCCCACACTCCGGGAAACCCTCAAACCTGGTCACTCTGCCGGTCGACCTGGCTTTGACGCCCATAAGCACAACGCGCAAGCCCTGTGGGACTACCTGCTAACCCACCATGGCGCCCTTTAACTTCTTCATGACAGCCAGCACCATGATCAACACCCTGACCCTGACCCGCCCCGACGACTGGCACCTGCATGTGCGTGACGGTGCCGCACTGGCCACCGTGGTACCCCACACGGCGGCCCAGTTTGGCCGCGCCGTCATCATGCCCAATTTACGCCCGCCGGTGACCACCACCGCACAAGCGCTGGCCTACAAGGCGCGTATCCAGGCGGCGGTGCCTGCCGGCTTGGCGTTCGAGCCGCTGATGACGCTGTACCTCACCGACATCCTGCCACCCGATGAAATTGCCCGCGCCCGGGACGCCGGCCTGGTGGCCACCAAGCTTTACCCGGCTGGCGCCACCACCAACAGCGACGCCGGCGTGACCGACCTGCGCAAAACCTACCCCACGCTCGAAGCCATGCAGCGCGCCGGCATGCCGCTGCTGGTGCATGGTGAAGTGACCTCACCAGAGATCGACCTGTTCGACCGCGAGGCGGTGTTCATCGACACCCAGTTGATCCCGCTGCGCCGCGATTTTCCCGAACTGAAAATTGTGTTCGAGCACATCACCACGCGCGAAGCAGTCCAGTACGTGACCGAGACCGACCGCTTTACCGCAGCCACGCTCACCGCCCACCACCTGCTGTACAACCGCAACGCCATCTTCACCGGCGGCATCCGCCCGCACTACTACTGCCTGCCGGTACTCAAGCGCGAAAGCCATCGCCAGGCTTTGCTGGCGGCTGCCAGCAGCGGCAACCCCAAATTTTTCCTTGGCACCGACAGTGCGCCCCACCCGGTGCACCTAAAGGAACACGCCAGTGGCTGCGCTGGCTGCTACACCGCGCATGCGGCCATGGAACTGTACGCACAGGCGTTTGAGGCAGCGGGCGCACTCGACCGACTGGAGGCCTTTGCCAGCTTCAACGGGGCCGACTTTTACGGCCTGCCACGCAACACCGGCACACTCACCTTGAGGCGCGAAGCCTGGACCGTACCGGAAAGTTTTGCCTTTGGCGAGACCGATCTCAAGCCGCTGGGGGCTGGCGAAGCACTGGCGTGGCGCGTGGTTTAGGGGCGCATAAAGCCCCAAGCGCTTACGACTGCCAGTCGGCGCGTGTCACCTGGTAGTGCAAGCCCACCGCGTCGCAATCCGGGTAGACCGCTGTTTTGGCCGTGCTCACATCCACGGCGCGGATCCTTGGGTCGATCTCAAAACAAATGTCAATCACTTCCTGAATCACGGTTTCCTGCAAATTGAAATGCCGGGAGCCCAAATGCGCTGACACCCGCGACCTGAGCGCGTCATAGTCCACGGTCTCGGAAATGGCGTCGTGGTAGGTACGGTAACCCGCGTCGAGCAACAAACCGATGTCCATTTTGTAAGGCTGCGGCTTCTTTTTCTCGAAGTCATGAATGCCAATGGAAACATGCAATCGCAAGCCCAGCAAACGAATCCATTTTTCCATGGCTAGACCCCAAACGCGACATCGCGACCGCGCGGCACCAGGTGCTGGCCACCGTCGACGGCCAGGGTTTGCCCGGTGATGGCATCAGACGTGTCGAGAAACACCACGCTGGCGGCAATGTCTTCGGGGGTGCTTGAGCGCCCCAGCGCCGCCATGCCGTGGGCCTTGTCAAAGTCCGTGGCACTCATGTCGCCACTGACCAGCGTGACACCCGGCGCGATGGCGTTCACGCGCAGCGCGGGCGCGCAGCATTGCGCCAAATAACGGATGGCGGCGTGACTGGCCAGCTTGGCCAGGGTGTAGCTCATGTAATCGGTGTTCAGGTTGAAAATCTTCTGGTCGAGCAGCGTGACCACATGCGCTTGCGCTGCCGCATCCTGCGTCTGCCGGTGCAGCGCCAAAGTCAACTCAACCGGGGCCAGATAATTGCTTTGCAGGTGGGCGGCGAATCGCTCTGGCGTGAAGCTGCTGGCATCGTCATAGTCAAACAGCGAGGCGCTGTTGACCAGCAGGTCAATCCGCCCCACGGTGGCCGTCACCTGCTGGATCAGGTCGGCGCGAAAATGGGCATCGGACAAGTCGCCACAAATCGTTTCGGCAAACACCGCGCCGGCGCTCAGGCAATCTGCGCGCGTCTGTTCTGCGTCCTGCCGGCTGGTCCAGTAATGAATGACCAGCCCGTAGCCTCGGGTGGCCAGTTGCAGACAAATGGCGCGGCCAATGCGCTTGGCGCCACCGGTCACCAGTGCGATGCGTGTCACGCCCTTGCCTTTGTGTTCTGTGCTGTCACTATTTACCCCATCTGCGTTGTCGACCGTGTCCGTGCTCCGCACCCAAACCTGGCGCGAACGATCGCCGATTTTAGAGTTAGACGCGGCCGGCCACGGGGATACAAGCCCCGGTCACAGCAGAGGCCTGGTCGGACAGCAGAAACGCAATCACCGCCGCCAACTCCGCGGGGCGCACCCATTGGCTGACATCCGCTGCAGGCATGTCGGCGCGATTGGCCGGGGTATCGATGATGCTTGGCAGGACAGCATTCACGCGCAGCCCGCGGCCCTTGAATTCCTCGGCCATGGCCTCCGTCAGGCGCGCCACACCGGCCTTGGAA
>Ga0209211_10004599_pt1 | contig 21333 bp, 18 predicted proteins | sample RifGroA2_FD_183992 | JGI IMG/M metagenome (GOLD analysis project Ga0209211, IMG submission 183992) | Groundwater microbial communities from Rifle, Colorado, USA - Groundwater A2 (SPAdes) (version 2) | ecosystem: Environmental > Aquatic > Deep subsurface > Groundwater | place: Rifle, Colorado...
ACCATCGTATCCCGGCTTACATCCTTTATCTCTCGCAATAAATCCAGGCCGCTTCCTTCATTGAGCCTAAGGTCAGCCAGGGCTAAATGATAAAACCTTTGGGAAATATTTTTCCTGGCTTCGGTCAGATTGGAAGCGGTGGTTACCCTATACCCCTCCTCGCTTAGGATATCCCGCAAGGTCTCCCGCATCCTGGGATTATCATCTAATATCAAGATATTGACCTGCTTATCGTTTTTCATAATTTAACCTTTCGTTGATTATTTTTCTAAAGCGGCAAGGTGATTATAACCGAAGTTCCTTTTCCGTAATCGCTTTTTACGGCAATAGAGCCCTGATGGGCTTCAATAATCAGCTTAGCCGTAGCCAGGCCCAAGCCTATTCCTCTGGCCTTGGTGGAGAAAAACGGCTCAAAAAGCTTTTTTTGGTCCTCTTCCTTAATTCCCGCTCCGGTATCGGTAAAGATAATAGTAACATAACTATTTATTTTTTCTACTTTTATTAGCAGGCTTCCTTTTTCTTCCATTGCCTGAAGAGCGTTTAAAATTAAATTCACAAAAATCCCTCCCATCTGTAAGGGATCGGCATCAACCATAAGATCATCCGCTGCCGCGTCCAGGGAAAGTTTTATTCCTTCGGGTATTTTCAGCTTAGACGCGCTTTTCAAAAGGAGGTCTTTTAAGTTTATCCGCTGGAATTCCGGATGTTTAGTCTTAGAAAAAGTAAGGATATTTCCAATAATCGCTTCAGTTTCAACTACCTGTTCATCCAGAATTTCTAAATGTCGTTTGATTTTTTCATCTTTATTTTCCAGCTTCATCTTAAGAAAATAAGCGGAGTTCCTAATTACCCCCAGCTGATTCCTGAATTCATGAGCGATTGCCCCGGCCATCCTGCCGATGCCGGCCAGCCTTTCGGATAGGGCGAGCTTTTCCTGGGTTTTCTTATAATCAGTAATATCCTCAAACATCTCTAAGGCCGCCTTCTTGCCTTGATAAAACATCCCGGTATGGGTAATGAGAAAAATCTTACCGCCCATAGCGGCATCTACCTCTATCTCCTTGGTCTGGCCAAACTTAATTTCACTTTTTAAAGGGCAATTCACACATTGCTTTTTATCGTCCTTATACAAGAGATAACATTTTTTACCTAAGGCGCTTGGGCCAAGAAACCTCTCCATCTTCTCATTTTGATACAGGATATTTCCTTCTTCATCAACGATATCAATTCCAAAAGGAATAGTTTTTAAAAGAGTCTCATTGATAGTTATAGCGGCGCGCAGCCTCTCCTCCAATTCCCAGCGCTCGCTTATTTCTTTCTTCAGCTGTTCATTGGACTTGGCCAGACCAAGGCTTTGATTTTCCAGCTTTAAGGTTTCCTCAACAATACGGCTGGCCATCGGCCGGAAAATAAATAAGCCGCTGGCAATAATCACCAAAAGGCTTACCCCCAGGACCAAAAACTGCAAGGCCTCAAAGCTGACAATTCTCTTTTCGCTTTCTCGCTGATACTGCTGGACCGCCTCATCCAAAGCCCGGAGCAGTTCAAGACGAGACGCCTCCAGGATATAGTGAAGATGCGGATTATCAATAGTCATTGTGCCGTCAAGGCTTAAAATCAAGGCCTTGGCTTCTTCTAAATACCGGCGCGCTTTTTTATCCAGCTCGAGGGGAGGCAGAAAATATATTCTCTTCATCGAGGAAGAAAGCCTCCGGAAAGAATTCATTTCAACGGCTCCCTTAATCAAGCTGTTATGAGAGTCCTCCATCAAGGAAATTGCCTCTTTAAGCTCTCCGGCGTGAGTTTTCTTCTCAGGGAAATCCTTGGCGTTGAGAAGCCTTAAGGAAGATAAGGCAATCCGCTGGGAAAGCATCCTCTGCCTTCCGCTGATATTAACTATTGCCGCGCTGTCTTTCTGGTCTTTAATATTTTCCTTAAGGATAAAATAACTTCCTAAAGAAAGTATACTCAAAAGCCCCAGAGCCAGGATATACCTGAAAGTCAGATAGAATGATATAGTTTGTTTTACGCGCATTTTATTTTAAAGCCAGCCGCATAACGCTAAAGCGGATATAGTCTTGGCATCTTTAAGCTTGCCTTCTTTAAATATTGTTTTCAGCTTCTGTTTGGTAAAAATATGACTTTCTAAGATTTCATCCGCGTCGCCTTTTACCTCTGCCGTCTTCTTAAGGATATCCGCCTTATAGATACTTATCTTCTCGCTGGAATATCCCGGCACAGGATAAATCTCACCTAAGAAATAAAACTTATCCGCGCGATATCCTGTTTCCTCCAGTATCTCTCTTTTAGCGCACTCAAGAGGAGTCTCTTTCACATTACGTGTCCCCGCGGGCAGTTCATACAGGTAAGAATTTATCGCCGGACGAAACTGTCTTAACATTATTATCCTATTCCTGGATAAAAAAGGGATCACCAGGGCCGCCCCCGGATGCGTAATCAGCTCCAGCCTCACCTTAAAGCCATTGGGCAGGATAACTTCCTGAAGCCTAAGGCTGATAAGCCTGCCTTTATAGATATGCCTTGGTGTATGGCTGGCGCTCATTGGGTCAAGGTTAAGGTAGACCGGAAATTAAAAATATTCCTGATAAAGCTCCCGGGATTTATTGGTTATTTTCTGGAAGATATTACCGTAAGAGGATAATTTAAGGATATTAAAAGGGGGCCGCTGGAGCAGGGCGTATTTAAGCAACCCGACAGAAACAGAATAAGAAGGATCATTCAGGGAAGGATTTTCCATTTTGGCTAAACGCGACGGTATGCCAAGATTGGCCTCAAAGCTCTCCAGCAAACCCTCAAGCAAAGCATCTCTTCCGCTTACCACGATTCCTTCGGGAAGGCCTAATTCCTGCTGATACCCTGCCAGCCGTTCTTTAGCCAAACCGAAAAATTCTTTCCATTTTCTTTCAATTATTTCACAAAGCACCTTGCGTTTAAGAGGGCGGTAACTCTGTTCTTTTTTTAAAAGCACCTCATCATCAGGATTAACGCTGTTTGGGATACTATTGCCATGAGAGAACTTTAAGGCTGAAGCCGCATCCAAGGGCACCTTTAGTTCTCTGGCAATCGCTTCTGTTACATCATTGGCGCCGAAAGGGAGAGCCTCAAAACCCCGGATTATCCCCTCTTTAAAAATCAGCATCTGAGTAGAATCAAAGCCTATCTCAAAAAGGCAGCAGCCCTTCATCCTGAGGAAATCAGGCAATACGAGCCCCGCGGCATATCCGGCCAAAACCAAAGACTTCACTTTAAATCCGCAGCGCTCTACAGCCGAAATCAGACTGTCGGTATCCTGGACCAAAGCGGTAATCAAGAGCGTATCCGCCTCCAGGGTGTGTCCGTATAAACCCAGAGGATTCAAAACCCTGTTCTGTTTATCAATTACATATCCCTGAATAATTTGATGCAGAACGCGCTCTTCAATATTAAGTCCCAAGCAATACGCCTGGTGATTGGCTTTGGCGATATCGCCTGAGGTAATAATCTTGCTTGAGCGCTCGGATATAGGGATTGTTCCCAAAGATTGACTTGCCTTAAGTGAGGCTGAATACGTAGATACATATAAAGACTTAATCCGGCCTGATGAATTACCGCCAAAGCTGTTTAAGACTTTTGATACGGATTCAGCCAACAGGCCCAGCTCGCTGATTTTACCGTTTTTTATTCCCCGCGCCGGGCCGCTTTGACAGGAGATATCTATGAATCTCTCGTCCTTATTATCAAACAGGCCGCAGACCGCGAATATCTTATCCGATTGAATATCTAACCCGCAATACACTTCACTTTTGTTTCTCATTTTTTTGGTTCTTTCTTATTTATATTGATTGAAAGAACCTGATTACGGCGATTAAATACAGATTCCAGAGATTTATTACCGGCGTAAAATCGCTGTAATCCTTTAAAAATCTCTGTAATCAAGTTCTTTCTCTTTTGCTACAAACTTGGGAAAGAACTCTTTTTTTTAGTTTCTAAAACTGCCGGCGAATCCGGGTCATTAAGGTCAATATATTCCACATTTTCTAAGGCTTGGCCTCCGGAAGGCATAGCGCTTAAGCCCTTACGTTTATCCAGAAGTAAGGCCAGCACATTAATAACATCACCCGGCCTATCCAGGTCAAATTTTACCTCAACTTCTTTCCGGGGATACATTTTTTTTGAAACATCCTCAGCCGGGTATTTTTTAATAAAACCTTTCTCCGCGGGATAGGAAACCCCATCCCTCTGGATAATACCTTTCCTTGGGGGAGGGAAAAGTATATCCCTCTGGATAATAAAAAATGAGCTGGTCTTATTCTTAGCCAGGCTTACCCTGGTAATCAGATAATCGCCAAGATTAGGCGCGCTGTTTTTGCGTTCAATCAGCGATAGCGCCTTTTTTAACTCAAGAACAGAACAAAGTTTCCCTTTTTTAGGCCCTTCAATCGCGCCTTCCAATCCCAGAATAACCGGAAGGAAAGGTTTAGCCAAATCCGAAGGATTATCCATAATCATCGCGCTGGCGTCAATGGGATAAAAACGGCCTAATTTCAGCTGGGCAATGGCTGACCTGTCACTTAAAAATAAAATCAATTCTCCCGGCAGTCTCCTTTGGATAGCCCGGCATTCCACGTCTCCCAGTTCTTCTTCAATTTGTCTTTTTATTAAAGAGAGTTTTTGGGAAAAGATGTTTTTCCCCATCAAGCGGCTGGTAAAATGAGCCTTAAACCCGGCGTATTTATCTTCCTCGGCCCCCTTAATGACAATCCTGCTAATATTAAAATAGGGATAATGGTAAAAAAATGCCTTAAGGACAGCCGCCGAAATCAAAATAATAGAGATAAAAAACAAAAATATCCCGATAATTTTAAAGGGAATTTTGAAATTCTTAGTTTTTCTTCTGGCCATATTATATTAAACCATATATACAAAACATTAATACAAACCCGAAATACTAAACTCTAAACAAACTCAAAACCATAAATACAAAACTCAAAACACGTGTTTGGATTTAGTGTTTAACCAATTAATAAACCAACCCGGCTCCGGCTGGTGGCTTGGGCTATAGGAAGCCCAACCACGGCCCTCTGGCCGGCTGACAAAGCCGCTTCGGATATTTTCACCACTAGCTCAGGAAAAGCTATCCCTCTGGCTGAGGCCGCCTTAGGTAAAAGGCTGGTAGCGGTGAAGCCGGGTATAGTATTGACCTCCAGAACAAAAGGCTTATTTGTTTTATCTAAGATGATATCTACCCGGGAAAAAAACGAACAGCCCAGCAGATTATGCGCCTTAAGCGCGGTTTCTTTTAATAAGCGCATAATCTCTAAAGACACCGGAGCCGGAACAATATATTCGGTCTCACCAGGCTCATATTTAGCCTTATAATCAAAGAAGCGCCGCTTAGGCTTTATCTCAATTGCCTCTAAGGGGGCATCTTCAAATATCCCGACAGTCATCTCCCTTCCTTCTATATACTCTTCCGCGATTACCCTTCGGTCATACTTAAAAGCCGTCTCAATAGCTTCTCTTAACGCTTGAGGTTTATCTACTATGGATAAACCGATACTTGAACCTCCGGAGGCGGGTTTTATTACCAGGGGAAAGGTTGCGAAATCCCTGATATTTTTGTGATTTTTATCCAGCAGGCAATGTTTAGGCGCGTTAAGCCCGCCGGAGATAAAAATCTTGCGCGAGGCAGTCTTATCCATGGCCAGCTCGCTTGAGCTCACCCCTGAGCCGGTATAAGGAATACCCATTTCCTCTAAAATAGCCTGCATCTTTCCGTCTTCGCCAAAAGCGCCATGCAAGGCCAGGAAGGCAAGATTGATGTCATAAGAAAGAAGAAGGTCTTTGACATAGTTTTTATCCTGGCCTCTAATATCAATGGCCACCGCCTCAAGGTTCTTGGATTTTAACGCCTCTAAAACCGCCTTTCCGGACTTCAGTGAAACCTCTCTCTCCGAAGAAGGCCCACCCAGTAAAACCCCAATCCGAATTCCTTCTAACATAGCTCACCCCGCTAAATTATCTGTATCTCCGGCTCCAGTGTAACTCCGAATTTCGCCTTCACCTTTCTTTGGGCTAATTTTATTAAAGACATTATATCCTTTGAGTCCGCCTTAGCGAGATTAATGATAAAATTTCCGTGCTTGGCGCTTATCTGGGCATCTCCGATACGGCTTCCTTTCAGTCCGCATAAATCAATAAGCCGGCCGGAGGGCTGTCCATTAGAATTCTTAAAAACACAACCTGCTGAAGGATAGCCTAAGTCTTGAGTAGCTTTACGGTAATCCAAAAATTTATCCATCTTTATCCGGATATTTTCCCTCCTCTTCTTAAACAGCCGAAACCTCGCGCCCAGAATTACGCGGGATTTTAAGTTAGACCCGCGGTATCCAAATTTTAGCTCTTTCTGGCTTAATATTCTTACTCTCCCCAATCTATCCATCACCTCTGCTTCATACACAAAAGTCCCTATCTCCAGCCTCACCGGCCAGCCCACCCCGGCATTAAGCGCTAAGGCCCCGCCCACGCTGGCCGGTATGCCGCTTAAAAATTCTAACCCTCCCAGGCCGTTCTCATAGGCAACGGCCAGCAGTCTATTTAAAGATACACCGGCTGAGGCGATTATATCACTTCCTTCTAAGACGCATCTTTTAAAATTATCCGAACCCAGATGTATAACCAAAGGCACTTTCTTGCTTTTAAAAAGCACCTTGGATCCTAAGCCCAGGATAAAATACTCTTTTTTTAAATGCCCGCACCTTTTGATTAAGGCCTTTAAATCTTCCTTACCCAAAGGTTCAATCCAAAGCCCGGCCTTGGGCCCGGACTTCAGGGTGGTATGCTTAGCCAGGGCTTCGTTGACTAATACCTTCGCTTTTAATCCGCTGAACCAGCTCATCGCTTAACTTTCCTATGTCTCCGGCGCCCAGGGTAATAATCAGGTCTCCTGCCGTAATTGACTTTAATAGGTATTCCGTAATATTCTCTTTCTTAAGATACACCGCCTCAATTCCGGATGACTTTTCCTTTATCCCGGCGCAAAGAGATTCCGCCGATACGCCTTCAATAGGCTTCTCGGAGGCCGCGTATATATCGGTAAGGATTAATGTATCCACCCCCGCGAAACTCATTACAAACTCCTCAAACAAGAATTTAGTCCGGCTAAAGCGATGCGGCTGAAAGACCACAATCAGGCGCCGATGGCGCACATTCCGGGCAGCGGCTAACACCGCCTTGATTTCCGCGGGATGATGCCCGTAGTCATCAATCACCTTTATTCCGGAAAACTCACCCTTCAGCTGAAACCTGCGCTCCGTGCCTTGAAAAGAGGCCAATGCCGATTGAATGATTTTCTGGGGTATACGCAATTCATGGCCCAGGGCAATAACGCTCAGGCAGTTAGAAATATTATGCTCACCGGCCAAAGGCAGGGTGATTTTACCTAAGGTTTTACCGCGATAACAACAAGTAAAAAATGAGGAAAATTCATTCAAGGTTATGTCCGCGGGATAAAAATCATTCTTATCTGATAACCCGAAATACATTATCCGTTTTTTATAATCCCGCGTAATTTCGCGTAAGGCCTGGTCGTCGCCGCAGCAGAAAAGGCATCCGTTATCTTTACTGTTAGAAATAAATTTTCTGTAGGCCGCGATTATATCCTCCCAGCTTTGGTAATAATCAAGATGCTCCCGGTCAATATTGGTAACAATGGGATACTCTGGGTGGTAATAAAGAAAGGTTCCGTCCGACTCATCTGCCTCGGCCACAAAAAAGCGGCTTTCCCGGCCAAAACAGCAGTTATCGTCTAAATCGCGCGCTATCCCTCCTATCGCCGCCGTCGGACATAATCCCGCTTCTCGAAGCAGGTGGTTAGCTAAGGCAGTGGTAGTGGTTTTTCCGTGAGCGCCGCTGACAGCGATACAGGTCTTATCCCGCATCAGATGAGCCAGCGCTTGAGCCCTTCTTAATATGAGCAGGCCGTTTTTTCTGGCGGCCAAAAGCTCCGGGTTATCCTCCTTGATCGCCGAAGAATATACCACCGTGTCCTTATCTTCAAGATGCAGCGGGCTGTGGCCGATAAAAACATTTACCCCCTTGCCGGACAATTTCCTGGTAACCGGGCTTTCCTTTATATCCGAGCCGCTTACCGCGCAGCCCTGCTCAGCCAGGATAGAGGCAATTCCGCTCATTCCGATTCCCCCTATACCGATGAAATGTATCTTTTTACCTAACAACGGCACATCGTCAGAAATATCGCTCTTATTCTTATAAAGCGCTGATTGCATTTACATCCTCATTAATTAAATGACAAATGACAAAATTCAAATGACAAAAATTTAGTTTTATGTTTGTTATTTGTGCTTATGCCTTTGAATTTTAGAATGATACTTGACACTTTCTTAACAATCATTCCTTGATATATTTGAGCCAATTTTTATTCAGGTCTTCCAGATTCTTAAAAACCCGGTAGGCTTCAGTTACCGCCTGCTCAAAGTTTTTGCGCTCCTTGAGAGCCTTGCACAACTTCACAAAATTATCTTTACCAAACCGGCTAATCAGATACTCCACCACGTTTACGGATTCATTATAATACAGCTCCACCACGCTCTTATCCTCAACAAAACCAATATTGAGCTGAGATAATTTCTCCAGGCTCATAAACTTTTTTTCTTCAATAGCCTGAAGAAGTGTGGGTTTAATATCCTTCCGCCTGTTTTTCTCCTGATACATCGCCACCCCTTCATCTAACCATACGGGGGCGTTATTCTGGGTCCCGATAAACTCCCGGAAAATAATATGGCCTAACTCATGAGGAAGCAAGGAATCAAAAAATCCCCCCGCCCAGGGATACGTCTCAATCACCTTCTCGTGATAATAGGCATGCCCTCCTGACCAGGCAGGCTTTCCGGTCTTTTCCTGGTAATCCTGGGCATCATCGTAGATATATATCCTGGCCCGCTTATCCCAGGTCCAGAATTCATAACGGCTAAAGCCTAAATTATCAGCGATGCTTTTGTAATATTCCTCCGCCTTATCTAATGTCTGGGTAACGAATTTCTCCTGGGCCTTCTTATAATAAACTATAAAATGCGTGCTTTTTTCAACGTCCCATCCCTTCTCATCAAAGGCGAAAAGATTAGTAGTGTTAAAAATCAAAAGAGAAAAGATCGCAATAAATAAATACTGAGCGGGTTTAACGCGCATTTTAACTCATCGCTTCATTTAACACTAACTCTGCCAGCCTGTCCGTGGCTTGCGGATTCGCGAAATCAGCGATGCGCTTCTCTAATTGAGCGCGCTCATCAGCTGAATTCATCAGCTTAAGGATAAGTTCAGCCAATTTAGGGCCCTCAAGCTCTTTCTCCTCAATAACCAGCGCCGCCTCTTTTTTCTTTAAGATACCGGCATTCTCTAACTGATGAGCGCCGGCATAAGGATAGGGGATAAGAATGGCGGCCTTTCCAAAAAAGGCGAGTTCGGTTATGCTCCCGGCTCCGGCGCGGCAGACAACTAAATCCGCGAGGCTATAAGCAAAATCCATCCGGGTCAAAAAATCAAAAAGGCGATACTTGATTTTAATACAAGAGTAGTCTTTTTTCAAGCTGGAATAATCTTTTTTTCCGCAGAGATGAATAAACTGAAAATCCCGGCCTTGGGCGGATAAAATATCCACTGTCTTTTTAAACTCGGCATTTATCCGCTCTGAACCCTGGCTCCCCCCTAAAACCAAAATAGTAAATTCTTTAGCCAGGCCAAAGAAAGCCCGCGATTCTTCTTGGTCTTTTTTAACTAACTCCCGGCGCAGGGGATTTCCGGTAAAGACAAATTTACGGCTGTCTACGGGCGCGTCCTTCCTATGCCGCTCATCGGCAAAACTTAGCGCCACTTTATCCACGCACAGGCTTAAAACCTTGTTACTTAAGCCCAGAGAAACATTCTGTTCGTGAATAACCGTCGGCTTCTTAAACAAGGCTGACTCCAGAATAACCGGAAAGCTCACGTACGAGCCAAAACCTACGACCACATCCGGCCGAAAACTTTCTATAATCAAAAAAGTCTCCAGGAACGATTTAACCAGGCGATATAAGGAAATCAGAAATCTCCGCGCAGTCCGGCTGAAAGGACATATCGAAATGATAAAAACTTTATACCCCGATGACTCAATACACTTTTCAATTTCCGCGCGCCGGCAGGTAACAAAAGCAATTTCCCAGGACGGCTGTTTATTTTTTAAATTCTCAGCCAGGGCCAGGGCGGGATAGAGATGGCCGGCGCTGGCCCCGGAGGCAATCAGGATTTTTTTTGCCTCCCCGCTCCTGGCGGAGTCCGCCGCGGGCATAACCGAAGGATTATGTCTCATGGGGATTCTTACTGAACCTGGCCACATTCAGCAAAAGCCCGGCGCCCATCATATCAAAAATCAAGGAAGAGCCGCCATAGCTGATAAAAGGAAGCGGCAGGCCCTTGGTAGGGAATATCGCGGTGCTTACCCCGATGTTAATGACCGCCTTAAGGCTGATTAATAAAACTATTCCCAGGCTCAAGTAAATCCCGAAGACATCCTGAGCGGACTTTATAATCTTACAGCCATACATAAAGAAAAGGGCGAAAAGAAAGACTATCCCGGCAGCCGCGAAAAAACCCAATTCTTCTCCGATAACGGAAAATATAAAATCGGTATGCCCGGCCGGAAGATAAAAAAGCTTCTGCAGGCTTTTTCCCAAACCCCGGCCAAACAATCCCCCTGAGCCCAAGGCCACCTGCGACTGAATAAGCTGAAAGCCCGAGCCTAAAGGGTCAGCCCAGGGATTTAAAAAAGCGAGCACGCGCGCCCGGCGATAAGGCACGCGAAAAATCAAAAGATAAAGAAAAGGAAGCCCGGCCAATACCACATACGCGATATGCTTAAAATTTACCCCCGCGGTAAAAAGCATAATAAAAACCACCATGCTCAAGGCTACCACCGTCCCTAAATCCGGCTGGGCCAAGACCAAAACGGATACCATGGCCAAGACTATCATCGCGGGCATAAAACTAAAACTGAAATACTCTACTCTTTTTAAACCCTTATCCGCCAGAAAAGAAGCGGTATAAATAATCACCGCCAGGCTGGCGAATTCCGAAGGCTGAAAGCTGAATCCGAATAAACGAAACCATCTCTTGGCCCCGGAAATCTCCCGGGTCATTCCCGGGATATGCAGTAAGAGCAGAAGAAATAAAGCCAATAAAACCAATATTTTAGAATACCTGCTCAAAAGACGGTAATCTATGGACATTACGCACAGGGAGGAGACCATCCCTAATGCCACAAACAAAATCTGCCTCTTTAAAAAATAAGCACTGTCGCCGAATTTCTCCCAGGCATATATGGCGGTTGAGCTGTAAATCATCACTATGCCTATGGCAATCAAAGCCAGGACCACCATCAGTAGGGATATTCTTAGTTTACGCATACTCAAGATAAATGAAAAGGTTAAGGTTCAAATCAAGGCTAAGGTTGAGGTTGTTTTAATCTTAACCTTGACCTTAACCTTGATCTTTATAATATCTTACTTCAACTTATTCACTATCTCCTTAAACACCCTTCCCCGGTGTTCGTAGTTTTCAAACATATCAAAGCTGGCGCACATCGGAGAAAGAAGAACACAATCTCCTCCCTTAGCCTGGGCGTAACTTAAATTGACTGCCTCATCCAGAGTGAGTGCCTCTTTAATGGGCACTATTCCTCCTAAGACCGAGCGTATCTTCTCCTTAGCCTCGCCTATCAACACCAAAAGCTTAACCTTTTTCTTTACCAAATCTGAAATAGCGCCGTAGTCAATGTTTTTATCCCGGCCTCCGGCAATCATAATCGCCTGTCTTGATGTGCTCCTTAGGGCCCAGACTGCCGAATCCACATTGGTGGCCTTGGAGTCGTTAATAAATTCTATATCTTTAAGCACGCGCACCTGCTCCAAACGGTGTTCTACCCCTTTAAAATTCCGAAAAACCTCCCCACAGATATTCTCCGCGATCCCCAAAACCCGGGCTACCGCCATCACTGCCAGCTGATTAGGATTGAGGTTGCGCGGATTATCCTGGGAGCTAAAAAAGACTACCCTGGCCCTGGCCTCTTTGGCTAAAGCCCTTAAGGCGGGGTCATCATGATTTAAAACCAGATAATCATTTTGGTCTTGATTTAAAAAGACGCGCTTCTTGGCGGATAGATACTCGGACACATTTTTATATCTATCCAAATGGTCGGGGGCGAGATTCAGGATAAGTGCCACCTGAGGCTTAAATTTAACTATTCTTTCCAGCTGGAAAGAGCTGACTTCCAAAGAAACAAAATCCGTGGGCTTAAGATTACCCGCCTCCAGGGAAAACGGCGTGCCGATATTACCTAAGGCATAAGATTTTTTTCCGCTGGCCTTGAGAACTTCAGCTATTAAAGAAGTTACCGTAGTCTTACCGTTGGTCCCGGTTACGGCAATAACCTTAGCCGCGCAATTCTGCCAGGCCAATTCAATTTCGCTGATAATAGGAATTTTAAATTCATTGGCCCAGATTATTGCCTGGGACTTATCGCTTACCCCCGGGCTTATCACCACCAAATCTTTATCCCGGATAAAATCTATCGTGTGTCCGCCCAGTTCTACCTTTATACCGTATCTGGTCAAATCTTTAGCCGGCTCTTTAAGCTTGTCATTGCTTGATGAATCAGTAACAAAAACCTCAGCCCCTGCCTTTTGCAATAAGTGAGCAGCCGCTATACCACTGCGCGCCAGGCCAATTACCACAACTTTCTTATCTTTATAATGAGAAACCATTTATCGGCTAAAGAGTTGAAAGCTGAAAGCCTTCATATATTTTTACCTTATTTTAAGTGTCGCGAGCGTAACCACGGCCAGGATTATCCCGATTATCCAGAACCTCACGATAACCTTACTCTCCGGCCAGCCCGAAACCTGAAAATGATGATGCAAAGGAGCAATCTTAAATATCCTTTTTCCCCCTCTTAAGCGAAAAGAACCCACCTGCAGTATCACTGAAACAGCCTCAACCACAAATATCCCTCCCACAATCACCAGAAGAAATTCTTTTCGGATAAAAACCGCGGTTACCCCGATTACCCCCCCTAAAGACAGAGAACCCACATCACCCATGAACACGCTGGCCGGAAAACAATTAAACCATAGAAAACCTAAGCCCGCCCCGACAATGCCAGCGCAAAGAATTGCCAGTTCTCCGCTTCCCGGAATAAAGGGTATAAATAAATACTTGCTGAATACCGCGTGCCCCGAAACATAGCTCAATATCATATAAGCCAGGGCCGCCATAATCACGCATCCGATAGCTAACCCATCCAGGCCGTCGGTAAGATTCACCGCGTTGGATGAACCGACTATCACCAGCACCGCGAAGATAATATAAAAAAGGCCTAAATTCCAAACCACGTCCTTTAGAAAGGGAATGTCTACCCGGCCCCCTAAAGAGGGATCCAGATAGGCAAAATAGCCTATACAAGAGGCAGTTAAGGCCTGAGGTATAAACTTTCCCAGGATATCCAGCCCCTTAGAGCGCTTCTTGGTCAATTTGATATAATCATCCACAAAACCAATGGCTCCCAAAACCAGCATCGCGATAAGGCTGAGGATAATATATTTATTCCCCATATCAGACCACAGTAAAACTGAAACCACAATGCTTAATAAAATAAGAATGCCCCCCATAGTCGGGGTGCCGGCTTTATTGCTATGCAGTTTATATAAATCTAAACATTCTTCGGGGGGCCTTAACTGCTGTCCGATTTTAAGCTGGCCGAGCCTGCGAATCAAAACCGGCCCAAAGATAATACTGATGAGAAAGGCGGTGGCCGCGGCCAAAACCGCGCGGAAGGTAATATATTTGAAGATATTAAAAAAGGAATGAAAATCTTTTAAAGAATAGAGCAAATAATATAACATTTTATTTAATACTCTGCGCTGATGAGCAAGCAGGTGTATCTTTTCATCAGTGATTATCCGGGTATTTAAATATTTCCTCAAGCCGCGTAGCTCGAGAACCTTTGATTAAAATAGTGTCATTTTTACGGACTAAACCCGAAACAATATTCCTGGCCTCTTGGCTGGAACCGCATACATAGACTGCCCGGGGATTAAAGCCGGACGCCTTAGCCGCCTCGCAGGCGAGGCCGGCCAAAGGCCCCACCCCAATAAGCATATCCACCCTGGCCCGGCTTAAATCCCGGCCGATTTTTCGGTGCAGTTCTTCCGCGCCAAAACCCAGCTCCAGCATATCTCCCATGACCAAAATCTTTCTACCGTGGCTCTTTAAAGCGTTAAAGGTCTCCAGGGCGCCAAAAAAAGAAGCCGGATTGGAATTATAAGCGTCATCTATCAATTTAAACCCATCTAATCTTTTGGTCTGGAAGCGGGAATCCGGAAATTTGAAAGCCCTAAAACTTTGGATTATATCATAGGCATCAACGCTGAAAATCCGGGCCGCCCCAAAAGCGGCTAAGCCGTTATAGACATTAACTTTGGCCGGGCTGTCTAACTCCAGGGAAAAGTTTTTAATCATAAAAGATGTCTTTTTTAGGCTTGAAGTAATTTTTTTAGCCATCCAATCCGCCTTATTTTTTATCCCGAAGGTAAATACGGTAACATCCGCTGGCAAAGCTATTTTCTCCTTCAAAAGGTCATCATCGGCGTTCAAGACGGCAATCCTGGGAAAAGCCAGCTCCTCAATCAGGCTCCATTTCTCCCTTAAAACTCCCTTTTCATCGCCAAAAAATTCAAGATGAGCCGGGCCAATGTTAGTAATTATTCCCACATTGGGAGCGGCGATCCTGGCCAATTCTTTGATCTCGCCAAAATGGTTTGTCCCTAATTCCAAGACTGCCGCTTCATGAGCTTTTTTTAGCTTAAGCAGGGTCAAAGACAGGCCGATACTATTATTCTGACTGCCTTCGTTCTTGAGCACCTTATACTTGGCGCTTAAAAGGAGGCTCAACATTTCTTTGGTAGTAGTCTTTCCGTTTGAACCGGTAACGCAAATTACGGGTATCGCGAAACGTTTGCGATGCCAATACGCCAGGCTGATTAAGGCCGAAAGAGTATCCTCCACCCAGATTATAGCGGCAGAAAGCTGATCTCCGATAAAGACCGCTTTATGCTTAGAAACAATTATACAGCCGGCTCCGCGAGCGATGGCCTCAGCCACAAAATTATGGCCGTCAAAACGGTTTCCGGAAATGGCGATAAAGATTTCTCCTTTTTTGATGGCGCGCGAATCAATGGAAACACCGCTAAATCCGTTATGAAAACTTTTTACCAGCAATTCTCCTTTAACCGCCTCTACTACATCCGAAAGAATAAAATCATTCTCCGCGCGCGGGCCTTCTTCTTTTTCCCTATAGCTTCTTTTCCAGGAGGTAAAAGAAACCGCGGGCGCGATTTTTACCCCTCCATCCAATGCCCCGGATACCCCAAATGAAGATTCTAACTCTTCCATCCTCACAGCCCTTTCTCTCTTAGGTATTCCTCCGCCGCGATCTGATCGTCAAACTCTATTTTTTTATCTTTAAATATCTGATAGTTCTCATGGCCCTTGCCGGCGATAAGCACCGTATCCGAAAAGTTAGATTTCGCTAAGGCCAGTTCTATGGCTTCCCGCCTATCCAGAATTATCTTATACTCTTTCGTCTTTATGCCCGCGGCGATCTCCTTAGCTATCGCGAATGGCTCCTCAGCACGGGGATTATCCGAAGTTATGATAATAACATCGGAATATTTCTCAACCACCCCGCCCATCAAAGGCCTTTTTAGGCGGTCGCGCTCTCCGCCGCAGCCAAAAACCACGCACAGCCTTCCTTTGGTAAACTGCCGCAAGACGCTTAACACATTTTCCAGGGCATCCGGGGTATGGGCATAATCAATAAAGACATTCCTGGCCCGCGTCTTCACCCGGCACAACCGCCCCCTCACCCCCTCAAAATTTTCCACGGCTTTTTGTATCTGAGGCAGCTCTATTTTCTGGGTAACCCCAAAGGCGATGGCGGCTAATATATTCAAAATGTTATGCCTGCCGATAAGCTTAGTCTTGATCCTGGATTTTATTCCCTGAGCTTCTAAAACGAATTCGCTTCCCTCAAGGCTTAAATTTAAATCCCGGGCCTTAAAATCCGCGGGTGAATCTATGGCGTAACCGACGAACCTTCCCCGGCTTAAACTTTTTAAACGCGCGGCGTAAGGACTGTCTAAGTTCACTATCGCGTGGGCCTCTGCTTTTAAGGCGCTAAAGAGCCTGGATTTGGCCAGAAAATAATTCTCTAAAGTTTTATGATAATCCAAATGATCGGGAGTAAGATTAGTGAATATGGCCGATTCAAAATCTATTCCCGCTGTCCTTTCCTGGGAAAGCGCGTGGGAAGAAACTTCCATAACGCAATATTGGCAGGCGCTTTTGGCCATATCATTTAAAAGGCTTTGCAGCTCTATCGGGCCGGGGGTGGTGTTGGCGGCCGGGATAACTTTATCCTGATAGCAATAGTTGATGGTGCCGATTACCCCGGAGGATACATCGGCCCGCTTAAGAATATCCCGGATCAGGTAAGTTATGGTGGTTTTTCCGTTGGTTCCGGTAACCCCGGCCATCTTAAGCTTCTTTGAAGGGTGGTCAAAAAACTCATCCGCCAAAACTGCCAGGGCCAGACGGCTGTCTCTGACCCTGATAAAGGGCACATTTTTAAAACTTACCCCTGTCTTTGGCCTTGAGCCGACTACGCACAGGGCTCCGTTTCTTAACGCCTCAACGATAAAATCGCTCCCTTTAGATTTTGTCCCCTCCACAGCCACAAAAAGCGAACCCTCTCTTACTGTTTTAGAATTAGCCGAAATCGCCTCAACATCCAACTCCAAAGGATAATCCTTGAGGCGGCTGTTATTATTCAGTCTTTTTAGCAATCTCTCCAAGCGCATAGTTATTCCGCTCTAGCCTTAAATAATTAACCGCCTCCTGGGCAATCCGTTTAAATACCGGCGCGGAAACCACCCCGCCAAAATAATAAGGCCGGGGCTCATCCACGGTAACCACCACGGCTATTAAAGGGTCATCCGCCGGGGCAAAGCCGATAAAAGAAGCGATATGCTTACTGTGTGAATACGCGCCATTTGGCTCAAGCTTCTGGGAGGTCCCGGTTTTCCCGGCAACCTTAAAATCAGAAACCTTGGCCAGTTGGCCGGTTCCTTCCTCGGTAACCATAACCAGGATATCCTTTATCCGCTTAGCTGTTCGGGGAGAAATTACCCTTCTCATTTCCTGGGCGGGAAATTCCTTGACCGTCTGGCCATCGCTGTTTCTGATTTCCTTGACTATAAAAGGCTTCATCAATAACCCGCCGTTGGCAATAACTGAAATCGCCGAAACCAGCTGTAAGGCCGTAACCCCCACTTCCTGGCCTATAGGCACAGCCCCGATAGAGGTCTTAGACCAATTCCTGGTCTCTTTTAATACCCCGGAGATTTCACCCGGCAGGTCTACGCCTAATTTCTTTCCAAAACCAAACAAATTCGCGTATTTATACACCGCGTCGCCTCCTAAAGCCTGGGCAATCTTGGTGGTGCCGATATTACTCGATTCCGCGATTACCTGAGAAAAGGTTAACCAGCCGTGAGGGTGATGGTCGTGCAGGATATGATTAGCCACCCGATAAGAACCGTTTTCGCAGAAAAAGCGGTTTGACTCGTTAAATTTTTCTTCTTCCAGCGCGGCTGAAGCGGTAACAATCTTAAACACTGAACCCGGTTCAAACATATCGCTGAGCGCGCGGTTGCGCCGTGAATCCAAGGCGGCAGCTTGAGGACGATTAGGATCATAAGTGGGACGGTTGGCCATGGCCAGGATTTCTCCGGTTTTGGGGTCCATCACTATTACCGAAGCCCCCTTGGCCCGAAAGGTCTTATACGCCCTCTCCAATTCCCTTTCGGCGACAAACTGGATAAACTCATCAATAGTCAGGACGATTTCATGCCCATCTTTAGGCAGGGCGATTTTTTCCCAGAACAAGGTATTCTGCCGGGCATCCCTTAAAACCTGGGCCCAGCCATTGGAACCTTTTAAATAGCCGTCATAAAGAAGTTCTAACCCCTCCAAGCCCGTATTATCCAGCCCGGCAAAACCAATCCCATGGGAAGCAAGATTTTTATTAGGGTAACAACGTTTACTCTCCCGGATAAAACCTAGGCCGGGATATTTGAGTTCTTTTATCCGCTCGACCTGTTCAGAGCTGATCTTACGGGCTATCCAGACAAAGGCCTTATCCCGGCCCAGCCGGCTTTTTAAATAGCTCTCGCTTAGGCCTAATATTTCTTTAAGCCCCGCGATTACTTTTTCTTTGTTTTTTATCTGACGGGGCGAACCGTATAAAGAGTCGCTGGGAACATTAAAGGCCAGAGGTTTTGAATTGCGGTCGCGAATAGCCCCTCTTACCGGCTCTAATTCAAGGTAAAGATTATGCTGCTGATTGGCTATGTGGGAAAGATATTTTGACTTGAATAACTGGAAGTAGGATAAACGCAGGAAACAACAGAGGAAAAAAAACAAAAAGGCATAGGTTACCGCCTGGAAGCGGCGCTGACGGATATTGACTTGCACAAAAGTGTCGGGTTTAGTGTAAGGCTAAAAGAGAGCGAAAGGAAAAACTTCTTTATTTATTAAAGTCCTGAGCCTGGGCCTCTTTATCCACGTAATAAGACTTAACTGCCGATATCGGCCAGACCTCTTCTATTTTCAAAGCGCTTAAGAGCATTCCATCCTTGATGCCTTCTAAGAATTTCGGATTATTTATATTTTTACCGCTGTCCGGCGGCGGGATAATCTTGAGCCCGGATGTCCCTTTTTCCCCGGAATAAACTTTTATCCGGTCAGAATTAGAAACGGAATCCGCGGGATAATTACGGATAACCCGCTTAAGCGATTGTTCTTCCTTGGGCAAGGCCAAACTCACCATCTGGGACTGCTTAGGTATCTCAAAATTAGTATTCTCAGAAAGCAGTTTACCTCCTAAGTGATAAGATGATTTTAAACTGATTAGATTATATCTTAAATGGTGATTCCTATCAAGCAATTCCTTATGCAGCTTATTAATTTTATTCGCCTGGTAAGCGAGCTTAATGACCTCGGTCTGCTGTCCGACGTAAAAAAGGCTCAAAACAATTACCACGGTCAAGCCCGGAATAAAATATCTAAGCCGCATATTAATCCTTATTTAAATCTTCGATGCCGCGCGCATCTTGGCACTTCTGGAGCGCGGGTTTTGGGCCGTTTCATCATCGCCGGCCTCAAGCGGTTTTTTGGTGATTATTCTATAAATACCCTTGAGTGAATTTTCTTTAAAGTTATGCTTTACTATCCTGTCTTCCAAAGAATGAAAAGAGATAACGCAGACCCGCCCGTTTTTTTTTAATAATTCGGGGACGGCGCGAAGCGCCTCCTCTAAGGCCTCCAGCTCCCGGTTGACCGCGATCCTCAGGGCCTGAAAGGTGCGGGTGGCCGGATGGATTCTTTGGCCCGGGCTAAATGGACGCCCGATAGCCCGGAGCACAATATCCCGAAGCTGTCCGGTGGTGGCTACGGGACTATGCGACCTTTCTCTTACCAAATACCTGGCAATCCGGTTATGCCAGCGCTCTTCGCCGAACATCCAGAGGATGTCCGAAATTTCCTTCTCGGTCAGATTATTCACTAAGTCGTAAGCTAAAATATAGCTGGTTTTATCCATACGCATATCTAAGGGAGCGTCATAACGGAAGCTGAAACCCCGCTCCTTAGAATCAAGCTGATAGCTGGATACGCCCAAATCAAATAATATGCCGTCTATCTTTTTCACCTTAAGCCCATTGAGTATTTTATTGATATCCCGGAAATCTCCGTGCGCGATATCAATGGTGGGCCTGGCCGGACCACCTGTGGTGAACCGCGCGGTCGAACCACCTGTGGTGAGCGCAGTCGAACCACCCGTGGTGAGCGCAGTCGAACCACCAATCTGGCTGTTAAATTCAGCCAGCCGTTCCTTAGCAATAACCAGAGAATCCTCGTCACGGTCAATCCCGATCAGCCTTCCCCCGGGAGATATCGCCTTAAGGATTTCTAAAGAGTGTCCGGCGGTACCCACTGTGGCATCCACTATTGTCTGGCCCGGCTTCAGGTTTAAGGCCTTAAGCGCCTCCTGGCGCATCACCGGTTTATGTAAGGATTCTATAGACATCATTCTTCTAAAAGGTTTTGGGCGATTTCTTCAAAGGTAGAGCTGGAATGGGTATAAAATTCCTGCCAGACCGGTTTTGACCAGATTTCTATGCGGTTGGAAACTCCGATGACCACCACATCCTTTTTTATATCGGCAAAATCCTTTAAGTATTGGGGAATTATTACGCGGCCTTGCCTGTCAGGGACTACTTCGCCGGCCCCGGAAAAATAAAGCCGGTTAAAGGCCCGGGCCTGGGGCTTGGTAAAAGAAAGGGTTTTTAATTTATTTTCCTGAGCCCGCCACTCCTCTTCGCTGAACATAAACAGGCACTTATCCAGGCCCCGGGTAACAAAAAACTTTTCGATGAAATTAGTCTTAGCCGACTCCCGGAATTTGGAAGGCAGGATCAATCTTCCCTTGCGGTCAATGCTATGCTGATATTCTCCGTAAAACATAGTCGCGAAATCGCAAAAATACTATAAATAAATTGGCTCACCGCGAAAACGCGAAAGTTCTTCGCGCCTTTGCGATACAAAGATATTTACTTCCCGAATTTTAACGCTTTTGCGTTTATCCACTTTACTCCACTTATAACCACTTTATGGACAAAGTATACAACAAAGCCTCCATTATTGTCAAGTAAAATCTGCCTCTGGCGCTTAGATTTTACTTGATTCTGAGCTATGCGAAGAATCTTAAGTTAAAATTCGCTTAACTTCAATAAATACTATGGGTAGTGGCAATAGTGAGGCGGGTATTTAAGGGATGGTGTAGTAAACCCCGTTACACCCCGCTCTAAAGAGCGGGGTGTAACGGGGTAAATCCAAATATCCCTGCCTGCTCAGCAGGCAGGAAAAATCAAATACTAAAAATTCTATACTATTTACGAATGGTTAGAATTTGCGGGATTCTTGAATTTGATTAACGGATGTTTCTTAAAATACGGAGGGCTTTGTGGTGGTCTTTTTTGATTTGCTCAACTAAAGAGGAATGGCCGGGGAATTTTTTTTCGTCGCGGATTTTCCGGATAAATTGGATTTCCAGGTCTTGTCCGTAGATATTCTTTTTAAAATTAAACAAATGGGCTTCAATGGTTTGAT
>Ga0209211_10004601_pt1 | contig 21331 bp, 19 predicted proteins | sample RifGroA2_FD_183992 | JGI IMG/M metagenome (GOLD analysis project Ga0209211, IMG submission 183992) | Groundwater microbial communities from Rifle, Colorado, USA - Groundwater A2 (SPAdes) (version 2) | ecosystem: Environmental > Aquatic > Deep subsurface > Groundwater | place: Rifle, Colorado...
TCAGCAAGTCGTCGTGCAGCGTCACTTGCCAAGCCTCGCCGAGGCGCAGTTGACAGCTTGCCTCGTCGTTGTGGTAGTGGATAAGCACCGGGCATTTTCCGTCGCGATACGGAACGAACAGTTTCTTGAGCTGTGCGACGCTGGTCTTGCCGTTGCAGCGCAGCGCCAGTTGCTGTGCGAAGTTGGAGCGCGCCGAGGCGAAGTCGAACAGTTCATCGGCATTTACGCGCATGTTGCCGGAATACTCGTCCAGGCTGGCCTTGCCGTGCACCACCAGCAATTCGTCCTCGCGTATCCAGGGGCGGCTCGGCTCATACAGGTCGTTGAACACGGTCACCTCGATCTGTGCGCTGCCGTCGTCCAGCGTCACTACCGCCATGCGTCCGCGCCGCGTCTGCTGGATGCGCAGCCCGGCCACGATGCCCGCCAGCACGACAGCTACGCCGCGCGACCTGCCCTGCCCGCCGTTGCCGTAACCGCCGCTGTTCGTAGATTTGCCGACGAATTGCGGCGTGAGGTCGCCGAGCCGCACCTTGATGAAGTGCGCCAATTCTTCTTCGTATTCCTGGTAGGGGTGTCCGCCAAGGTAGAAGCCGAGACTGGTCTTTTCGTGGGACAGCTGCTCGCGCAGCCGCCAGCGCGGCACATCGGCATGCGGTACGGTCAGCGCAGCATCCGCCTCTTCTTCGCCGAACAGGCTGTTCTGGTTTGCCGCACGCGCGTGCTGGTCGGCGCTCGCCAGCGCGGCATCCAGCGTCGCCATCAGGCAGGCGCGGTGGTCGTTGATGCTGTCGAACGCGCCGGCGCGAATCAGCGCCTCTACGGTGCGCCGGTTGACGACGCGCTTGTCGACGCGGCGGCAGAAATCGAACAAGTCCTTGAATGTGCCGCCTTCGCGTGCCGCGACGATGTTGCCGATGGCAGCCTCGCCGGTGCCCTTGACCGCACCCAGGCCGTAGGCGATGGTCGTGTCGTCCACCGGGGAAAATATGTAGCACGAGCTGTTCACGTCCGGCAGCAGCACACGTAAATTCTGCTGCAAGGCATCCTGGTAGAAGATGCGCACCTTCTCGGTGTTGTCCATGTCCGCCGACAGCGTCGCCGCCATGAAGGCTGCCGGGTGATGCGCCTTGAGGTAAGCGGTCTGGTAGGCCACCAGCGCATAGGCGGCGGCGTGCGACTTGTTGAAGCCGTAACCGGCGAATTTTTCCATCAGGTCGAACAGTTCGCCGGCCTGCTCCTTCGAGGTGCCGCCCTTGAGCGCGCCGGCGACGAAAATCTCGCGCTGCTCGGCCATTTCCTCGGCCTTCTTCTTGCCCATCGCGCGGCGCAACAGGTCGGCGCCGCCGAGGCTGTAGCCGCCCACGATCTGCGCCATCTGCATCACCTGCTCCTGGTACACCATGATGCCGTAGGTTTCGCGCAGCACCGACTCGACGGCGGGATGCGGATAGTCGAATTTTTCGCCATGCTTGCGGCGGCAAAAATCCGGGATCAGATCCATCGGGCCGGGCCGGTACAGCGCCACCAGCGCAATGATGTCCTCGAAGCGGGACGGCTTGGCCAGCTTCAGCATGTCCTTCATGCCGCGCGATTCGAGCTGGAACACGGCGGTGGTGTTGGCCTTCGTCAGCAGATCGTAGGTCGGCTGGTCGTCGAGCGGCATGGTTTCCAGCGAAAACGGCGCAACGCCCCCGGCACCCGCAAGGAGTGCGCCGGTGGGCGTCCCGCTGCTGCGCAGCGCCCCTTCCGCAGCCAGGCGCGCGACATGGCGCATCGCCCAATCCAGAATGGTCAGGGTGCGCAGGCCGAGAAAGTCGAACTTCACCAGCCCGACCGCCTCGACGTCGTCCTTGTCGAACTGGCTGACCACGCTGGCCTCGGAGTCGGCGCAATACAACGGGCAAAAATCGGTAAGCTGCCCCGGCGCGATCAGCACGCCGCCGGCGTGCATGCCGACGTTGCGCGTCAGGTCTTCGAGGCGCTCGGCCAGTTCCAGCAGCTCCGGCACGCCCTCTTCGCGCTCGGCGATGGCATTGATTTCCGGCTCCATCGCACGCGCCTTGGCGAGCGACACCGGCTTCACGCCCTCGAGCGGGATTGCCTTGGACAGGCTGTCGCACAGCCCGTAAGGGAAGTCCATCACGCGCCCGACGTCGCGGATCACCGCCTTGGACGCCATGGTGCCGAAGGTGGCGATCTGCGACACGCACTGCGCGCCGTATTTCTCCTTCACGTAGCCGATGACGCGCTCGCGCCCGTCCTGGCAGAAATCCACGTCGAAGTCCGGCATCGAGACGCGCTCGGGGTTGAGGAAGCGCTCGAACAGCAGCCCGTAGCGCAACGGGTCGAGGTCGGTGATGCCGAGACTGTACGCCACCAGCGAGCCCGCGCCGGAACCGCGCCCCGGGCCGACCGGCACGCCGTTTTCCTTCGCCCAGCGGATGAAGTCCGCCACGATCAAAAAATAACCGGGAAAGCCCATCTTGATGATGGTCTCGGTCTCGAAGGCGAGGCGCTCCTGATATTCCGGCAGTTTCGCGGCGCGTTCCGCTGCGTCGGGAAAGAGCAGCGCCATGCGCTGCATCAGGCCGCGCTCGGCTTCGCCGCGCAGGTAGTCGTCCAGCCCCTGCCCATTGGGCGTGGGAAAATCCGGCAGGCGCGGCTTGCCCAGCACCAGGGACAGGTTGCAGCGGCGCGCGATTTCCACGCTGTTCTGCAACGCCTCCGGCAGGTCGGCGAACAGTTCCGCCATCTCGGCCTGCGTCTTGAAATACTGTTGCGCGGTAAATTTTTTGGCGCGGCGCTTGTCGTTCAGCACATAGCCCTCGGAGATGCACACGCGCGCTTCGTGCGCCTTGAAATCGGAGGCGGCGAGGAACTGCACGGGATGCGTGGCGACCACCGGCAGACCGAGCCTGGCGCCTAGTTGCGCCGCTGCCTGTATGTGGTGCTCTTCATCGGCGAAGCCGCTGCGCTGCACTTCGAGGTAATAGCGGTTGTTGAACAGCCCCGCCCATTCCTGCGCAAACTGCTCGGCCTGTTTTGCGTTGCCGGACAACAGGGCACAGCCGACGTCGCCGAGATGCGCGCCGGACAACGCGATCAGTCCGGCTGTGCCCTCGTGCAGCCATGCGCGGCGCAGTTCGGCGCGGCCGCGGTGCTGGTTCTCCAGGTAGGCGCGCGACAGCAGGCGGCACAGCAGCAGATAGCCCGCGCGCGACTGGCACAGCAGCAGCAGGCGGTGCGGTCGGTCGCGGTCGGCCTCGTTGCTGATAAACACGTCGCAGCCGACGATGGGTTTGAGGCCTTTACCGCGCGCACCCTGGTAAAACTTCACCAGACCGAACACGTTGTTCAGATCGGTCAATGCCAATGCGGGCATGCCGTCTTTCTGCGCTGCGGCGACCGCCTCATCCACGCGCAGCATGCCATCCGAGATAGAATATTCGCTGTGCAGCCGGAGATGGACGAAGGATGGTTGCGGCATGATGGAAAGGTGAGAATTCGAGCGGCGATTTTAGCACCGTAAGAGACATGAAAATTTCTTGTCGGCGATTCAAAGCGTTAGAATCCGAGCCTCAACTTCGCCGCCATCGCTCCACGTGCAGACCACACTCACCCCGCAACGCGAGAAATATCTGCTGCTTACCCTCGCGGGTATCCAGTTCAGCCATGTGCTGGATTTCATGATCATGATGCCGCTCGGGCCGATCCTGATCGCGGCGTTCGGCATCAATACGCACGAGTTCGGCCTGCTGGTCGCGTCTTACAGCTTCAGCGCCGCATTGTCCGGCCTGCTCGCCGCGACCTTCGTGGACCGGTTCGAGCGCAAGCGTCTGCTGCTGGTCATGTTCGTGCTGTTCGGGCTGGCGACGCTGGCGTGCGGGCTGGCTCCCGGCTATGCCACATTGCTGGTCGCGCGCAGCCTGGCCGGCGCGTTCGGCGGCGTGCTGGGGGCGCTGGTGCAGACCATCGTCGGCGATGTGATTCCCTTTGCGCGGCGCGCTCGCGCCAGCGGGGTGGTGTCGGCGGCTTTTTCGCTGTCCAGCGTGGCGGGCGTGCCGCTGTCGTTGTGGCTGGCCGAATATTTCCAGTGGCGCGCGCCGTTTGTCTTCATCGCCGTGCTGGTCGTGCTGTTCATTCTCATCGGCGTGCGCACCCTGCCGGAACTGCGCCGCCACATCAGCGCGGAAAAGCAGAAACACCCGTTCGCCGCGATGTTCGCCGTGCTGCGCGATCCCAATCATCTGCGCGCCCTGCTGTTCTCCGTCCTGCTGATTTTTTCCGGTTTCACGGTGATTCCCTATATCACCATCTACGCGGTTGGCAACGTCGGCATCGCGCAGCAGGACATTCCGTACATCTACCTGTTCGGCGGTGCGGCAACGCTGATTACCGCGCGGCGCATCGGCCGCTGGGCAGACCTGCGCGGCAAGGTGGCAATCTATCGCCTGGTCGCGACCGCCGCATTGTTGCCGCTGCTGGTGGTGACGCATATCGGCGCCGCGCCGCTGTGGCTGTGGCTGATCTGCACGACTGCGTTCTTCGTTCTGGTGTCGGGGCGCATGGTGCCGGCAATGGCGATCATCGCCTCGGCGGCGCAACCCAAGCTACGCGGCACTTTCATGTCGCTCAACGCCACCACGCAATCCCTCGCGATGGCGCTGGCGACCACGCTGGCCGGCTTCATCATCACCCAGGATGCCAGCGGCAAGATTGCCGATTACGATATGGTGGGCTATGTGGCGCTGGCGGCAAACGCGCTGGCGATCTGGTTCGTCGCGCGCATCAAGATGCACGGCCAGCCAGCCGCCATGCCGGACGTTGCGCCGAAGTGATCTGTTGCGCCGAAGTGATCCGTTGCACGCTGCCTGAACCGGGCATCTTCCGCCTCGGGCGGCTCACGCCCTCTGGCGGAACCGGCGAACTTTGTTACTTGGCAAGCGCGTTGGCGATGTCGCGCTTGTGCTCTTCTTCCTGGATCAGGATGTCTTCCAGCACGCGCCGCAAGCCGTATTCCTTGAGCGCCTCGGCCTGGCCGATGCGCTCCTTGTAGCGCTTGATGGCGTTCTCCTCGCCCCACAGATCTTGCTTGAGCATTTCCACGCTGTCCTTGGAAATCGCGCGCTTCTCCACATCCACCGTCGGCACGCCGCCGAGAAAATCGATCTGCTCGGACAGCATGACGGCATGCTGCATTTCCTCTGTTGCGTGGATCAGCAGCTCCTTCTGGATGGAATCGAATTCAGCGCCGTTGATCGTGGAGGCGTGCTGCACATACTGGATGGCCGCAGAGTATTCCCATTCCAGATCCTTGTTGAGTTCGGCCAACAGCTTCTTCATGGTGATCTTCATCTGGCGTCTCCTAATTGTTTAGTGGAAGGTTTGTTTAACAAAAATGGCGGCTTCATCTTATCAATTAGACGGTCGGCGCGCTACCCGCATCCTCTTCCAATATGAAATGACACCGAGCGCTGGCAGTCATGCGCGGCGACTGCGAGGAAGATAAGCGAGCCCTGGATGTTTCGGGCAAAACTGCATAAACCCGCGTTATAGTCGCGCCCAAAATGCAATTGACATTGCATGTGGTTTGATGTAGAAAGGTGTCGAAGTTGCAGTACGCTTCTGAAAAAGGCAAACCCGTTCGAAAGACGGGGACGCAAAGTTACCGGTCTAAGGGGTTTTGACTCTATGACAGTGGGGCCGCCAGATGGAATGCCAGCTACATAGGCTCTTTGTGAGCTTGTACGCACCACCTGCTCCTCTCTGCTCCTCCCCTCACATCATTAGCTTGCGCCCTTTTGCCCAAAACCATTTGGCAGGAGTATGAGCGATGCTTGTGATAACAAAAAGAACTCTAGGCTTCACGCTGACAGAGCTGATGGTTACAGTTTCGGTCGCCAGCATCCTGCTTGCCGTGGCAGTGCCCAGCTTTCACTCCCTCATTCTCGATAATCGTCTTTCCTCTCAGTCTGCCGAATTCACCGGCGCTCTTGCCATGGCACGCAGCGAAGCAGGCCGAAGAGGCAGTCGCGTGGCGGTCGGCCCTGTCGCGTCCAGCTTTGATGGCGGCTGGCGGATTTGGGTGGACAGCAACGGCAACACCCTGCCGGATCTGGACGAAACGGTGCTCCGCATTCATGAAGACCTGCATGGCAACACGCTGGCCAGCACTGGCGCCGCTGCGCCAATCATTTATTTGCCCAGTGGTTTTATGGATATTAGTGCGAGCACCACCAGGATTTTTCAGCTCTGCGATAACCGCAGCAACGAAAAGGGCCGTGAAATACGCATTAATGCAACTGGCCGCGTCAGCATCAATCGTGATTTCATTTGTCCATGAGAACAAGCAAATGATGCCCGCCAAACAATTCTCCGCAAGCCCGTCCCGCACTTCAGGGTTCTCTCTCATAGAGGTGCTGATTGCCATGGTGGTTTTCTCAGTCGGTCTGCTGGGTGTCGCTGGCTTGCAAATATCCGGGCTGCGCGCCAATCACAACTCGGCACTGAGAACTCAGACAACTTATCTCGCCTATGACATGGCTGACCGGATGCGCGCCAATATTCAGGCCGTCAATGATGGAAGCTTCGACAGCCTTTCCGGCGACCCGGGCGATCCGGGCTGCGTTGATTCCGATTGCACTCCCGCACTGATGGCGCAAACCGATTTGCATGAATGGAATTTGGCCAATGCGACCATGCTGCCTTCGGGTTCCGGAGCGGTCTGCCTCGACAGCACGCCCAATGACGGCACACCAGCTTCAATTGCCTGCGATGGCATGGGAACCGCATATGCCATCAAGATATGGTGGGACGACGACAAGAGCGGCACGCCCAAACTTTTTGCCATGAGTTTCAAGCCATGATCGACCAGACACAACACACGAAGCAGAAAGGCTATACGATCGTCGAATTCATGGTCGCGATGACGATCGGCCTGTTTCTTCTGGGCGGGATAGGTATCGTTTTTATCAGCAGCAAACAAACCTATCGCATGCAGGATTCGTTGTGGCAACTCCAGGACAATAGCCGCTTCGCCATGGAATTCCTGATCAAGGATTTACGCATGGCAAGCTTTCGGGGCTGCAACGGAAACGGCATTATCCCCGTCAACACATTGAATAATGTGACAGATTTCAATTATGACTTCATGGTCGGTTTGCAGGGATTCGAGGCATCTGCCTCGGGGTGGTCGCCCGCGCTTCCGTTGGATATTTCATCGATTACCCTGCCCCCTTCGGCGGAGAGCGACATCGTCACCATCCGTCGCGCTCTCGAGCCGGGGATTGGCGTAACCGCCCCGTTCATGAACAACAATTCTGCCGCTTTGCATGTCGATGCCGGTAACGGCTTGAGCCAGTTCGACATCGTCATGGTAAGCGATTGCTCGGCAGCCGCCATATTGCAGATTTCCAATGCCAACCCGGGCACCAGCGGCACAATTGCACACAACACGGGTGCCGGTACGCCGGGCAATGCCACCAGCGATCTGGGGAAAATCTTTCGTGAAGATGCGGAAATCATGAAACTCGTCACGGTTTCCTACTTTGTTGCGTCCGATACGGCAGCCGCCGGCAGCCGTTCTCTATGGCGCAAAGTTGCCGACGGAGCTCCGGAGGAGCTGGCCGCAGGCGTGGAAGGTATGCAAATCCTCTATGGCGAGGACACCGACAACGATCGCAGCGTAAATCGCTATGTGACAGCAGACAATGTGGTGGATATGAGTCAGGTAGTCAGCCTCAAGCTTTCATTATTGATGGTTACGTCAGCGGACAACATCACCGGCAGCGCACAGCCATACACCTTCGGCGGCGTGACGGTAACGCCTGTTGATCGCAAGCTGCGCCGCGTATTTACCACCGTCGTCAATCTGCGCAACCGGACAATGTGATGAACACCCGAACTTTCTCTCCACACCATCCGGCACGACGTGAGCAGGGCATTATTCTGGTCACCGGCCTGATTTTCCTGCTGGTGCTGACCATGCTGGGGATTTCCGCCATGTCCATCAATACCATGGAAGAGCGCATGGCCGGGAACAGCCGCGATTCGAACCTCGCCTTCCAGGCCGCGGAGTCGGGCCTGCGCGATGCGGAACTGGATATCCTCAATAACATCAGCCCCGCTTCCGGTTTCGACGCTGCCTGCACGAATGGGTTGTGCCTGCCGCCTTCCTCTTCCACCTCGCTGGCGCAGAGCATCGACTGGGACGACGCCTCGATCACGCGCGAATATGGCGCTTATACCGGCGCCGGCCCGCTGGAATTGGTCAGTGCGCAACCAAGATACATTATCGAAGTGCTGCCCGCTCTGCCTGCGGGCCCCGGGCAAAGCATTGCCACCGGAATCAAACCGGCATCCAGCGGCGTGGCTTACCGCATTTCAGCGCTGGGCGTGGGCGGGAGATTGGAGTCACGCGTCATCCTGCAAAGCCTGTTTGTCAAGAAGTGATGCGGCACAGCAAGGAGCGTGAAAACATGAAACCAGTTCTCCCAAACTCAATCTTCCCCGGCAAACTGCGCCCCTTTACGAGTGTCTTGCTGCTGGCGTTTAGCGCCGGCTCGCTATTGCCTTCCAGCGCCCACAGCGCCCAATTGGCGCTGGCGCCCGTTCCGCTGTTCCTGACCAGCGGCGTGTTACCCAATGTGCTGGTCGTTTACGATAACTCGCAATCCATGGATGCCACCATGGCGGGCAAGCTGATCGCCGGAGACAATGCGGCGACGCGTGGCAATATCGGCCGACAAGTCATGCGCGACACGATTTCAAACTATCGCACCACCTTCAACTGGGGGCTGATGAGTTATGGCATGTCCAGCAATCCGCCCACCAAGTACAACACCTATGCCTACTACCTTGGCTCGGACAGCGGCATGGTGTTTACCAGCGATTGCGTCGGCGGCATATCGGCCTCAAATGGCGGGCGGCGCTGCGTCGCCAACCCGCAAGCCTTCAGCGGCGGGAATTATGTTACCTATGACAAGTCCGGCGACGATCCCGACATCAACGATGTGCTGTACACCACAGGCGTCTATTCCGCCTTATGGGGCCTGACGCCGGGTGCAGGAACCAGTTACAAGATCTACACGACCCACAGCACGGCCGCCGGCAATAGCTGGGCGACCAGCGCTTTCAGCGGGTCTCTGGGCACCTGGTCGTTCACGCCGACCGACGCGGGATACCTGCCCGCCAACCCACCCATTACCCGCCAGATTTATTTGCCGCGCGCCTGGGGGTACTTGTCCAACATCACCGGGGCAGGCGCGTTAAACGTGCCCGTACAAGCGGACTCCGTCAGCCATTTCAATAGCCTGACTGCCAAACTGGCGGCCGAAACCGGCGCCGCCAGCGGCGAGATCAAGAACGGTGCGGTGTTTACTCCGCTCAAGGGCACGCTGGATTCGGCAAAGACCTATTTTGCATCTTCCTATCAAAGCCAGCCCAGTCCGATTGCCTATTCCTGCCAGAAGAATTTCGTCATGATGGTCACCGACGGCCTGCCTACGGGCACCAGCAGCGGCACTCTCTATTCCCCGGCACAGCGCACCAATACTTTTAATTCTGCCACCGGAACCTGGACTTTCGGAGCAGCCGCGCAGGACGCCATCAATTCCGTCCATGCGTTGCGCAGCACCAGCAAGGGCGGCGACGTGTTTGATATCCAGACCTACGTGGTCGCGTTGAGCGACACGGTCGCCAACGCGGAAGCCATGGCGGTGATGAACGCCTTGGCGGTTTCCGGCGGCACCGGCACTGCGTATCTCGCTACCGACCAGGCCAGTTTCCAGGCTGCCATCCAGGCTGTTGCCAGCGACATCATTTCCAAGACTGGCGCCGCGTCCGCCGTTTCGCTCAACACCGGAATCTGGAGCACTAATGCTTTCATCTACCAGGCAAAATTCAGCAGCGGCGACTGGTCCGGCCAGCTGCTCGCGCTTCCGATACAGTCGGATGGAACCGTAGGCGCAGCCTCATGGGATGCGGGACAAAAGGTCAATACGCAAAATTATGACAGCGGTCGGAATATCCTCACTTACAAGCCTTCCGGCAGCGCCGGTATCCCGTTTCGCTGGCCGGCCAGCCCAGCCAGTCCGACTTCCAGCGAACTGGATAGCGTCCAGATCGATGCGCTGAACAAGAACGCCAGCGGCGTGGCAGACGGACAGGGCGGCGCGCGCCTCGACTATCTGCGCGGCAGCGACGCCAACGAGGGCAGCGGTAACGGCTACCGCGTCCGCTCCACCAGCAAGCTGGGGGATTTGATTCATTCCGCGCCTTATTATGTCGCAGCACCGCCCTTCAATTATTCGAGCGGCTTTGAAGCAGCGCCTTACCCGAATTTTATGGCCGCATACAAAAACCGCACGCCGATGATCTACATAGGGGGCAATGACGGCATGCTGCACGGCTTCAATGCCAGCAACGGCGAAGAAAAACTCGCCTATGTGCCGGCAGCGGTTTACGGCAATCTGAGCAAGCTCACTGCACCCAATTACAGCCACCGCTATTTCGTCGATGGTTCACCTACCGTGGGCGACGCTTTTTATGCCGGTGCCTGGCATAGTGTGCTGCTCGGTGGTCTGGGCGGCGGCGGGCAGGGAGTTTTTGCGCTTGACGTGACCGATCCCGCAGCATTTTCCGAAGCCAACGCAGCCAGCATCGTGCGCTGGGAATTTGCCGACAGCGCCGACACCGATACCGACGCCACCATGCGTTATGCGCTTGGCTACAGCTTCAGCCAGCCTTCGCTGGTCAAGATGGCCAATGGCAAGTGGGCTGCGGTATTCGGTAACGGCTACAACAATACCGAGGCGGACGGGCACGCCAGCACCAGCGGTTATGCGGTGCTCTATCTCCTGGATGTGGAAACCGGGGCCGTGCTGGCAAAAATAAACACCAAGAGCGGGTCGGCGGCCACACCCAATGGCCTGGCCACGCCCACCACAGTAGATACCAACAGCGATGGCGTGACGGACTATATTTATGCCGGCGACCTGATGGGCAACATCTGGAAATTTGACGTTACGCACACCTCGCCCAGCCAGTGGAAAGTGGCATTTGGCACTGCTGCGAACCCTGCACCCCTGTTCACGGCCAAAGACGCGGCCAACAATCCCCAGCCGGTCACCACACGCCTTGAGGTAGGCAAGCATCCTGCCAGCGGCGTGATGGTTTACTTCGGCACCGGGAAATACCTGGAAGCCGCTGACAATACAACCACGTCGCCCCAGACTTTCTATGCCATCCGCGATGAGAATATCCCGGTTAGCGATAGAAGCGTTTTGCTCCAGCAGGAGGTGATGGCTGTTTCAGGCGATTACCGATTGACCAGCAATAACCTCATAGACTGGAATACCCATAAAGGCTGGTACATTGACCTGCCCGTCAGCGGCGAACGCCAGGTGAACGACTCGCAGCTCAGGAACGGCAAAATCATCTTTACCACGATGATTCCCGATACCACCGCATGCAGTTACGGCGGCAGCGGTTGGTTGATGGAAATGGATGCAGTAAGCGGCAGCCATCCTCTCCAGCCTGTTCTGGACGTGAACGGCGATGGCAAAATTAACGCGGCTGATGTGCTTGATTTTGGCGGTAACGAAATCCCGCCCAGCGGGAAAAAAATGACGGGCATTCCGTCAGCTCCGGGGATTATGGGCGGAACCGGCAGCAATCTGGAAAACAAATTCATGAATCTTTCCTCTGGCACCATCGAGAAAATTCTCGAGTCCGCCGGCTCAGGCGGATCGGGGCGGGTATCGTGGAAACAGATTCAATAACGTGAGGGTACACCGATGAAAATCTCAACTTATAGCGCCATGCTGCTGGCGCTTGTTACGATACAAAACGCAGGCGCAATACAAGTCATTGGAGAACAAAGCCAAGCCACGGGGTCGTCTGCACAAACCGTGAGCAGCGAGCGGGAAGGCAGCATCGGAAGAATTGACTTGGACGGCAAAGTCATCGTCGTGGATGGCATAAACTACGTTTTTTCCATATCCACTATCTCTGTTGATGGCACTAGTCTTCTGGCTCTCAGGAAGAACGACCGAATTCGCTTCAAAGTGGTAAATGAATCCGGCAAAGAACGGATAACTAAAATCTGGCTGTTATCTCCGCCCCGGCACTGAGCGATCCCATGAAAAAAACTGCCGGTTTTACCCTGATGGAGCTAATGGTCACCGTTGCAATAGTCGGTATCCTGGCAGCCATCGCCTATCCTTCTTATACGGATAGCGTCAGAAAATCCCGCCGTGCCGACGCCAAAGCTGCACTGTCGAATGCCGCACAGGCGCTGGAGCGTTATTACACGGAAAAAAACACCTATCTCAATGCCAGCCTGGGAGACGGCGCGGGCGCCATTTTTCCTGACCACACACCGGCCGACCGGGAGCATGGCAACGCGTACTACATCCTGAGCATCACCAATCAGGGTGCTGGAACCTATTTGTTGAATGCTACCCCCACGGGCGCCATGGCAGCGGATAGTTGTGGCGTATTGACGCTCGACCATCTCGGGCAAAAGGGCGCCGCTCTCCCCATCGCGCGATGCTGGTGAGCGCCACATGGTTTCTGCGCAGCCTTGATGAACCAGCCGCTCGACGGAATGCCTGACAGTTTCGGCAGTTATCTCGGTAGAATGCGCGCCTCACCAGCACCTGACCGGAACGCGCGATGGCCATCAAAGCAACCGTTTTCAAAGCCGCCCTCCAGATTGCCGACATGGACCGGCACTATTACGCCGACCATGCGCTGACGCTGGCGCGGCACCCGTCGGAAACCGACGAACGCATGATGGTGCGCCTGCTCGCCTTCGCGCTCTACGCCGACGAATTACTGGCCTTCGGCAAAGGCATGAGCAACGATGAGGAGCCCGATCTGTGGCAGAAAGACCTCACCGGCGCGATCGAACGCTGGATAGATGTCGGCCTGCCCGACGAACGCGCCATTCGCAAAGCCTGCGGGCGCGCCGCGCAAGTCGTAGTCATCAGCTACGGGCGTGCGGCGCCTATCTGGTGGAATGAGAACCGTAGCAAACTGCAACGCCTGAGCAATCTCACCGTGCTCAATCTGGCCAACGAAACTACGCAGGCGCTTGCCGCGCTGGCCAACCGCAACATGCAGCTGCAATGCAACATACAGGAAAACGACATCATGATGACCAGCGCTGCAGGCATGATCGAGGTCGAACCCGAGGTATGGCAGGGTAGCTTCCGCTCTTCTAACGGATGACCGCAAAACCATTACCCTGCCCCTGTGGCGCAGCGGACTACGCCGCCTGTTGTGGCCGTTACCACGCCGACGCTGCTGCCCCGGATGCAGCAACCCTGATGCGCTCGCGCTACAGCGCCTATGTGCTCAAACTGGAAGCTTACCTGCTGGCCACCTGGCACCCAAGCACCCGCCCTACCCCGCTCGATCTCGCGGTGGACAACGCGAAATGGCTGGGGCTGGAACTGAAGAAGCACACGCCGGAATCCGCAGATAGCGCCACGGTGGAATTCGTCGCGCGCTACAAGGTCGGTGGCCGCGCATACCGGATGCACGAGATCAGCCGTTTCGTGCGCGAGGAAGGGAGATGGTTCTATGTGGATGGCACATTCCCGGATTGATTCAACCTGGAAAAAGCAGTTAGCCACATAACCCGCGACTTGTCTGGCATCTGCTTTGCTCAATCACTTTCAGATTATGTGGAATTAAGCTGCCTGAAAGCGGCACTCATGACTATCGTTTTACGACCCGAAGCGGAATCAGGCTGTGTACTTCGACCGTCTCCTCCTCGGCCTTTGCTGACGTTCGATTCCGTTTAGGACACTGACCGCTCTGGGGGTCGAAGCAGTCCTCATGTATATCTACAAGAGCTGGGGCGATTCACATTGCACCTGCATTCAACCGATAGGTACTCTCAACATGATGCCACCACACCGGTGGGGATTCATCCTTGACAACCAACTCACCATTCTCAAAGAAAGCAATGTCCCAGTAGGTATCCAAATTGTCCTTGCTGCGATCCTCACTGTTATCGAAGAAGACCGCCAGCGTGGCGACGCGGGCACCGTGCGCAAAATTCAGCAGCACGCGCTCGTAACGACCCTCGATCTTGTCCTCGCGGACATTGTGACCGCCCTTGGCGTGCCGGATTGCTACGCGTGCCTTGGACTTCTCAATCGATTCGAGGCCGACGGCAATGAGCACCACTAGATAGCCGCGTCGACGAGCTTCCGCCATGAAGCGCACCTTGTCCTGCACGGGGTCGGAGAACACCGTCTCGAAGCTGAAGTTGATCTCCCGGTCGAGGTATTGCTGGCGCAAGTGGGCCGCTTCCTTCGCCGCACGTTCCTCGAACTCCTCCTTGGAAAGGCTGTGCTCACCCAGATCGAGGGTGATGGCCTTCTCGATCTCATCTGGATTGAGGTGTTCCGTCAAGAGGCCGGCAATGGCACCGTAGATGCGCTCGCGGTAGATCGTGGTTTTGCCGGCACCGTTATGGCCGGCGACCACCACCAGCAGGCGCCGATCCTCTATGTGAATCTCATGCAAGCGCGCTTGCAATCGCTCCAGAAAGATTTCGGCCGGATCCAGATCATCCCTTTCGAACCTTGCGCCCAGCACCAAGACCAGCGAACGCGCCAACCAGAGCGGTTGCGGCCTGGGTTGCGCGCTCACCCTCCTCGCGTCGCCTGTCTGTCGTGCTGGAGGTGAGCGCCTGGTAGGCTGACTGCAGGGCATCCAGATCGACCTGATGAGCTTTGAGTAGGTCGAGCACGGTGATACCGGCGGGCAGGAGCGCATAGAGCCAACGCCCCTTGAGCTGCGGTTTTTTCTGCCATGATTGCGCCGCTCTGTATATCTGCTTGATACGGTCGCGATTCTCGTGGGCGCGTACTTGCTCCATGTCGGTGAGCTTCATCCACTGGTAGGCCGTCTGCCGCGTAATACCGAAAACATCTGCGGTCTCGCTGATGTTCAGACCGAAGACGGTACGCACAAAGTCCAGTACTGACGCTGGTGAGAGTACAACTGGTGCCTGCGCAGCTTCGAAATTGAATTCTCTCGCTACAGGAGCCTCCGGAGAGGCGATGGAATTTTTGATAATAACGAGGCAGGCACCGGTCGTCGCGGAATGGCCTTCCCACAAAGACTGGACGGCAGGGCTCAACAATCCCCAGAGGCGTGGAACGCCTTGGTAAGGTGCGGACATCGCCTCGTCGATGACGCTGCCGGTTCCCTCGCTATAGAGGCGGCGCATGGCACCCTGACTGATTGCGAAATTGCGGCTGGCAAGCGCTTGCGAATTTTGCATTCTCTTCTTCTCCTTATGTCTGCTTGCCTGACCACTCGGCTACGGCTTCAGACGTAATAATACGTGTAAATGTCGCGCAGATATCGTCGCGAAGGCGCTGGAATTCATTGGCGATTTCTTCCGACTGCAATCGGCGAGAATCTTTGTTCCATCGGTCGATATCCAGAACTGCCGATGGCCCATTAGTATATTTCTCCAACAAGGCCGGAGGCAACTGGACGGAACCTTCAAGATCAGGTGGCAGGGAGGGTTGCGCGAAGCCCCGTCCATACTGTACGCGCATCGCCCCATCGTCTCCCCTAGTGTATTCGTGGCTCATGAAGGCAACCTGGGCGGTCTCGCCGAAGATTTCGGTTGAGTGGCCGAAGCCGTCTTTGAAGTAATCCTCGGGCACCTTACCGGCACTTGGGATGATGAAGTCGACATAGCGAAGGCCAAGGCGCTGCACCATGACGCCACCGGCAGCGCACAGACAGTCCAGCATAGATCGCCATTCCGCGAGGAAGTGCTGCGAATCCTTGTACAGGGAGGTGGTGTAGGTCATTACTCCATCCTGCAGGCGCAATGCGCTGCGATTATCGTCGCTACGAAGTTCGCGACCGACCTCGTTTTCGCTCGCACTGGATTCACTTGCCTGGCCTGATGCGTTGCCAAATACAAATTTCACTTGGCGCACGGCTTTCATGGCGGGAAAGCTCTCACCCAACGCGGCCTTGAGGCGCTCAGCGACATCCTTGTACTCGGTATCGACTTCGGGATCAAAACGAACCTGCGCCAGCACAAGGGCCAACGGCGCATTGGGCCACTTACCTAGCGCTTGGTCGTGATTGCTCACGGTTATACCTCCTATTGTGTGAGTGCTGCTTCTATTCAAGTTAATCATACATATTACTTGACATTATGGAAAGCATAATCGTACAATTAGACACGCTATCATACAGTCATCAAAGTGATGCTGCGTGCGAGCAACAACCTCATCTCATAAGGAGAAAGAAATGAGCAATTTCAATAGCAGTCAGGCTCCCGGTCAGAATAAGCCCGTCACCATCATCGTTAATGGCCGCCCGCGCGAGGTAACTGGCAAGACGGCTTCATACGAGGAGATCGTCAAACTGGCCTTCCCGGACGATCCGTCCAACCAGGACATCGACTTTACGGTCGCATATGCCAATCCCCACGGGAAAGACGGCACGCTGGTCGCCGGTCAGGAAGTCCATGTGAAAGAAGGGATGGTGTTCAATGTCACCAAGACCAATCGTTCTTGATTCCGACATCCAGTCGCTGCAGGACGAGGGGCTGAGCGTCGAGGTGGTGGAGGGGCACCTGCTGGTTCATCAGGTGCCCTATGTCAATGCGGGCGGGAAGGTGGGGCGCGGCATAATGGTCACCGAGCTGGCGGGCAACGTCGGCGCTTTAGGCAAACCGGGCAACCATCAAATCTGGTTCGTCGGCGAGCTTCCCTGTCACGCCAACGGCACACCGATCAAAACGCTCAATCGCACCGAAGGACCGAAGGATCTCTGGCCTGGGTTTACGGCACAGCACCACTTCTCGAACAAGCCCTACGGGCAGGCAGACTTCCCGAAAACACATTCGGACAAGATTCGCCACTATCTCGCGTTGATCGCTGCGGAGGCCAAGGCCGTCGATCCTGAAGCGACGCCCTACGTGTTCGACCCCGTGGTCTCTTTCGACCCAGAACATATCTTTAACTACTGGGACTCCGCCTCGACCCGGGTCGGCATCCTGTCTGCAACTGCAAAGCTCGCGCATTACCGGGTTGCCGTCGTTGGCCTGGGCGGCACTGGCAGCTATGTCCTCGACCTGATGGCCAAGACGCCCGTGCGCGAAATCCACCTCTTCGATGGCGACCAGTTCGAGCAGCACAGCGCCTTCCGCGCCCCCGGTGCTGCGTCGATTGAAGACATCGCGGCCAGAATGCCCAAGGTCGAATACTTCGCCGCCATCTACGCCAAGATGCGCAAGGCAATCCATCCACATCCATCCTACCTCGACGATGAGAATCTGTCCGAGCTGGACAACTTCGACTTCGTGTTCCTGTGCGTCGATAAGGGCGGCGTGCGCAAGATGTTGGGCGAATACCTCATCGCACGCGGCATCCCATTTGCCGACACCGGGATGGAGCTGACCATGCTGCCCGAGGCGAACGCCATTCTGGGCACCTGCCGGGCAACCCTGTGCACTGCGGGGAAGTCGGATCATTTCGGTCGGTGCGCGCCACAAAGCGATGCGCCAGGGGATGGCCTCTACCGCAGTAACATCCAAGTCGCGGACATGAACATGCTCAATGCCGTCCTCGCCGTACAGTTGTGGAAGAAGCACTGCACTTTCTACCTCGACCACTGGCAACCGCACCACCACACCTATTCGATTGACTCCGCCTCCCTGACGCGTAGCGAAACACTGAACCTCCCGCCCCATGAAGATCAAACAAATTAGACCTGAGACCGTCGAATTCATCCCGGAGCGCATCGAGGAAGGCGTGCTCTATATCAGCGAACGATACCGCACGGCTGTTCATAAGTGCTGCTGCGGATGCGGGCAGGAAGTGGTGACGCCGCTGTCACCGGCGGAATGGTCGGTCAAGCGCAATGGCGGTCGGGTATCGCTGTGGCCGTCGATCGGCAACTGGAGTTATCCCTGTCGCTCGCACTACGTAATACGGGACAGCCGCGTACTTGAAGCAAAGGCAATGACGGAGCGACAGATTCAGCGGGTGAAAGCGAATGATCGCGCCGACAAAACCGCTCAAATTCGCCGCACGAATCACGCTAAGGAGGCGGCCGCGCTAGTCCAAAAACCGAACGTCCAAATTACACCTACTCACGAATGGCAACCAAGTATGAACTGGCTGCAGCGCCTGATTCGCTGGTGGAAGTCACTTTAGTGATTCGCTCCAACTTTTGTAGATATGCCTGAGGACTGCTTCGATCACCAGAGCGGTCGGCTTCCTAAACGGAATCGAATGTCAGCTTAGGCCTGCGGGGACAGCCGTGTTGCCGAGCTTAAACATCTGCTATTGGCACTCTGGCTTGAACTGAGGTTTTAAGGTTCAATGCTGTTTACCTAACCGTTCTGCTACAGTCCCAACATGAGTAAACTAACCTTGGATCGTATCCTGCAATCGCAGGGTTTTGGCACGCGCAAGTGGTGCAGTGAATTGATCGCCGACGGCGAAGTGAGTATTGCCGGAAAAATCATCCGTGACAGCCGCAGCGCTATCGAGGCAGATGGCCTGGAATTCGCCGTTTACGGCGAAGTGTGGACTTACCGCGAGCATGTATATATCGCGTTGAACAAGCCGGCCAATTTCGAATGTTCGCGCAAGGCCAGCCACCATCCCGGTGTGCTGACTATCCTGCCGGAGCAATTTACCCGGCGCGACGTGCAGCCGGTCGGTCGCCTCGATCACGATACCACCGGCCTGTTGCTGATGTCGGATGACGGGCCGTTCATCCATAAACAGTCCTCGCCGAAACATCACGTGCCCAAAGTGTATGCTGCCACCACCCATGACCCGGTCACGCCGGAACTGGTCGCGCAGTTGCTGGCCGGCGTGAAGCTGCACGACGAACCCGCGCCGCTGGTGGCGTTGACTTGCCGCAAGATCGATAGCCAACAGATCGAGATCGTGCTGGAGCAGGGCAAATACCATCAGGTCAAACGCATGCTGGCCGCCGCCGGCAACCACTGTGTCGCGCTACGCCGTACACAGATCGGCTTGCTGAAACTCGATGAGCTGGGACTGGCCGAGGGCGAATGGTGTTATCTGGATGCGGCGCAACTGGCGCTGCTGAAGCCTGCCTAAAACTGTTTCAACCACGTTCGCTCCTGAGCCAAGTAAGCCCCCGCATACGCGAGGCAAGGCGTGAGCAGGAAACAGTATGCACCTCAAGACCAAACCCCTCCCAACCTCCCCTTGTCAGGGGAGGAGCTGCACTGGCCCTCCCCCTGACAAGGGGGAGTTGGAGGGGGTTTGTTCTTGGTATCAAAGGGTGAATTATTGGGGAGAGGAGGCGGTTTGATACGCTTTGCGTACCCTGTGCTGAATTTATTGAAGCATCACCGCGAATGGTTGGCGAGAGGGGCTTGTTTCTTATATCAAATAAAACTTGGCAAGCCGCCCGGAGTAAAATCCGCCTTCATTCATAAAGCCCATCTCACAATGTCCATACAATGGTTTCCCGGCCACATGACCTCGGCGCGCAAGAAGGCCGCCGAGACCATGGAATTCATCGATGTCGTTATCGAAGTGCTGGATGCGCGCGCGCCGGAAGCGAGTTGCAACCCGATGATCCGGGAGCTGCGCGAGCATCGCCAGCGTCCCTGCCTGAAGATACTCAACAAGGCGGATCTCGCCGATCCCGCCGTCACGCAGGCCTGGCTCGACTTCTACAACAAGCAGGCCGGCGTCAAGGCGGTGGCCTTGAGTTGCAAGAGCGCCAGCGATGCCGCCAAGGTGCCGAAGCTGTGCCAGCCGCTCGCCCCGCATCGCGACAGCAATTTCAAGCCGCTGCGCATGATGATCATGGGCATCCCAAACGTCGGCAAATCCACGCTGATGAACATGCTGCTCAAGCGCCGCGTCGCCAATGTCGGCGACGAGCCTGCCGTAACCAAATCGCAGCAGTGCCATAGCCTGAACGAGCGCATGACGCTCACCGATTCGCCCGGCCTGATGTGGCCGAAGATCGAACATCACAGCGACGGTCTGATGCTCGCCGCGATCCACGCCATCGGTCGCAACGCCGTCATCGAGGAAGAAATCGCCGAATATCTTGCTGCCACTTTATTGGCGCGCTATCCCGCGCAGCTTGCCGAACGCTTCGGCCTGGAGGTGGCGGGGATGGATGGCATCGGCGTGATCGAGGCCGTCGCCCGGAAGCGCGGCTGCCTGCTTAAGGGCAAGGGTGGTGAACCGGATCTGGAAAAAGCGGCGATGATCCTGCTGACGGAGTATCGCGCCGGCAAGCTGGGGCGCATCAGCCTCGAGACACCGGCATCGCGCATGGCGATGCTCAAGCAGGCTTCGGATAATCCCTGAGCCGCAGAGGCTATTCCTTCGGCCAGTAGGCTGTGGCGATGCCTTCGCCGAGATCGGCTTCGATCAGGCGGCGGCGCACCTCAAGCAAGCGACCGATCAGCGCGGGTTCATGCCTGGCATAGGCATCCGCATCCGGGATGCGCTCCACCACGACGCCGAGCAGTTCGGTGATCGCATTGCCGATGGAATTCTGGCTGATGGTCACGATCAGCTTGCCCGCGTCATTGCGGTAGATGAGCTGCTTGAAGGCGGGCTGCCAGCGTATCGCGTTGGCATATTTCGCGTCCACGATGCAGTGGTCGCGCACCTTCTTCGCCGTTTTCATGAAGTCGTTGTTGAACAGCAGCACGCTTTCCACCTGCTCCGGGAAATACACATCCGGCAGCATCGGCGCGTTGCGCGTGGAAACCTGCGCAAAAAAAGTGCGGTAGAAATCGATGAAGCCTTTCAGCACTTCGTCGTATTCCTTCCAGAAATGCACGTCCTTGAGCGCATCCGCGCCGCCCTGTATTTCCCAGCTGGGCAGCCCCTGCGGGTAGCCGGTCAGCCCGATGCGGGCGTCGGCCCCGCTCGCTGGCTTGAGTATCTTCAGATTCAGCGCGCGCTCGAAAAACCCGCGATACACCTCGCGCATGTAGGCCTGGAACAGGCTGTGCTGGCCGCCGTCGGTCAGGTTGGGATTGTCGGGATTGGCCGGCCTGGCGTTGCGCAAAGCTTCCATCGGGAAAACGACAAAGTGGTTATGCAGCATGCGGATGCTGGGTACACCGGGAGAGGTCAGCGGCCAGGTCGCATCCAGGCTCGCCTCGCCCGCCAGGATCAGCGCCTCATCCGGATCGGGATACTGCTCCAGCATGTAGGCGATGATGATCTGGTTCATCCGGTTCCACACCTGCTTCACATTCTCCGCAATCTGCGTGCGCCGCACCGGACGCCCAAGCGGATTGAGTATCGTCCGT
>Ga0209211_10004602_pt1 | contig 21329 bp, 21 predicted proteins | sample RifGroA2_FD_183992 | JGI IMG/M metagenome (GOLD analysis project Ga0209211, IMG submission 183992) | Groundwater microbial communities from Rifle, Colorado, USA - Groundwater A2 (SPAdes) (version 2) | ecosystem: Environmental > Aquatic > Deep subsurface > Groundwater | place: Rifle, Colorado...
TGCTTGATTATGATAAAGAAAGGCAGGAAGTGGAAATACTTATTGCGGGGCTTTCGTCTATGGAAAATCTTTTAGGCAAACATATTCATTGGACAAAAGTATTTAAATTATTGGAGCAAAATACCATTAATGACGTATATTTTTCAAATTTTGCGGCATCGCGAAGCGGAAGTTTGCGGCTTTCCGCGTCCGGTAAAGATTATATTTCCGTAGCAAGACAGCTTGTGGCATTTCAAAAAGCAACCGAATTTGTGCTAAGCGTGGAAATAAATTCGGCGTCCGCAAGCGGAGAAAAAGATGCTGATGGAAAGCCGGTTATCGTGGCGACGTTATTTGATGTGGATATCAAGCTTCAGCCCGATGTTTTTTATGTGAAATACGAATAAATTTATTATGAAGTTTTCATTCAATATCGTAATTATACTCAAAAAGATTTTTTTAAAAACTTATTTTATAATACTCGCGCTGATCGTAGTCGCGGTGATAGGCGTTGGTTATAAATATTTTATTGAACCTCTCCAGCGAGATATCAATGAGGGCGGATCCGTGAGCTTGGTGGCAAAGGACGCGCAACTGAAAGAACTTACCGCGTACCTGGGAAAAATGAAGAATATGAGCGATCAGTACAGAAGTTATTCGGAAAGCAAAATAAAAACCTTAATGTCAATTCTGCCGCGAGAAAAAGATATTCCCGGCTTGTTTGTGCAAATGCAGGAAATAGCCAAAAAAAATAATTTTCTTCTGGGATCAATAGCGTTTTCCGATGCGGAATCTTCATTGGATGCGAAGGGGGAGAAGGAAAATGTTAATGCGCAAAACAATGAAAATGCAGATGCGCAAAATTCCGCCCAAAGCATTTCCGGAATTAAAGAAATGAACGTTTCGTTTATCATATCAGGAGGGAATTATGATAATCTGAAAAGCTTTTTATCCGATATTGAAAAAAATTTACGTCTTTTTGATATTTATGACATTAATTTCGGATCAACAAAAGAAGGGCCGTATAGTATGAATTTACGTACGTATTATTTATCGCAATAATTTATGGAAGAAGGGAAACAAAAAAAGATTATCGGTTTCACGATCGCCATCGCGGTGGTTCTTATCGCGTCTTTTATCCTTTATAATATATTTATTGCCAAAAAAACAGGTGTGTCTATTGTAATTCCAAATTTTTCCGGAGGTGTAAAGGAGGTTTTGCCTCAAGTGCCGGATTTGCAGATAAAATATTCCATTTTTGATACAATAATGAAAATGTTCGGCTCAGACGCAAACACGATTGAGGGCCTGCCGGTTGAAGCAGGAACGATTGGCAATAAAGCAAATCCTTTTGAGCAAATTGTGATTGAGCCAACTCCGACAACACCCCTGAATCCCGACGGAAGCCCGCCGCCGGCTGACATGGGGCAGGGAACTAAGTAAATTTCTAATTTCTAATTCCTAATTTCTAATGAAATGCCCAAAGAAAAAATTCTAAATTCGAAATCCTAAATCCTAAACAAATCACAAATCAGAAATCACAATGCTCCAAAGTAAAAAAATCAAGATAAGAGATATTTGTGATTTGAAAAATTGGTATTTCGGATTTGTTTAGGGTTTCGACCTGCCTGCCGGCAGGCAGGTATTAGGATTTAGGATTTTATTAAGGAATTAGAAATTACTATTCTATGTTCAAGGATCAGCAAATATTGGCGGAAGCAATACAAAAAAAGGGCATAATCAAGCCCGATCTTCTTCGCGCGCTTAATCAACAGGGGCTTAAAGAAAATAGAAGTTTTGAAGAGATTATAATTGAAGATAATATTATTGATGAAGAACAGCTTGCGCAAATAAAATCAGAGATATTGCGCATTCCCTACGTGAATTTATCTGAGATATCGGTTCCGAACAATTTCTTGAATATGATTCCGAAAAAGGTTTCGGAGAATTATAAAATCATATCATTCGCCCGGGAGGGGGACAAGGTAAAGCTTGCCATGATGGATCCGCAGGATTTCAAGGCGATTGAGGCAGTTGAATTTTTGGCAAAAGAAGAGCATTTCCAGGTTGAATATTTTATAATGTCGCAAAGAAGTTTTAATAAAATTTTTAAGCAGTACGAAATTTTATCAGAAGAAGCCGAGGAGGCGCTGGCAGGGTATGGCGGAGATTTGGAAGGGGTAAAGGCTCCGACAGACGAAGAAAAAGGGCTTGAGGCAACCATAAAAAGCGCGCCTGTTTCAAAAATGGTTTTGGTTATTATTCGCCACGCGATTGACGGGCGGGCGTCGGATATCCATATTGAGCCCACAGCGACAGAATCGCGCGTGCGGTATAGGATAGATGGCGTGCTTCATACCTCTTTGGTTTTGCCGAAATATATTCACGCGTCAATAGTTTCAAGAATAAAAGTATTGTCAAATCTCAAGCTTGATGAAACCCGAAAGCCGCAGGACGGAAGGATTCGCTTGAATATTGAGGGGAGAAATATTGATTTCCGTATATCTACATTGCCGTTGTACGATGGCGAGAAGGTTGTGATGAGAATATTGGCTACACAGGATAAAATTCCGACCTTGTCTGATTTGGGATTTAACGATTTCCATGTCAAGGCGATTGAAAATGGGATAAAAAAACCGCACGGGATGATGCTTATCACCGGCCCGACAGGATCTGGAAAAACTTCAACGCTGTATACGATACTTTCCATGCTCAATAGCGAAGGCATCAATATTATTACTCTGGAAGATCCCGTAGAATATTATGTGTCTGGTATTAATCAGTCGCAGATTAACCCCGAGGTGGGTTATTCTTTCGCATCCGGTTTGCGAAGCATATTGCGGCAGGATCCGAATATTATCATGTTGGGTGAAATCCGCGATCAGGAATCAACCGAACTTGTGGTACACGCGAGCTTGACCGGTCATATGGTCTTATCAACTTTGCATACAAACGATTCCTTGGGGGCAGTGCCGCGCCTTATTGATATGGGGGCTCAGCAGTTTTTACTTGCCTCCACCATGAATATGGTGCTTGCCCAGCGCTTGGCCCGAAGAATTTGTGAAAAATGCAAATACGAAGTGGAGACGCCTGCCGATATCGTGAATAAGGTGAAAGAAGAGATTAAGGGAGCGCCGGAAATTTATCAGGAAGAATTGGATTTGAAAAAAATCGTTTTTTATAAAGGAAAAGGGTGCGCCATCTGCGGGGGATCGGGATACAAAGGGCGGGTTGCTATGGCGGAAGTGATACAATTCACGGACAGATTAAAGGAATTGGTTGCCACGGGATACAAGTTAAGCGATGTCATGCCGGAGTTAAAAAAGCAAAGCTTTATAACGCTTCGGCAAGATGGTATAATAAAGGCGCTCAAGGGATATACGGCGCTTGAAGAGGTGTTTCGTGTAAGCCAGATGTAAACATAGTTCAAAATTCAAAGTGAAAAGTTCAAAGTCGCAGAAAAAAGATAATCTAAGTTTAAATTATAACTTTGCACTTTGCATTTTTAACTTTTAACTTTATATTATGCCCACAAAGAAAAAAATAATAATTTTAATAGAAGACGACGAATTTTTGGCCGAGCTTTATGCCGCAAAGCTTACTATTGAAGGATATAAAGTATATTTGGCAACTGACGGACGGAAGGGGTTAAAGCTGATTCAGGAAAAAAATCCTTCATTGGTATTATTAGATATTCTTCTTCCAAAAATGGACGGATTCGGCGTTTTGGAGCAAGCAAAAAAAGATCCAAAGACAAAAAAAATTCCTGTTATTCTTTTGACTAATCTAAGCCAAAGAGGAGATATCCAAAGAGGGTTTGATCTTGGCGCGGATGATTATCTCATCAAGGCGCACTTTATGCCATCCGAGGTGATCACAAAGATAAGAAGACTCATCGAATAAAAAATCCGAAATTCTAAATTCTAAATCCTAAACAAATCATAAATCATAATGTTTCAAACTTGAAATATAAAGAATTGTTTGGAAAATTGGAAAATTGTGATTTCGGATTTGTTTAGAATTTCGACCTGCCTGCCGGTAGGCAGGTATTCGGATTTAGAATTTAATAATTTTATGGATACAACGCTTACACTCATAATCACCCGCATCATAACAACCGCAGCCAAGCGCAAGGCTTCGGATATACATTTTTCCATAGGATCAAAACCAATTGTCCGCATTGACGACCAGCTGGTGGAAATAGATGAGGAGGAAATTGTCACCGATGATTTTTTACGGAAATTTATAGATGACAGCATTGATGATTACCATAAAAAAGTATTGGAGGAAGAAAAAGAAGTATCGTTTGTATATATTTTTGAAGATAAGGTTCGTATCCGGATGAATGTGTATTACCAAAAAGGCGCGCTTGCCGTATCGTTGAAGCTCATATCGCTTCGCGTGCCAAGCATGAATGATATTGGATTGCCAAAAATAGCAACGCAGTTTATTGAAGCCCAGCACGGCCTTGTGATTATCAGCGGGCCGTATGGATCGGGGAAAACCACAAGCGCGGCGGCGATGGTGGATGCTGTGAATAAAACCAGAAGCGAAAATATTATTACTATTGAAAAACCCATTGAATACATTTTTTTTAATGATAAAAGCATTGTTGAACAAAGGGAGGTCGGAAGGGACGCGAGGAGTTTTGTTGATGCCATGAAATACTGTTTCAAAGAAGACGCTGATGTTTTAATGGTTGGAGAAAATGATGAGAATATTGTGTCATTAATGCTGGATATGGCGGCAAGCGGACGGCTTGTTTTTTCCGTAATGGGGCAATTGAGCGCGGTTGAAGTCTTGGAGGATATTATTTCAAAATTTTCCGGTGACTCCCAAAAACACGGAAGAGAAATTCTTGCAAAAGTTCTTCTCGGGGTAATCGTCCAGCGCCTTTTGCCAAGAGTCGGGGGAGGAAAAGTTTTAGCGTACGAAGTCCTTATGAATAGCCTGCCCGCCGCGTCTTTGATTTTGGATGGGAAAATCCAGCAGCTTGATAGTATTATCCAAAATTCGCAGGATGAAGGAATGATGAGCCTGGACCAATCGCTTGTGAGGCTTGTAAAAAATGGTGAAGTATCATCAAAGGTAGCGTATGATGAAGCGCATGATAAGCAGAATTTTAAAACAATGATCAAATAAAGTTCAAAGTTAAAAGTGAAAAATTAAAAGTTTAGGTATCCCTTCGGGATTTGATTTAATAATTTTTTAAATAATAATAAGCGAAGCGCATATCAAAATTTTAAACTTTGCATTTTGAACTTTTAACTTTTCACTTGTATTATGCCCAGTTTTTATTATAAGGCGATAAACACAGAAAAACAGTCAACCGTAGGGTTTGTTGAAGCTCCGACATTGGATATGGCGGCTGATGTTTTGATTGAAAAAGGATTTATAATACTCGGTCTTACGGAGAAAAAAACGCGGGGGAAATCAAATAAAGTCGGGCTATTTCAGGGAATTCCGCTGAAACATACTGTGGTATTTTCTCGCCAGCTATCCATACTTATTTCTTCCAGCATTCCATTGGTGCAGAGTTTGAAAATATTATTGCGCCAGACTTTTCATCCAAGATTTAAGATAATGGTGGCGGAAATTGTCAGTGACGTTGAGGGCGGTATGAAATTTTCCAGCGCTCTTGCAAAGCATCCGGCTGCGTTTGATAATTTTTTTGTTAATATCGTGAAATCCGGCGAGACTTCGGGAAAATTGGATGAAGTGCTTTTATATATGGCGGATCAGATGGAAAAAGATTACGATCTTATCTCAAGGATACGAAGCGCGATGATTTACCCGCTCTTCATAGTATGCGGATTATTTGTGGTTGGCATGCTGATGATGATTTTTGTCATCCCGAAAATCACCGCGCTTTTATTGGAAGCAAATGCCACGCTTCCGCTTACCACAAGGATGCTTATCGGAACCAGCAATTTTTTAAGGAATTTTTGGTGGCTTACGATCCTTCTTTTGATCGGAGGATTTTTGTTGATTCGTTATATTGTAAAAACTCCAAATGGGAAATATGCGTGGGACTCGGCCAAATTGCGTATGCCGGTTTTCGGAAGTTTATTTCAAAAAATCGCGATTGTGCGTTTTGCACGAAGTTTATTTACTCTTATCTCCGGCGGGGTGACCCTACCCAAGGGTTTTAAAATTGTATCGGAAGTGGTGGGAAATAGCGTATATCGCGAACTGATATTGGAAACCGTGAAGGAGGTGGAAAGCGGAAACCCCATAGCATCGGTTTTTGAGAAAAGCCCGAGCGTGCCCATTATGGTATCGCAGATGCTTAATGTCGGGGAAAAAACCGGTCGTTTAGATATGATTTTGGATAAAATCGCAAGCTTTTATTCAAGGGAAATTGATAATTTATTGAGAAATCTCGTAACGCTTATTGAGCCCATTGTTATGGTTGTGATCGGCGTTGCTGTGGGCCTTATGATTGCCGCTATAATTTTGCCCATGTATAATCTCGCCTCGGCGATATAAACAAGTTAAAAGTTCAAAGTGCAAAGTTAAAAGTTAAGGTATCCTTTCGGGATTTATCATTCCAAAACTTTTCATTTTGAACTTTTAACAAGTAAAGTTATGGATAACCAAGAGTTTAATTTTCTCAACCATGCGCTTAAAAGCGGAAATGAAACAAAATTTTGGCTGGCTTTATCAAAGGATTTGGATGAAAAAATAATTCCTGAACTAGATGTATATTTAAAAGAGACCGATGAAATAGTTAAAATCCTTGGTTCCAGCATATCCACGCTTAAAGGAAAAAATAAACTTTGAATTTTGAACTGTAATTTTGCACTTTGCACTTTTAACTTTTAACTTACAATCTTTGATCAATGGGGTCAATTAGAAATTTTAAAATATATCCCCATGCTCTTGTTTACGCCCATTTCCCATTATGGTATAATAAATATAAGTTGATTTATTAATAAAAATCAAAAATTGAAAGGGGGTGAAAATAATGAAAAATCAAAAAGGTTTTACGCTCATTGAGTTATTGGTTGTGATTGCCATTATTGGTCTTTTATCCACATTGGCCGTGATTTCATTAAGCTCAGCTCGAGGAAAGGCAAGGGACGCGCAAAGATTATCAGACGTGAAACAAATTAGCACGTTGATTGAACTTGAGGCCGCGGAGAATAACGACCCCACTGATTTATTAGAAGGCTGTGTTACCGCAACGCCAAGAACAACTTTATGTTCTGGCCCGAATTCCATAACCCTTGCTGTAATGTCAAGATTTAGAGATCCAACGGGAAGGGGAACTGGCACTGTCTGTGTTGATGGAGGAGCAGTTGGGTGTGATTACGCGGTTTATATAGGAACCGCTGCTACAGCAACAACAGGACAAATCCAAAACTACAAGATATGTTTTTTTCTTGAAGCGGCAAATAATATCGGTGCTAATGCACTTGGTATGAAAAATATTTCCACCGGAGGCGTATTGGCTGATGGATGTGATACGGTATAGTATCAAGAAAATTTTAGTATCTTCGCAGTTGATTATACAAAAGAATTCCGGGAAGAATTTTTCCGGAATTCTTTTTGTTGCCTGCCGCTTCTCCCTCTCCCTCTACGACGGCCAGCCATGCGACTGCGTGGGGAGAGGGGGATTTTGACATTCCATTCCCGCAGGTGTACTATTATAGTATATTATGAGAAACAGCTATATTTCTAAAATTGAAACCATCATGCGGTACGCGAAAAAATTGCCGTATTTCACCATTGGCAATGTGGCGGGAATTGAGAGCGATAGAAATTATCTGAAAACCCTTTTTTCGCGCTACGCAAAGTCCGGAAAGCTCATTAGGATAAAAAGGGGAATATACGCCACCAAGGAATACGTTGATACTATGCAGAAAAACGGGGCGTATGTTTCATACGTTGAATTTTTAAGCGCGATTATATATTGTATCAGCGCAATATCTTGACTGATATTCCAAAGAATTTTACTTGTGTAACCAAAAGAAAAACCGCGCGTTTTTCAAACGTGTTTGGAAATTTTTTTTATCACGCGATAAAAGAAGATCTTTTTTGCGGCTATGAAAACGCCGAAGAGAATACGTTCATAATCCCAAGGGCAACGGCGGCAAAGGCGCTTTTTGATTATCTGTACTTTCGGAAAAATCATATTGTGAATAGAGAAGCGTTTTCTGAATTGCGCCTGAATACAAAGAATCTCTCAAAAAAAGACATTGATGAATTTAAAAAATACATTCGCATGGAAGGTTCAAAAAAAATGAAAGACATAGCACATTATTTTTTATAATCTTTAATCTTAAATCTTTAATCTGGATGGAAGAGGCAAAAGCATTTTTAAAAAATTTAATACACGCCACGGACTCAAAGAACAAAATATTCATCAGGAATATTTTAAAAGAGTATTTGCAGGCGCATGTGTTGGATTTTGTGTATTCTCATCCAAAATATAGCCAGCTTGTTTTTTATGGCGGTTCCTGCCTTGCGCATTGCCATGGCCTTCCGAGATTATCGGAAGATTTGGATTTCATTGATTTGAGAGGAGAAATTGAAATTCGCAAGTTTGCCAAAGATGTTCAAATGTTTTTCAAAAAAAATACGGATTTGAATATTTCGGCCAATGTTCAGAAGTTCAGGGTCTATCTAAAATTTCCCATTTTACATGAATTGGGAGTAACCCATGGAAGCGAAACGGATTTGCTATTTTTAAAAGTTGAAATTTTTCAGGATTTTAAGCATTGTTCCAAGTATGCCATAGATACTATTCCCATATTTAAATTTAATAAATCCATCTTAGTGAAAACATTTGATCTGCCCACTCTTATGTCAACAAAGATTCGAGCCGTATTGTATCGGAAGTGGGAGAAAAAAAGCGCGAGCGGGAAAATATTGGCAAAAGTCAAGGGCAGGGATTATTTTGATCTTATGTGGTATTTGGAAAAAGCCGTTAAACCAAACCTTGGTTGTATTGTTGGTATTGAGAGTCTGGAGGCGTTGAAAGCAAAACTTTTAAAAATAGTTGACACCGTTGACGCAAGAAGCATCCAGTATGATTTGGAAGCGCTTATTGATAATGAAAATTTCATAAAAAATTTAAGCAAGAATATAAAAGAGATACTTAAAAGAAAAATATCAGCATTATAAAAAATATTAAAGCAATAAAAATATGCCACATAAAAATATGTCAAATGTCAAAGGTCAATGGTCAAATGTCAATCCGGGTTTTACCCGAATTGAACTTGCGGTTGTTGTCGGCATTTACATTTTATTATTTGTTTTTGTTGTTATCGCAAGGCAGACGACCCGAGCGGAATCTCGAGACGTGCAAAGGCTTTCAGACGCCCGGCAGTTAAGCTCAATTATTGAAAATCAGTACATAGACACCCCAAACGAAATGCTTTTTGGATGTTCATCCCTTTATGCGCTGGTGAACACCTGCACTGGACCGGGAAAAATATCGCAGTTGAAAGATTTGAAAGACCCGTCGGCTGGCTCAAGCAATCCATGCAAAGGAATATCTTCTGGGTTCGCGTCTCAAGGCGTGTGCGGATATTCCATTAGCAATATGGAGGGCAATGGATCGGCATCCACCGACAGCTATCAGATTTGTTTTTTTATTGAACGCGGAGGGAAAATCCAAGGGTTTTCCAAGGGCTTGTATCGCATAGAAACAGGAGGAATTTTGAAACAAGGATGCAACTAAATAAGTTAAAAGTTTAAAGTGAAAAGTTCAAAGTCGTAGTTTTTAGTTGATGGTTATAGAAGAAAAAAAACAAACTTTGAATTTTGAACTGTAATTTTGCACTTTGCACTTTAAACTTTTAACTTATATTGGAAATTAGTAATTTGTTATGGTTATATTAATATTTATTTTAGGTCTTATCATCGGCAGTTTTTTGAATTGTCTTGTTTGGCGTCTTCATGTGGGCAAGACTTTGGGCGGAAGATCGCAATGCACTCGATGCCACAAAAAAATTTTTTGGTATGATAATATTCCGGTCATAAGTTTTTTAGTCCTTAAGGGGCGTTGCCGGCACTGCAAGAAAAAAATTTCCTGGCAATACCCATTAGTAGAGTTGGCTACGGCAATTTTGTTCACATTGGCATATCTCCAGATTACGAATTACGGATTACGAATTACGGATTACGAAAATTTTACGGCTTACGGCTTACGGCTTACGGCTTATTTCGTCTTCATTTCTTTTCTTATCATCATTTTTGTTTTTGATTTTCGGTATTATTATATTTTAGATGTCGTTACCATACCCGCGGCAATCTTTGCGTTTATTGCAAATATATTGCTTGGAATGGATTGGAAAAGCCTGATTTTTGGTGGTATAATAGGAGGGGGCATATTTTTAGCCCAGTTTTTGCTTTCTCGAGGGAAATGGATAGGAGGAGGGGATATCCGTCTTGGCGCAGTTATGGGTCTTATGCTAGGATGGCAAATGGTGCTACTAGCGCTTTTTCTTTCCTATACGATAGGCGCCGCAATATCAATAATTCTTGTTGCTTTAAAGTACAAAAAATTTTCATCAAAGGTGCCGTTCGGGGCGTTTTTATCGTCAGCGACCATATTGGTGTTGTTGTACGGGGATAAGTTGTTGGGATGGTATTTGAGGTGGCTTTAATGAGAATTAAGAAGTAAGAAGTAAGAATTAAGCAAAACATGAGCCCTTAATTCTTAATTCATGATTCTTGTAGGATAATATATGACGTTGGAAAAAGAAAAAGCCGAAAATATACAGAGCGAGCATAAATCCGGATTTACATTGCCCGAGCTTCTCATCGCAATATCAATTTTTGTTTTAGTCAGTATGATAGCGGTTTTGTCATTTCGAAGCCTTGATGCTTCGGGCAGGCTTCAGGGTACAAGAGATACAATAATAAATGACCTCCAGGATATGCAGAGTTGGGCGAGAAACGGGAGATTGGTAAATTTTTGCCAGGATGCAAGCGGTACCGCTGAAGCAGGCAAGGGAATATGTTCAAGTGATGATAATTGTACAGCGACAACATATACGTGTAAGCCAGGACTTCCTTTAGGTGGATACGGTATTTATTTTGATGAAACGTTTGGTAATCAAAGATATGTTTTGTTCGCGGATATTTTTAATATCGGAATCGATCTCGGGTGTGGAAATAGCTGTGGAAGCGGTACGAACGAAGTACTTTTGGATGGCGAAAGAAACCTGCCGAATGAAATATTATTTGGCAACGTTGGAAATTATAGGAATCTTGACCAGAGCAGTTTCACAAATATTAGCAATTTTCCAATTCAAACTATTTTTTATAATGATAATAATATCACCGTAAAGGATGCTAATGGCCCAAAGACACAGATAGTGGAGAGAATTCCCATATCGTATTCGTCTAATACCGTAAATGTGTATGTGAATACGGTGTCTGGTTTGATCTATGGCGACTCGGATCATTTGGAAGCGGCGGGAAGCCCGTGATATAAAATTAAAAGTGTAAAGTACAAAGTTAAAAGTTACAGTTTAAAATTGACAAGAGAATGTCATTCTGAGGCGAAGCGGAGCGAAGCCGAAGAATCCCCCGAATATCGAGGGGATTGCCACCTGCCTACCGGCAGGCAGGCGTCGTCCACGACTTTGTCAGGGCTCCTCGAAATGACAAAATTATTAATTTTTAACTTAAAACTGCGACTTTTAACTTTTCACTTTGAACTGGTTAGTTTGAATATATGAAATATAAAATTAGAAATACGGCGATTGATACAAGAGGTCAATCTCTCATGGAAGTGGTTGTGGCGCTTGGCGTTGTTTTGTTTGTATTAATAAGTATTGTCGCCTTGGTATTGATAAATTCATTTGGACAAAAAGGAAGTGAGAACAGAACCATTGCGTTAAACCTTGCACGCGAAGGCATTGAAGTATTTAGAAATATGCGCGATACAGCAAAATTACAAAAAAGCGGCATCCCTAATTTTAGCAGTGAAAGTCATTATTATTATTTAGTATTTTCCGCTTCAACGAATTCATGGATAATAAACACAAGCGATGTCTCATGGACAAATACCCGATTATACCTTATACCATATAATCCTTTAGGAGTTCCGCCAACATTTCCAATATATGTTCCCACTGTCGCGAGCAATGTTTATACAAATTTTCAGCGTCGCATAACAGTTGATTCTATTTGTTCCGATGTAACGAAATGCAGTATTGGGACAGCCGGTGTTTGTGAAGCCAGCGAAACCGATAATTGCGTTGTGGCAAATGTTAGTAATTATGTCGGTTATCGTATTAAATCTGAAGTCCAGTGGCTTGAAAATAACCAAACAGTAAATCTTGAGTTGGTAGATTTTTTATATGACTGGCGATAAGATTAGAGTCAAGAATTATGAATCAAGAATTAAGAAAAATTAAATCATTTACTGATCTTGTCGCATGGAGAGAAGGGCATGTCTTAGTATTAGAAATTTATAAGACAACGAAAGAATTCCCGAAAGAAGAACAGTTTGGTTTGACGAATCAGCTGAGGCGTGCGGCTGTATCTTTTACATCAAATATTGCTGAAGGATTCAGCAGGAATTCATACAAAGAAAAGTCACAATTTTATTGTATGTCGCTTGGGTCGTTAACAGAAATTCAAAATCAAATATTAGTTGCTCGTGATCTGGGATATCTTTCGAAAGATAATTTTAAAATTATGGCAGAAAAGACGGTGATATTAAGTAAAATTACAAACGGTTTAATAAAAAAAACCAAAACAATAATTCATAATTCATGATTCTTACTTCTTAATTCTTTCTCGTTGGATTGGTTACGTTTTTTACTATGAAGATAAGTTATAAACAACATTCCGCATTCACCCTGATAGAAAGCTTAGTCGCTGTCTCGCTTTTTGTGCTAGTGGTGACTGCCGCCTTGGGATTATTTTTAACATATTCCAAAGCGCAAAAAGAAACGGGCGTTCGGCAAAAGGTTATTAATCAGTTAAGTGTGGAGATGGAAAAAATAGCCAAAGACATCCGTCTGAATAAAATCGCATTCAGCGGTACGGCAGGATATTGGAGCGGGAATCTTTATGAGTTAGATGGGACATCAGAGAGCCCTTTTATGACTGGAAAGGAAGAAGATTTGGGTTTTATAAATGGGCAACGATATTTTTTTGTGCCAGCGGATGATACGACTCCCATATCATGCTATGGAGAAATTGATAATTTAGAAAGCGGAGTTTTATATAAATATTCGAGTTCTTCTGTGTGCGAACCATTATTTATGATAAGCGGTATAAATCTTATAGATGTCGGTTTTTATATCAGTCCGAACTATAATCCATATCCCGCAGCGGATGCGGAATGCAAAATAACCGACGCGGGAACATTTAACGGATACTATTGCCAGGGATCAAGTTCCAACGATTGTTATGGGGTGTATAACGAAGGTTTTTGCTATGTGAGCCAGCCGTCAGTGACTATTTCCATAACTGCGCAAACCGGAACCGATACGTCCAATATTGTAACATTGCAAACAACGGTTTCAAGCAGAGTGTACCAGTAAAGGAATTTTAATTTCTAATTAATCTAATTATTCTAATTAATCTAAACAATGTCTAATGGCCAATGACCAAATTTATCATTTTACGATTATTGGGGAATTGGGGATTTTTTAGGTCAATTAGGAATTAGGTAATTAGAAATTATTATATGCAACAAGCTGAACAACAAAATGATAAAAAGGGCTCTGTCTTACTGCTCACTCTTATTATTACCATGATAATTCTGACTTCGTCGGTTGTTTTGGGAACTCTTATTATAAGTTCTTTGCGCAGATCGCAGGATGAAACCGTCTCAATGTCTGCTTTTTATGCCACAGCAAGCACGGTTGAGCAGGCGCTCTATGCTATTCGCAAGGAGAAGACGGTTCCGAAAAGCATTGAGCGAGATACTTGCAACCCTCCGTTTCCAGCCAATAGTTTTCCCGGTATAGATAATGCGGGATGCCACGTGAAAGTTGATTCTATAAAAAATCAAAGACTTTACCAGTCCATTAAAAAAAATCAAACTCTGGAATATGAACTTATTGATTCTGACGGGATAACTGCGGAGGCGGACGTAGATAATATAAAGATTTATTGCAGATACGATAATGCCTGGATGGATGTAACGCTGATTCCTATAAGTTATGTTGCAAGCGGAAATCAATGGAAGCCGAAACCCGAAGACACAAAAAAATATTTATTTCCATGCTATGATTTCCTTGGCTCTTCTTATCCGATAACCGGCTTGAATCCGACATATTCCTATCGAGTTGTTTTGCGTGCGTTATATGCCGATACAAGTAGTGTAGATTTGGTCGCATTCAATGGGACCAACGAAGTGGGGGTAGGCGGGAAATTTACTGTCCGCGCGTGGGCGGATTATTCCGCATTTTCCAGGCAGGAAATAAAAGTTGAAATGAAAGGAATATCTACCATTTCATCGCTTTTTGATAACGTTTTATATTCCGAGCAGGCTATAGTAAAGGACATTCTGCCGGGCACTACATAAAACACAACGCTTGAAGAAACATCCTGAATTGTAAAATACACTTTCATGAATATCCAAAAAGCAAAAATCAGAGCCAAAAAATTGTGCGAGGAAATTAATGAATTGCGCTACCGCTATCACGTGCTTGATGATCCGTCGGTATCCGATGACATATTTGATTCGCTCATGCACGAGCTTGCCCAAATAGAAAAAGAATTTCCGGAGCTGCTTGCGCCCGATTCGCCGACACAAAGAGTCGGAGGCGAGCCGCTTGATGAATTTAAAAAAGTGAAGCATGAGACACCCATGCTTTCTTTTAATGATGCTTTTTCCGAGGAAGAAATGCTGGATTGGGAGAATCGGCTCAAAAAGCTTGAGCCAAACGCGCAATGGGAATATATATGCGAATTGAAATTTGACGGCCTTGCTACAAGTTTGATATATGAGCACAGTTTGCTTAAGACGGGATCCACGCGGGGCAATGGAATCATTGGCGAAGATATTACGGAAAATTTAAAAACCATCCGGGCAATTCCACTGAAACTTAATTCTGAATTACAACACGACGATTATTTTCCGAAAGATCTGCTCACGAAGCTTGTAAGCGCAATGAAAAAAAATCCTGTTATAGAAGTCCGCGGAGAAGCCTTGATGAGTATGGCAGTTTTTAAAAAATTAAATGAAGAACAAAAGAAAAAAGGTTTGGCAAATTTTGCCAATCCCAGAAACGCCGCCGCAGGATCATTGCGCCAGCTTGATCCGAAAATCACGGCATCGCGAAAGCTGGATTGGTACGCGTATAATCTCATAACGCCATTGGGTCAGATTACCCACGAAGAGGGGCATTTGATTTCGGCACTGCTTGGGTTTCAAATACATAAAGACGTGAAAATCGCGAAAAATCTTGGGGAAGTTTTTGCGTTTCATGAGTATGTAAAAAATATTAGGCACAAACTTCCCTTTGAAGTAGACGGTATTGTTGTGCAGGTAAATGACAACGCTCTGTATGCGCGGTTTGGGTATGTGGGAAAAGCGCCCCGCGCCGGCATTGCCTATAAATTTTCATCAAAAAAAGCAACAACCATTGTTGAAAGTATAAAAGTTCAGGTGGGAAGAACCGGCGCCTTAACACCTGTTGCCAATCTGCGCCCGGTGAAAGTCGGAGGCGTGACTATCAGTCATGCCACATTGCATAATATGGATGAAATAAATCGTTTGGGTTTAAAAATTGGCGACACAATCGTTGTTGAGAGAGCAGGAGACGTGATACCAAAAGTTGTTGAAGTATTAAAACCGCTTCGCACGGGAAATGAAAAAGATTTTCATATGCCAAAAAATTGTCCGATATGCTCATCGCCCATTATGAAAAATTTGGTTTCCAGCGGAGTTGTTAAAGGTGTGGCGTTTGTGTGCGCGAATAAAATTTGTTACGCGCAAAGATTGCGGCAAATCCGGCATTTTACATCCAGGCATGCGTTTGATATGGAAGGAGTTGGTCCTAAAATTATTGAGAAGTTTTTTCAGCAAGGTCTGATTTCCGATCCAGCCGACCTGTTTACGCTAAAACCCGGGGATATTGAAGTGCTGGAGCGTTTTGCTGAAAAAAGCGCGCAAAATATTTTTGAATCCATACAAAATAAAAAAAATGTAAGCTTTGCGAAATTTATTTATGCTTTAGGTATTTTACATGTTGGCGAAGAAACAGCCATTGATCTTGCAAAATATTTTGAAACGCTTGAAAAACTTATGGACGCATCTATTGAAGAAATTGATGCGATTCCCGATATAGGCACCACGATGGCGCAAAGCGTTTATCATTATTTTAAAGATAAAGAAAATAAAAGATATATTGAAAAATTATTAAACAATGGTGTTGAAATTGAAAAAAGTAAAAAACTAACAGCTATAAGCTATAAGCTAAAAGCTAAAAAGATTGTTGTGACCGGTACATTGGAATTGCTGTCGCGAGAAGAGGCAAAAGAGAAAATTCGCTCTGCCGGCGGGGATTGGGTGAGTTCGGTTTCCAAAAATACAGATTACGTTATCGCTGGTGAAAACCCGGGATCAAAAATTGATAAAGCAAAAAAACTAGGAGTAAAAATTTTAAATGAAAAAGAATTTTTAGATTTAATAAGGTAAATTTTAATAATCATCTGGCGTTAATCAACACTTACACGCGCCGTTTCAAAAAGAATATTACAAAATGCATTGTTGGTATATAAAACGATCGTCCAATACACCAATCGTATGAAGCATACATTAACCGATAAAATTTTTTTATTTATAAGCGATTGCATTGATTTCAATGGCTATTATTATAGTATTAATAAAGCGATGTCTGCTCAAATGGGAAATCCCATGTTTCATAAAAACAGGCAATGGATGGAAAAATACATATCCGACAGGAAGAAGAGAAGTAAGTTTAATAATGTATTTTTTTATTTGAAAAAAAATGGTTTTTTAAAAACAAGGCAAATTAATAATAAAACATGTTATTTTCTGACGCCAAAGGGCGATATCCGTTCCTTTCGCGTCAAGGCGAGTCTTATAAAAAAGAAAAAACTTCCACAAAGGCAATCGGTTTTGGTTTTTTTTGATATTCCGGAAAAATTAAGGAGCACAAGGGGAATTTTTAGAATACTATTAAAAGATTTAGGTTTTGAGATGCTTCAAAAAAGCATTTGGATTTCATCATACGATGTTATCGACGATGTGAAAATTATAATAAAAAAAATTAAAATTGATGCTTTCACGCATATTTTAATCGTGAAACATTTTGATGAATAGAATCGCAATCAGATTGGTATATGAAACGATCGTCGTATATATCAATATTAAAATTTGATATTGTAAATTTTATTAATATTTAGTATAATAGACAATATGAAAGAAAAAAACACTGAAAATCTTATGGATAAACTCATATCTCTGTGCAAAAGAAGGGGATTTATTTTTCCGTCTTCAGAAATTTACGGAGGTATTGCCAATGGCTGGGACTATGGTCCTTTGGGCGCTGAATTGAAAAATAATATTAAGCGTGCCTGGTGGAAAAGGTTTGTTCACGGTCGCGATGATATGGTGGGAATTGACGCGGCATTAATCATGAATCCAAAAATATGGGAGGCGTCAGGGCATTTATCGCATTTTACCGATCCTTTGGTTGATTGTAAAAAATGCAAGAATCGTTTTAGAGCGGATGAGATAACCCCCCCTACCCCCCCCTTCGTAAGGGGGGGAAAGAAAGATGATTTCTTGGAAAGAGGGAGGGGAGGGGTATGTCCGAATTGTGGCGGTGAGCTGACCCAATCCCGGCAATTCAATATGATGTTGAAAACTTTTTTGGGTCCGTTAGAAGACGAATCGGCTGTCGTGTATTTCCGGCCGGAAACTGCCCAGGCAATGTTTGTGGATTTCAAACAAGTATTGCAAACAACACGAAAAAAATTGCCGTTCGGCATCGCGCAGGCAGGCAAAGCTTTCAGAAATGAAATCACACCGGGAAATTTTATTTTCCGAACGCGTGAATTTGAGCAAATGGAAATAGAATATTTTGTCAAAGAAAAGGACTGGAAGAAAAATTTTGAAATGTGGCTTGAAGAAATGAAACAATGGTGCAAATTTTTAGGATTAAAAGATGATGAATTGTATTTCCATGAAATTGCCGACAATGAGCGTGCGCATTATTCCAAACGCACTATTGATATTGAGTATAAATATCCTTTTGGGCAAAAGGAGCTCTACGGCCTTGCCTATCGTACGGATTATGATTTGCAAAATCATATGAAAGCCTCCGGAGCTGATTTAAATTATGAAGATCCGGCAACAAAAGAAAAATTTGTTCCGCATGTGATTGAGCCCACGTGGGGCGTTGATCGTTCTGTATTGGTGACATTACTATCCGCATATCATGAGGAAGAAGCGCCTACATCTGAAAAGGGGGAGAGCGAGACACGAGTTGTCCTAAAAATACCTAAAGCATTGGTGCCCATTCAGGTCGCGGTATTGCCGTTGTCAAAAAAAGAAGAATTATCAAATATAGCAAAAAATATTGCCAAAGATTTGCGAGAACAATTTGTTGTTGAATATGATGAAACCCAAAGTATCGGCCGCCGCTACCGCAGGCAGGATGAAATCGGAACTCCGTATTGCGTGACCGTGGATTTTGATTCTTTAAATGATTTGGCGGTAACGGTTCGAGATCGGGATACGATGAAGCAGGAGAGAGTGCAAATTGCAGGGCTGCCTGAGTATTTTAATAAAGCATTTTAAGCCGTAAGATTAACAAATAATTGACCTAATTTCTAATTAATCTAATTAACCTAAGAAAATATTAAATTCCAAAAATCTTAATAAAAATAAATATGATTCGAAGGGTTATTAGAGGTTGGACGACAGGTTGTTGGGATTTTTTTAGGTCAATTAGGGTAATTAGGTTAATTAGAAATTTTATATATTATGTTCAAAAAAGCTAAACTCAAAAATGGCATACGGCTGATTACCATTCCCAACAAAAGCACGAAAGCCGTAACTGTTTTAATATTATTTCCCGTGGGCTCGCGCTATGAGACAAAAGACATCGGCGGCGTGTCGCATTTTATTGAGCACATGATGTTTAAAGGAACCGAAAAGCGTCCGTCCAGCCTGGACATTTCCAAAGAGCTTGATTCGGTAGGCGCGGAATTCAACGCGTTCACTTCAAAAGATTTTACGGGATATTATGTAAAAGCCTCTGCTGAAAAAATTGAGCTTGCATACGACATACTTTCTGATATGCTTTTCCAATCAAAATTTGACCAGGGGGAGTTGGATAAGGAAAGAGGAGTAATAGTGGAAGAAATAAATATGTATGAGGACAACCCGCTGATGTATGTGGAAAGTTTATTTGAAGAGCTGGTATTTGGCGATCAGCCGCTTGGATGGCAAATAGCCGGTACGCGTGAAATAATAAAAACCGTACCGCGCCAAAAGCTTATGGACTATATGCATAAGTATTATCAGCCGGCAAATATGATTTTGATAGTTGCGGGAAATATAAATAAAGCGCAGGTTAAGAAGCTCACTGGACAGTATTTCGGTTCTTTTGGAAAAAATGAATTTAAAAAGTTTACAAAATACGGATCACCTCAAGATTCCCCCCGCATAAAAGTGAGTTATAAAGAAACCGAACAAATTCAGCTCTGCCTCGGGTATCCGGGTATTTCATTTTTTGACGAGGACAGATATCCTCTTCAGCTTTTATCCATCATATTGGGAGGCAATATGAGCTCGCGTTTATTTGTAAATATCCGCGAACGCTACGGCCTGTGTTATTTCATACGCGCGTCAACCGAGCATTATCATGACGCGGGAACATTCGTAGTGCAGGCTGGCTTAGAAAAAGCCAGGATTATGGAAGCGATAAAACTCATAATGGAGGAATTAAAAAAAGCAAAAGACAATGGGGTTACGGAAAAGGAATTGCAGGATGCAAAAGATTTTTTGAAAGGCAAAATGGTTTTAAATCTGGAAGATTCGGAAAGCTTAGCTGATTTTTTTGGCAAACAAGAGCTTTACTATGGCGAAATCGTGACTCCTGAGGAAAAACTTAAGAAATATATGAAGGTGACTACGGGCGATATCTTGCGTGTGGCAAAAAAAATATTTGATCCAAAAAAAATCAATATGGCATTAATCGGACCATTTAAGGATGATAAAGAATTTCGGGAGCTTTTAAAATCATAGTTCACCCTCACCCCGCCCTCTCCCGTCCAGGGAGAGGGGAAATTATTTTATATGAGAATTGGAATAGATTGCCGTACAATTTTAAATTCAAAAAGTAGTGAGCGCGCAGGTGTTGCTCACTACTCTTATTATTTGCTCAAACATATTTTAGAAATTGATAAAAATAATGAGTATATATTATTTTTATCTCACGGACAGACCCTGCCGAAGGAATTGTTCGCACGAAACGTAAAAGTCGTTAATTTTTCAAAAAAAATATTTCCATTTATCCATTCCCATTATGGCGTTGCGCAAGAAATTAAAAATCAGCATGTTGATATCTATCATTCTCTTTCAGGAATTTTGCCGTTGTTTTTTAAAGGGAAAAGCATAATAACTGTTGCAGATCTCTCTATGTATGTAAACCCGCAATGGTTTTCTCCGAAAAAAATTTTTGGCGATTTTTTTTGGAGAAAAATCTTGATACCGAAAAGCATAAAAAAGGCAAACAGAATTATTGCTGTTTCAGAAAATACAAAAAAAGATATTTTGCGTTTTTTCCCAATTCAAGAAAAGAAAATTCTTGTAATACATAATGGGCTTGAAAGAGAAAATATATCGGATAATAAAGTTAAAGAAGTGCTGGAAAAATTTAATCTCATTGGGAAAAAGTATTTTTTATTTATCGGTACTGTAGAGCCAAGGAAAAATATTATAAATATTATCAAAGCATTTGAAGAGTTTTTATATACCCCTCACCCGTCCGCCCGAGGCGGACACCCTCTCCCGCAGGGGGAGAGGGAAAAGAGTGAGGGGGAAATCAATAAAGAAGAATATTTTTTTGTGATTGCCGGCGGGCTGGGCTGGAAATACGAGCCGATGTTGGATGCAATTAAAAATTCAACCGTGAATTCTCAAATAAAATACATCGGATATATAAGCGCGGAAGAAAAAATATCATTATTAAAAAACACGCTTTGCTTTGTATGGCCAAGCCTGTATGAGGGTTTTGGTTTGCCAATTCTGGAAGCCATGGCATGCGGCGCTCCGGTTATTACTTCAAACACATCATCAATTCCCGAAGTTGCGGGAAACGCAAGCATTATGATTGACCCAAATGATGCGCAGGCATTATCTGAAGCAATGGCAAGAGTTGCTCACAATGAAA
>Ga0209211_10004606_pt1 | contig 21319 bp, 19 predicted proteins | sample RifGroA2_FD_183992 | JGI IMG/M metagenome (GOLD analysis project Ga0209211, IMG submission 183992) | Groundwater microbial communities from Rifle, Colorado, USA - Groundwater A2 (SPAdes) (version 2) | ecosystem: Environmental > Aquatic > Deep subsurface > Groundwater | place: Rifle, Colorado...
CTCCAAACTTCGCCGACAGCACCGACGTCATCGCCGCCGTCAAGGTCGTCTTGCCATGGTCAACGTGACCAATCGTCCCCACGTTTACGTGCGGCTTCGTCCGCTCAAATTTCGCTTTCGCCATGTCGATTACCCCAACAAAAATGCACTAGAAATGGTGCCCTTGGCGTGGATCGAACACGCGACCTCTCCCTTACCAAGGGAGTGCTCTACCACTGAGCTACAAGGGCTGAAACCCTTCAAAACACAACCTGGAGCGGCGAGCGGGAATCGAACCCGCATAATCAGCTTGGAAGGCTGAGGTTCTACCATTGAACTACCGCCGCCCGCCTTACTTGTCCGCTAACCGCTAACACCTTGCGTTGTAACTATCTGTTTCTACTACCTGCTGGTGGAGGGGGAAGGATTCGAACCTTCGAAGGCAGAGCCGTCAGATTTACAGTCTGATCCCTTTGACCGCTCGGGAACCCCTCCAGATGAACCCGTGATTATCTCCAAATTTTGATGCACCGTCAACCGTTACCATTGCCGGCGAATCAACTCGCGGTCATTCCTCTTCATCCTTCAGCTTGAAACTGGCGGACAGCTTCTGCTGCACTTGCGGCGGCACTTGGGCGTGGCGGGCAAACTCGATGGTGTAGGCGCCCTGGCCGCCCGTCATGGATTTCAGGCGCGAGGCATAGTCGGCGATCTCGGCCAGCGGCACTTCGCCGCTGACGCTGACCAGACCCTGGCGCCGCGCCGCAGTGCTGCTTTGCGTTCCCGTGACATGGCCACGCCGGCTGGAAAGATCGCCGGCGATGTCGCCCATCGCGGTGTCCGGGGTGCTGACTTCGATGCTGACAATGGGCTCCAGCACAATCGGCGCGGCGGCCCGGATGGCCTCGATGGTGGCCTTGCGACCGGCGCTGATGAAGGCGACCTCCTTGCCGTCCACGGCATGAGTCTTGCCGTCGTGCACGATGACCCGGATGTCCTGTACCGGAAAGCCGGCGATCACGCCGTCGGACAATGCCTGACGCACGCCTTTCTCGACGGCGGGCATGAACACGCCCGGAATCACACCACCCTTGACGTGATCGACGAACTCGAAGCCGGTACCGCGCGGCAGGGGTTCGATCTTCAGATACACCTCGCCGAACTGTCCGGCGCCGCCCGACTGCTTCTTGTGCCGGCAATGCCCCTCGGCCCCGGTAGTAATGGTCTCCCGATACGGAATCAGCGGCAGCCGCGTATCCAGTTCGAGCTTGTACTGGGTCGCCATCTTCTCCAGCTTGTAGCGCAAATGCATTTCGCCGAGGCCACGGATCACCGTTTCATGCGTTGTGGGATGGCGCTCGACTTCAAAACACGGGTCTTCCAGTTCCAGCTTGTGCAGGATGTCGAACAGGCGCTGTTCGTCGCCCTTGCGCCGGGTCTCCACCGCAAGGCCCTGCATCGGCCGGGGAAATTCCAGCGGCTTCAGATGGATGTTGTCCTCATCGTGGGAATCGTGCAGCACCGCGTCGAATTCGATCTCTTCCACCTTGGCCACGGCACCGACATCGCCGGGCAGCAGTTCATCGACTTCGACATAGTCCTTGCCCTGCAACTGATACAGATGCGCGACCTTGAAGGGGCGCTTGCCGTCGCCGATGAACAACTGGCTGTCCTTCCTCACCGTACCCTGATGCACACGGAATACCCCGACCTTGCCCATGTAGGGATCGACGATGATCTTGAAAACATGGGCGAGCACATGCAGCGCAGGATCGGGCCGGGAATCGAACGCCTCGCCCGCCGCCACCGACTCGCCGCGATAGAACAACGGCGGGTTGCCCTCGGTCGGATTTGGCGCCAGCGTGGCCAGCACGTGCAGCAGTTGCTCGAGGCCGGCGCCGGTGCGCGCCGAAACGAACAGGATGGGAATCAAATGGCCGGCGCGCAGAGCCCGCTCGAACGGGGCATGCAGCTCGATCGCATCGGGGTCCTTGCCCTCCTCCAGATAACGCGCCAGCAGCGACTCGTCCTCTTCCACCAACTGGTCGATCAGTTGGCGATGGGCGTGGGCAATCGAGTCGAAGTCCGCATCGCCGGTGTCATGCTCCAGCACTTCGACCACGTCGTGACGGTCGTGCGCCGGCAGGTCGAGCAGCAGGCACTCATTGCCGAAGCGCTCGCGGATCTCGCCCACCAGCCCCGGCAGATCGACGTTGTCGGCGTCGATCTTGTTGATCACGATCATTCGCGCCAGACCGCGCGCCTGGGCCGCATGCATCATGCGTTCCGTGGCCAGTTCGATCCCGGTCTGGGCGTTGATCACCACCACGGCAGTATCGACGCCGGCCAGTGCGGCGGTGGCCTGACCGGAAAAATCCGGGTAGCCGGGGGTGTCGATGAGATGAACGTGCACGCCCTCCCAGACAAAGTTGGCCAGGGCGGCGTTGAGCGAATGGCCGGCGGATTTCTCCTGCGCATCGAAATCGCCTACCGTGTTGCCCTTCTCCACCGCGCCTTTGGCGGTAATCGCGCCGGCCTTGAACAGCAGCGCCTCGGCCAGCGTGGTCTTGCCGGCTCCGCCGTGGCCGACGAAAGCAATGGCGCGAATCGATTCAGTGGTGTACCTGGCCATGATGCAGACTCCCCCTTTTTGTGGATCTTGCGCCAAATTCTAGCTGGAAGTCATGCTTCCGGCGGTTGTTCGAGGGCGCGGGCGATGAAGTGGCGCGGCACCTGGGTTCGCGGCACGCGCCCGGCAAACCACGAGCGCACATCCTGGTCGAGACCCAGCCCGTGCATGTAGTTGTACAGCGCCTTGTTCAGCGCAATGCCCAGCGCCGCATGATCGATGCCGGTCGGATCGACGAAGCCAACGTCATTCTTCGCAAACGAGCCCGCCGGCAGCGGCTTGAGCGTGATGCCATACCGCTCCGGGTGTTGCCCGACCGGGGAATGCACGCTGCACGCAAAGCGGTGGAAAAACCCGGACTGGATGCAGCCGGCGGCGAACAGTTGCCGCACATATTCCAGCGCATCGACCGTGTCCTGCACGGTTTGCGTCGGAAAGCCGTACATCAGGTAGGCATGCACCAGGATGCCCGCGTTAGAGAAGGCATGCGTGACGCGGGCCACCTGCGCCACCGAGACGCCCTTCTGCATCAGCTTGAGCAGGCGGTCGGAGGCCACTTCGAGTCCGCCGGAGACCGCGATGCAGCCACTGTCGGCGAGCTGGGCGCACAGTGCCGGAGTGAAGGATTTCTCGAAACGGATGTTGCTCCACCAGGACATCGCCCGGTTGCGCTTCTTCAGTTCCACCGCCAGCGCCTGCAAGGCCTTGGGCGGCGCGGCCTCGTCGACGAAATGAAATCCTGTCTGCCCGGTCTCGGCGATGATGGCCTCGATGCGGTCGACCAGAATCGTCGCGGCGAGAGTCTCGTAGCGCGAGATGTAGTCGAGCGAGACATCGCAGAAGCTGCACTTCTTCCAGTAGCAGCCGTGCGCCACCGTCAGCTTGTTCCAGCCTGCGTCGGACCAGAGCCGGTGCATGGGATTGAGCATGTCCAGCAGCGACAGGTAGCGGTCCAGCGGCAAGCCGTCCCAGGTCGGCGTTCCTGTCTCGGCGAAGGGAACGTCCGGCTCGTTGGCGTCAATGTAGCGCACGTCCTCGGCGGAGCGCACGAAAGTGCGCACCAGCTTGTCCTGCGTTCGCTCGCCACGGAGATGTTCGAGCAGCGCCAGCAACGGTCGCTCGCCGTCGTCGAGGCAGACGTAGTCGAAATAGTCGAACACCCGTGGCTCGGAAAGCTCGCGCAATTCGGTATTGACGAAACCGCCGCCGAGCACGGTGACAATCGACGGATCGTGCAACTTGATCGCCTGCGCGATGCGGAAGGCGCCATACACGTTGCCGGGAAAGGGCGCCGACACCAGCGCCACGTTCGGCGCATGCCGCGCCACCGCGGCCAGCGTCAGATCGCGCAGGACGGCGTCGACCAGATTGAGCGGCGCCGCCAGCGCCTTGGCCAGCGGCTCGAAGCTGGCTTGGCTTTGCGCCAGCGATTCGGCATAGCGGACGAATTCAAAGCGCGGATCGACCGCCTCGCGCAGCACGTCGGCGACATCGTTGAGGTAGAGCGTGGCGAAGTGCCGGGCGCGGTCCTGCACGCCGAGCGCGCCGAACGCCCATGCCAGCGGGTCGCCGCCGTCGGCATCGACATAATCATCGAGCGGCGCGAAGCGCGGCCCCTCGGGCAGAAAGTTGCGACTGCCGATGCGGTGCGCAATGGAAGGGTCGCGTCCCTGCAAGAAGGCCACGACAATATCTATCGTCGCGAGATAGCGCTCAAACTGCCGATCAAAAGCCCGGACCAGCGGCGTGCGTTGCGGCAGTGCTTGTGCCGCGATGATTTTGCCCAGCGCCAGCAATCCGTCGCGCGCGAGCAGTCGCAGGACCAGACCCAGGGCGAGGTCTTCCTGCACTGCGGCGACACCGCGCGAACGCAGAAAACCCGTCAGGGTGGCCGTAGACGGATAAGGAGTGTTGAGTTGCGTCATCGGCGGGATGACGGACAGGACGCGCATGGCAAAGGGAGGACCGAACGAAGCTGGAAGAGTAACCCATTCGCCGCCACTTGAAGCCACGCGGCACCCCGCCACGGATGGCATCGCCGTGCCGCCAGCGCCGACTTTCACGGGATATGGTCAGGACGCGGCGCGGGCGGTTAAACTCACGCCATGAAATACACCGATCTGCGCGATTTCATTGCCCAACTGGAAACGCTAGGCGAACTGAAGCGGATCGCGGTCGAGGTCGATCCTCATCTGGAAATGACCGAAATCGCCGACCGCGTGCTGCGCGCCGGCGGGCCGGCGCTGCTTTTCGAGAAGCCCAAGGGGCATTCGATGCCGGTGCTGGCCAACTTGTTCGGCACGCCGCGCCGCGTCGCGCTCGGCATTGCCGCCGCCGCAAACGAAGCGGGCGACGACAGCGCGGACCTCGATTGGAAAGCCCGCCTGCGCGAAGTCGGCACCCTGCTCGCCTACCTCAAGGAGCCCGAGCCACCGAAGGGTTTGAAGGACGCCTGGGACAAGCTGCCGGTATTGAAGCAGGTGCTCAACATGGCGCCCAGGATCGTGAACTCGGCGCCCTGTCAGGAAACGGTATGGCAAGGCAAGGATGTCGATCTGGCGCGGCTGCCGGTGCAGACTTGCTGGCCGGGCGACGTGGCGCCCTTGATTACCTGGGGTCTGGTGGTGACGCGCGGGCCGCACAAGGCCAGGCAGAATCTCGGCATCTACCGCCAGCAGGTCATCGCGCCGAACAAGGTCATCATGCGCTGGCTACCGCATCGCGGCGGCGCGCTGGACTTTCGCGAGCACTGCGCGGCCCATCCCGGCGAAGCTTTCCCGCTCGCGGTGGTGATCGGCGCCGATCCGGCGACCATCCTGGCAGCGGTGACGCCGGTGCCCGATACGCTATCGGAATACCAGTTCGCCGGGCTGCTGCGCGGCGCCAAGACCGAGCTGGTGAAGTGTCTCGGCTCGGACTTGCAGGTGCCGGCATCCGCCGAGATCGTGCTGGAGGGTTTCATTCATCCTGGAGAGGTGGCCGCCGAAGGGCCGTATGGCGACCATACCGGTTATTACAACGAGGTCGCCGAGTTCCCGGTGTTCACCATCGAACGCATCACCCTGCGCCGCGATCCGATCTACCACTCCACCTACACCGGCAAGCCGCCGGACGAGCCGGCGATGCTCGGCCTGGCCCTGAACGAAGTCTTCGTGCCGCTGCTGCAAAAACAGTTTCCCGAGATCGTCGACTTCTACCTGCCGCCCGAGGGCTGCTCCTACCGCATGGCCGTGGTAAGCATCAAAAAGCAGTATCCGGGCCATGCCAAGCGGGTGATGTTCGGCATCTGGAGCTTCCTGCGCCAGTTCATGTATACCAAGTTCATCATCGTCACCGACGCCGACGTCGATGTGCGCTCCTGGCCGGAAGTGATCTGGGCGCTGACGACGCGCGTCGATGCGGCGCGCGACACCCTGATCGCGGAGAACACTCCCATCGATTACCTCGATTTCGCTTCGCCGGTGGCCGGTCTCGGCAGCAAAATGGGCATCGACGCAACCAGCAAATGGCCGGAGGAAACGACGCGCGAGTGGGGTCGTCCCATCGCCATGGATCAAACCGTGAAGGAGCGCGTCGACGCGCTGTGGCAACAACTGGGCTTGTAGGAGCAAAGTGCCATGACCGAAGTTGAATTGATTCCCGCGCGTGACGACAGCGACGACCGGTTGGAGGGATCGCGAGCCTGGTGCCACGTAATGTACGGGCTACACGCACTGTCGGCGGTGTTCGGCATCCTCACTTCGGCGTGGGTCGTCACGGCCTTCATTTTCAGTTGGCCGTCGATCATTGCCGTGATCATCAACTACGTCACCCGCGACCAGGTGCGCGACACCTGGCTGGCGACGCACTGGCGCTGGCAATTGCGCACCTTCTGGTTTGCCCTGGTCTGGCTGATCGTCACCGGTTTGCTGTTCATTACCTTCATCGGCATTCCCCTGGCAATCCTGGTGATCGTCAGCACCGGCCTGTGGGTGCTCTACCGCGTCATCCGCGGCTGGCTGGCGCTGCTGGATCGGCGCGGCATGCCGGTGCCGCCGGCCTGAGCCGGCCCGGGGACCGGACAGACGTTCCGCCGCACCCTTGTTCCCTGTCCTTGAGGAGCCGCCATGAACGATAAAGTTCGCATACGCACAGGGCAGTCGTGCGCCACAGACTCGGTCGCCGCAGTGGCCGAATTCTTCGCTGCGGTCAGCCAGCCGGACATGGCTCTGGTCGTATTTTTCTGTTCCAGCAATTACGACCTGGCGCTCGTGGCGGCGGAGATGAATCGTCTCTTCGCCGGGGTTGCCGTGATCGGCTGCACTTCAGCCGGGGAGATCGGCCCGGCTGGCTACCGTGACCACAGCCTGGCGGGCTTCAGTCTGCCAGGCGGCGCTTGCAGCGCGGTTACGGCGCGGCTCGACCGACTCCAGGAGTTCGACACTGCCAGCGGACAGATGCTCGCGAGTAAACTGGCGCAGCAACTCGACGAGCAGGCGCTTGACCTCGAACATCGTTTCGCGTTCCTGCTGATCGACGGCCTTTCGGTGCGCGAAGAACCCGTGGCGCAGGCTTTCCAGGCCGGTCTTGGCATGATTCCTTTGTTTGGCGGTTCGGCCGGCGACGATCTGCACTTCGCCCGCACCTGGGTATTCCACGACGGCGCCTTCCACAACGACGCCGCCGTGCTGATGCTTGTCGCCACCCGATTCCCGCTCAGGACATTCAAGACCCAGCACTTTGTCTGCGACGAGGAGCGGCTGGTAGTCACCGAGGCCGACCCGGCGACCCGCACCGTCAAGGAGATCAACGGCCTGCCGGCAGTGGAGGAATACGCGCGCCTGATCGGGACACGGGTCGAGGGTCTCGAACCCGCGGCCTTCGCCGCGGCGCCGGTGGTCGTGGTCATCGACGGCACCGACTATGTGCGCTCGATCCAGAAAGCCAATCCGGACGGCAGCCTGACCTTCTACAGCGCCATCGACGAAGGTCTGGTGCTGCGCATCGCCCGCGGCGTCGGCCTGGTCGAGAACCTGCGGGCGGCGTTCGACGGACTGCGCACCGAAATAGGCCCACCGCAACTCGTCATCGCCTGCGACTGCATCCTGCGCAACCTGGAGGCCACCAACAAGAAGCTGAAGGACGAGGTTGGCGACGCCTTCCGCGCCAACCACGCGGTTGGTTTCAGCACCTATGGCGAGCAGTATCAGGGCGTGCATGTCAACCAGACCCTGACCGGGGTCGCCATCGGCTTTGCGGAGCCGGGCGATGCCTGACCCCACTTTGCCCTCCGCCACCGGCGAAGCGGCGCTGCAAGCAGAGATTGTCCGCCTCAACAAGGTGGTCAAGGCTCTCATGGCGCGCGCCGAGCGCACCATGGGAACGCAGGGTACGGACTTCGGTCGCTTCCAGACCGCCATCCTGCTCGAGGAAAAAGTGCGCAGCCGCACTCAGGAGTTGCGCGCTGCACTGGCCGAGAACGAGAAAATCACCCGCGATCTGCAACGCCTCAATGACGCGCTGCACCGCGAAAAGATGGAGCATCTCGTTCTGATCGACAAGCTGGAGCAGGCGCACAACCAGTTGTTGCAATCCGAGAAAATGGCCTCGATCGGCCAGCTCGCGGCCGGTGTCGCGCATGAGATCAACAACCCGATCGGCTTCGTCAATTCCAACCTCGGCACGCTGAAAAACTACGTTGAGCGCCTGCTCGCCGTCATTGACGCCTACGAGGCCTGCGAGGCGGGACATCAGATACATTCCGAACCGCTGATAGCCGCCAAGCAGGCGGCCGAGCTCGACTTCCTGCGCGAGGACATCGTCGATCTGCTCGCCGAATCGAGTGATGGCCTCGGGCGCGTCAAGAAAATCGTTCAGGACCTGAAAGACTTCTCGCGCATCGACAGTGCGCAGGAATGGGAATGGACCGACTTGCACAAGGGACTCGACTCGACGCTCAATGTCGTCAACAACGAGATCAAGTACAAGGCCGACGTGGTCAAGGAATACGGCGATCTGCCCGCCATCGAATGCCTGTCGGGCCAGATCAATCAGGTTTTCATGAACCTGCTGGTCAACGCCACGCACGCGATTCACGAGCGCGGCACCATCACCATTCGCACGGGCACGGCGGACGACGGCGTCTGGGTCGAGGTCGCCGACACCGGCTGCGGCATCGCGCCGGAGAACTTGCAGCGCATCTTCGAGCCCTTCTTCACCACCAAAGCGGTCGGCAAAGGCACCGGGCTCGGCCTGTCGCTTTCCTACGGCATAGTCAGAAAGCACAGCGGCAGGATTGACGTGAGGAGCGAACCCGGCGCCGGCACCACCTTCCGTGTCACGCTGCCGGTGAAGCACGTGCCGAATTCGGCGCTATAGGTCGCCATTCCCTCGACGGAACCGCGCGGGTCGATCACGCCGCGAATGAAGACCGGCATCAGCGAAATCCCGGCGGCAGCGGAATACGCTGCTACGGCTTCTTTTCGATCAGCTCGATCTTGTAGCCGTCGGGATCCTCGACAAAGGCGATGACGCTGCTGCCGCCCTTCATCGGTCCGGCTTCGCGAACGACCTTGCCGCCGCGCTGGCGGATGGCGTCGCAGGCGGCATAAACATCCTCGACCGCCAGCGCGACATGGCCGAAGCCGGTGCCGATCTGGTAACGATCGACACCCCAGTTGTAGGTCAGTTCGATCACGGCGCCATCCTTCTCGTCCTGAAAGCCGACAAAGGCCAGGGTGAACTTTCCCTCCGGGTAATCGTTGCGCCGCAACAGATGCATGCCGAGGACACCGGTATAGAAGGCCAGCGATTTGTCCAGGTCGCCGACGCGCAGCATGGTGTGCAGGATTCGCATGTTCGTTTCCCTCAAAGTATCGGCAGCGCGGTGGCGCGCTGCTTGAGCTCGCTGCGGGCGGCTTTCCAGTCGGGGTAGAGCGAGCTGACCACGGACCAGAAGCGCTGGCTGTGATTCATTTCCAGCAGGTGCGCGACCTCGTGGGCGACCACGTAATCGCCGAGGTGCGCCGGCAAATGGATCAGCCGCCAGTTCACGCGTATGCCGCTGTGTTTGCTGCAACTGCCCCAGCGCGTATGTGCCGAGGACAACGCAAGTTTTGGCGGCGCCAGATCGAGCTGGCCGGTGAAATGGGCCAGTCGCCCGGCGAAATGGGTAAGCGCCCGCTTTTGCAGGGCGCGTGTGGCCAAGCGGGACAGATCGGCCTCGGGCCGCGCTTCGAGCACCAGGATGTCGGCGACCCAGCGCACCCGGTTGGCGCCGGGCAGCACGCGCACTTCGGCCTCGGTGTCGAGCAGCGGCAGGCGCGCGCCATCCTTGATGGTGAGGTGGCGCGGCTGACTGGCATGCGCCAGTTCGTCGAGTTTCTTCAGTACCCATTCGCCATGACTCCGCGCGAAAGCCTCGATCTCCGTCAGGGCGATGCGGCGCGGCGCGCCGATGCGCAGCCCGCGTTCGTCGATGGTCATGGAGAGCCGCCTGGCGCCGCTCTTGAGACGGTAGTCGATGATGCGACCGCCGATCAGCAGATGGCGCGTCTTCGTCTCGGGCGGCGGCGAGGGCAGTCGGAAGAGTTTGAGCTGTTCGAGAAACATCACGCGGGTTCAGCCGGCGGCGAGCGGCGCGCCGAAAAGATCGAAGCCCTGGTCCTCCGGCGGCAAGGCCGCAATGGCGCGGGCAATGGCCTGCTCGATAACGGCGATGGGTTGTTCGACCAGGCGCCAGTTGCAACGCAGCGTGTCGCCGTCCTGCGCTTCGACCCAGTGGCCGCGCACGGCAAACGACAGCACCAGGCGCGGCAACCGCCGTCCCGCCAGCGCCGACTTCTGTTCGATGATCTGTAACAGGCGGCGCTTGGCTTCCTCGCGCAGCCAGGCCTCGGCCCGGTCCTGGATCTGGCGCGGGGTGGCCTGCGGCGGTAGCGGCAAGTGCAGCGTGTCGCCTTCGCGCACGGCGTCCTTGTGTTGCGTGCCAAGCACCAGGCGCAGGCTGCCGCCGAGATAGGCCAGCGACGCGCCGTCGTGCCAGCAACTGGCCGAATCGGTCGCTGTGCCGTCGAGCTTGAAACTGAGTTGCGGGTTACGGCGGGCGGCCATGCTCATTGCGCAGCTCCGTAGAGCCGCGGGCTGATGCGGCTCATTTCGGCTTCGATCCAGGCTTCGGCGCGTTGCGTGACTTCGCTTGCCGTGAGGCCGTGCGGATCGATGGCCGGGCCGATGCTGACGGTGACTGTTCCGCTCTGCTTGAACAGCGCGTTGCGGCCCCAAAACTCGCCGGAATTGAGCGCCACCGGCACCACCGGCGCGCCGGTCTCGACGGCCAGATGCGCGCCGCCGATCTTGTAGCGGTTTTTCGATCCGGGCGGGGCGCGGGTTCCCTCGGGAAAAATGATGACCGTATAGCCGTGGTCGAGACGATCCCGGCCTTGGTCGACCAGCCGCTTCAGGGTGGCCTTGTTGGCGTTGCGATCGATCTCGATCATCGGGATCGAGGCCAGAGCCCAGCCGAAAAACGGCAAATACTTGATTTCCTTGCGCCAGACGAAGACGGTGTCCTTGAACACCTCTTGCAACATCAGCGTCTCCCACGCCGACTGGTGCTTGCACAGCACGACAGCGGGACGGTCGGGAATGTTCTCGACGCCGAGCAGCCGGTAGGGAATGCCAAGGACATGCTTGACCAGCCAGATGGTGAAATTCACCCACGGCACCACCGTCCGGCGCCGCATGTGGTGCGGCAACGGCCGGCAGAGAACGACCCCCAGCGTATAGGGCGGCGTCACGACCAGCAGGATCAGCAGGAACAGCAGGGAACGGGCTACGGCCATTAACGTGAAATAACTCGTTCGGAGCGACGGGTGATAGTCGAGCGAAGCGAGCCGATCAGTAGCCCCCCGTGAGGGGGGATGGGGGGGCGAGCCTTCAATTCGCCTTTCGCGTGTTTCATCATCGACGGGTGGCTCTCGCTGCCATAAGCGTTAGCGGGCGATATGCGCGGCGGCGGCGGCAAGATCGGCAAACACCAGCGTCTCGGGCGGCAACGCCGGGTCGTCGACGGTCTTGCGGCCCTTGCCGGTCAGCACCAGTATCGGCTGCGCGCCGACGGCGACGGCGGCCTGCAGGTCGCGCAGGGAATCGCCGACGGCCGGCACGCCGGCGAGATCGGCGTTGAAGCGGGCGGCGATGTCGCGCAGCATGCCGGGCTTCGGCTTGCGGCAATCGCAGTTGTCGGCGTTGGTATGCGGGCAGAAAAACACCGCGTCGATGCGCCCGCCGACTTGCGCCAGCGCCTTCAGCATCTTGTCGTGAATGGCGATCAGCGTATCGGTCTCGAACAATCTGCGACCGACGCCGGACTGGTTGGTTGCGACCACCACCCGATAGCCGGCCTGGTTGAGGCGGGCGATGGCGGCAAGACTGCCGGGGATCGGCTTCCATTCCTCCGGCGACTTGATGTACTGGTCGGAGTCGTGGTTGATTACGCCGTCGCGGTCAAGGATGACAAGTTTCATAAGATTCATTTCACCACGGGGAACACGGGGAACACGGGGAAAACAGGAGGAGATTTACCCCGTGCTCCCCGTGTTCCCCGTGGTTAGGAAGAAAGCCTCGAAATATCGGCGACCCGGTTCATCAAGCTGGCAAGGCGCGACAGCAAGGCCAGACGATTGGCGCGAATCGGCGCTTCCTCGGCCATGACCATGACGCCATCGAAAAAGGCATCGACCACGCCGCGCAATCCGGCCAGGGCTTTCAGCGCGGCGCTGTAGTCGCCGGCGGAGAGTTGCGCTTCGATGCCGGGCGCGACGGTGTTGACCGCGGCGAACAGTGCCTTCTCCGCATCTTCCTGCAACAGCGCGGCATCGACCGCGCGCCCCGCTTCGGCGCCCGATTTTCTCAGGATGTTCACGATGCGCTTGTTGGCGGCGGCCAGCGCCTCGGCTTCGGGCAGTGCGGCAAAGGCCTTGACCGCCGCCAGCTTGGCCGGCACCTGGTCGATCCGCGCCGGGTCCAGCGCCAGCACGGCGTCGACGGCCTTGTGATCGTGACCGGCGTCGCGCAGCAAGTGGCGCAGGCGTTCCTTGAGGAAGTCGGCGCTGGCGGTACGCCAATCGCCGCTCAGCAGCTCCGGTGCGAAGCCGGCGGCGGCATCGTCGATCAGTTCCGGCAACGCCAGCGGCAGCGGCGTTTCCATCAGCATGCGCAGCACACCCAGCGCGGCGCGGCGCAGGCCGAAGGGATCCTTGTCGCCGGTGGGAATCTGGCCGATGCCGAAGAAACCGATCAGCGCATCGAGCTTGTCGGCCAGCGCCACGGCGCAGGCGACCGCGCCTTGCGGCAGCGCGTCGCCATTGAAGCGCGGCTGGTAATGGCTCTGGACGGCATCCGCCACTGCGGTCGGCTCGCCGTCGGCCAGCGCGTAATAGCGGCCCATGATGCCTTGCAGTTCGGGGAACTCGCCGACCATGTCGGTGACCAGGTCGGCCTTCGCCAGCAGCGCTGCGCGTTCCGCCTGCATGACGTCGGTGCCAAGACGCCGGGCAATGCTGGCGGCCAGTTTGACCAGGCGGTCGACGCGCTCGCCCTGCGTGCCCAGCTTGTTGTGATACACCACCCGCGACAGTTTGCCGATGCGCGCCGACAGCGGCGTCTTCTTGTCGGTTTCAAAGAAGAACTTGGCATCGGCCAGGCGCGGCCGCACCACGCGGGCGTTGCCGGTGATGATGTTGGCCGGGTCGGCAACCTTCATGTTCGACACGACGAGGAAGCGATTCGTCAGCTTGCTTTTCTCACCCGCGCCGTCCATCAGCGGAAAATACTTCTGGTTCGCCTTCATGGTCAGGATCAGGCATTCCTGCGGCACGGCGAGGAATTCCGGCTCGAAGTTCGCCTCATACACTGCGGGAAACTCGACCAGCGCGGTGACTTCGTCGACCAGTGCGTCGTCCTTCAGCCACTCCAGCGGCCCGGCGGCGGCGTCGAGCTGGTCGACGATCATGGCGCGGCGGCGTTCGAAGGAGGCGATGACATGGCCCTGCTGCTCCAGCACGGTTTCGTAATCCTCGGCGCGTGGAATCCCGATGTCGCCGCCGCTCATGAAGCGATGGCCGAGAGTGAGGTTGCGACTGTGGAGTCCCAGCACCTCGCCGGCAACGATTCGGCTGCCGTGCATCAGGATCAAGCCGTGCACCGGCCGCACGAATTGCGCCTCGCCGGCGCCCCAGCGCATCAGTTTGGCAACCGGCAATTTTTTCAGCGCGGCTTCCACCATGCCGGCCAGATACTCGTCGATGCGCCCACCGGTCTTCTTGAGGCGCGCCACAAAGTACTCGGCCTTGCCATCGTTGAGTCTTTCCAGTTGCGCGAAAGCAACCCCGGCCGAGCGCATGAAGCCTTCGAGGGCCTTGGTCGGCGTACCGTCAGCGCCGACTCCTGAAGACACCGCCGGGCCTTTCTTTTCGATCATGCGATCCGGCTGGTGCTCCAGACAATCGGCGAATTGCAGGGCGAGGCGGCGTGGCGTGGCAAACCACTGGCCGGCGTTGCCAGCTTCGATGAAACCGGCCTCGGCCAGCGCTTTCTGCATCTGCTCACGGAAGGACAGGCCCAGCTTGGCCAACGACTTCGGCGGCAGTTCCTCGGTGAGGAGTTCTATCAGCAGGGTGGCCTTCATTGCGCCACTCCCTTGCACATCGGAAAGCCGAGCCGTTCGCGCGAGTCGTAGTAGGCCTGCGCGACTTCGCGCGCCAGCACTCTTACGCGACCGATGTAGGCGGCGCGTTCGGTGACCGAAATGGCGCCGCGCGCATCGAGCAGATTGAAAGTATGCGAGGCCTTCATCACCATCTCGAAGCCCGGTAGCGGCAGGCTGAGGCCGATCAGGCGCTTGGCCTCGGACTCGAACTTGGCGAACTGGGCGAACAGCCAGTCCACATCGGAATGCTCGAAGTTGTAGGTCGATTGCTCGACCTCGTTCTGGTGATACACATCGCCGTATGTCACACCCGGCGCCCAGACCAGATCGAAGACGTTTTCCACGCTTTGCAGATACATCGCCAGGCGCTCGATGCCGTAGGTGATCTCGCCCAGCACCGGGCGGCAGACCAGGGAGCCGACTTCCTGAAAATAGGTGAACTGGGTAACTTCCATGCCGTCCAGCCAGACTTCCCAGCCCAGCCCCCAGGCGCCCAGCGTCGGCGATTCCCAGTCGTCCTCGACGAAGCGGATGTCATGTTCCGAGGTGTCGATGCCGAGCGCGCGCAGGCTGTCGAGGTAGAGTTCCTGGATGTTCGACGGACTGGGTTTCAGCACCACCTGGTACTGGTAGTAGTGTTGCAGCCGGTTCGGGTTCTCGCCGTAGCGGCCATCCTTGGGCCGCCGCGAAGGCTGGACATAAGCCGCGCGCCACGGCTCGGGGCCGAGCGAACGCAGAAAGGTGGCGGTGTGAAAGGTGCCGGCACCGACTTCAATATCGTAAGGCTGGAGCAGGACGCAGCCCTGTTTGTTCCAGAAATCCTGCAAGCGCAGAATGATCTCCTGAAAGGTCGGGCCGTGGCCCACCTTCAGTGGAGACTCATGCGCGGGTTTGCGCGTGATGTCGGAGCTAAAAGTATTTTTTTGGCTCATGACTCATGCGCGCATGCGCGCGTGATGTCGGAACTAAACGTGGGTTTTTGGCTCATCGGAAAACTCTGTGAATTCGCAAGAGCAGCGATTTTACAGGGTTTCGGCCATGGCACGCCCGGCCCCCGCCATCGTTCCGGCGGCTTGCGAACTATGGATTCTTGCGGCGGCGCAGCGCCGTCAGGCAGGCGCCGACGGCGACCAACAATGCCAGCAGATTGCCCCAGCGGGCGTAGGGTGTCAGGCCTGTCCGTCCCTGCGCTTGCACCACCAGCGCGGCGGCGGTGAAAGGCGGCAGGGCGGCCATAACGACGCCATTCGGCCCGACCATCGCGGTCATGCCGGTGTTGGTGGCGCGCAGCATGACGCGACCGGTTTCGATGGCGCGCAACTGGGCGATCTGCAAGTGCTGCGGCTGTGCCAGCGAGTCGCCGAACCATGCCGTGTTCGACATATTCACCAGCAATGTCGCCGCCGGCAAGACGCCGAGCAATTCCTCGCCGAACAGATCCTCGTAGCAGATGTTCGGCGCGATGCGTTGTCCGGCGATGGCGAGCGGCGACTGTCGCGCCGGACCGACGGTGAAATTCGACATCGGGATGTGCGCAAAGCGAAAGAACCAGGCAAAACCCGGCGGTGCATATTCACCGAAAGGCACCAGGTGACGTTTGGCATAGGCGCTCACGGCGAGTTCCGGCGTCAGCGCGACGGCGCCGTTGGTATAGCCGCCGTCGGTGGTGCTTACGGCAACACCGATCAGGGCATCGCCATGGCGTGTCAGGCCGCGCAATACCTCGCGCGGGACTTCATTGAAGTACAGCGGCAGGGCGGTTTCCGGCAGCACGCTGAGCGTTGCCGGATGGGCTTTGGTCAGGCGCAGATAGGTGTCGATGGACAGCGGCAGCCGCTTCGGGTCCCACTTCAGGCTTTGCGGCACATTGCCCTGCAGCAGGCTCACCGTGACGGGCGCGCCGACTGGCTGCGTCCAGTCCATCTTGCGCAATACGCCGCCGCCGGCCAGCAGCAGGACGATGGCGAGCCATGACCACGACCGGCGCCAGCCGCTGACGCTCATCTCGCCGAGCGTAGCGCCGATCAAGGCAACCATGAAGCCGACGCCATACACGCCGAGCACCGACGCCCAGCCGGCGAGAGGACTCGGCGGGCTTTGCGAATAGCCGACCGCCAGCCAGGGGAAGCCGGTGAATAGCGCGCCGCGCAGCCATTCGCCGAGCATCCACAGGCCGGCGAACAACAACGCATTGCGCCCCGCGTCGCTGCGCCAGCGCACGAACAAGCCGCCGGCCAGCGCGGGAAACAGGGCGAGATAGAGGCAGAACAGCAGCGTTGCGCCCGCAGCGGCGGGCGGCGCCATGCCGCCGAATTGCGACAGGCTGACGTAGATCCACGACACGCCGAACAGAAAACAGCCGGCGCCCCAGGCCAGGCCCAGCAGCATCGCCTGCCGCGCGCTGGCCGCCTTGCGCCAGAGCACGAACAGACCGCCCAATGCAAAAGTCGGCGCTGGCCATACGGGGAAATACGCGGCGAGATAGGCGTCAAACGGCGCGAAGCCGAGGACGCAGAACGCGCCCAGAAAAACGGCGGCGAGTGCGGAAACCGCCAGTGGCGCTGGTGGCCGCGCTGGCTTCATCCCTCGGTGGGGGACGGCGTCGAAAGCGGCAGATCCTTCTGTGGATCGATCAGCAGCGTATGCACGCGGCGGCTGTCGGCGCGCAATACCTGAATGCGCAGGCCGTCGATGACGACTACTTCATTACGTTTCGGCAGGCGGTCGAGGTGATGGATGACCAGGCCGCCCACGGTGTCGAAATGCTCGTCGGAAAATTGCGTGGCGAACGCGGCATTGAAGTCGTCGATCTCGGTCACCGCCTTGACGCGATAGCGCCCGGTGTTGTCCTTGACGATGTTGTCGGCGGTTTCGTCGAAGTCGTATTCGTCCTCGATGTCGCCGACGATCTGCTCCAGTACGTCTTCAATGGTGACCAGCCCGGCGACGCCGCCGTATTCGTCGACCACGATCGCCATGTGATTGCGCGAGGCGCGGAATTCGCGCAGCAGGACGTTGAGCCGTTTCGATTCGGGGATGAATATCGCCGGGCGCAAGGTGTCGCGCAGATCGAACTCCTTGCCGGCGAAGTAGCGCAGCAAATCCTTCGCCAGCAGGATGCCGAGCACGTCGTCCTTGCTCTCGCCGATGGCGGGAAAGCGCGAGTGCGCGGTTTCAAGCACGATTTCGACGATCTTCTCGGGCGATTCGCTGATATCCACCACGTCCATCTGCGCGCGCGGCACCATGATGTCGCGCACCGCCATGTCGGCGACGGCCAGCGCGCCCTCGATGATCGACAGCGCATCGGCGTCCATCAAATGACGCTCGAATGCGCCGTGCAGCAGGGCAAGGAGTTGTTCGCGGTCTTCGGGTTCGCGCAACAGCAGCGCGGAAAGCCGCTCGATCAGGCTGGGTCTGCTGGAAGGGTCGTCCATGTTTTACGCGTAAGGATCGGGGTAACCGAGGGCCGCCAGAATTTCGCGCTCGACCGCTTCCATGCGGTCGGCATCATCCTGGCTGGTTTCATGGTCATGGCCCTGCAAATGCAGCATACCATGCACGATCAGGTGGGCGCAGTGGGCTTCCGGCGACTTGTGCTGTTCCTGAGCTTCGCGTTTCACCACCGGCAGGCAGAGCACCAGGTCGCCGCAAATGCGGTCTGCGGATTCGTAGGGAAAAGACAGAATGTTGGTGGCGTAGGCCTTCTTGCGGTAATCGCGGTTGAGGCGCCGGCCTTCTTCACTGCCGACAAAGCGCACCGTCACTTCGGCAGGCTGGGCGCATGCCGCGCGAATCCAGCGGCGAAGCTGCGGGCGAGTCGGCGCGCTGTCCTTGTCATCCGCATATTGCACCGCGAGACGCAGTTCAGGCAGTCGGCGTTGGGCGGACGGCGCCATGTCTCTGGTAGGCATCGACAATGCGCGCCACCAGCGGGTGGCGCACCACATCGGAGGCATCGAAGTCGGTAAAGGCGAGGCCGCGCACGTCGGCCAGGATGCGCCGCGCTTCGACCAGACCGGACTTCTGCCCGCGCGGCAAATCGATCTGCGTCACGTCGCCGGTGACCACAGCCTTGGCGCCGATGCCGATGCGCGTCAGGAACATCTTCATCTGCTCCGGCGTGGTGTTCTGCGCCTCGTCGAGAATGATGAAGGCGTGATTCAGGGTGCGACCGCGCATGTAGGCCAGCGGCGCGATTTCGATATTCTGCTTCTCGAACAGTTTGGACACTTTCTCGAAGCCCATCAGGTCGTACAGCGCGTCGTAGAGCGGACGCAGATAGGGATCGATCTTCTGCGCCAGATCGCCGGGCAGGAAGCCGAGGCGCTCGCCGGCCTCTACCGCCGGACGCGTCAGGACGATGCGACTGACCTGGTCGCGCTCGAAGGCGTCGATGGCGGAGGCCACCGCGAGATAGGTCTTGCCAGTGCCGGCCGGGCCGATGCCGAAGGTGATGTCATGGTCCTGGATGTCGCGCAGGTACTTCGCCTGATTCGGCGTGCGGCCATGCAGATCGGCTTTTTTCGTCAACAGTCCGGCATTCGGCTGTGTCGCCGCATTGCGATTGCGCGTGATTTCGATCAGGCCAAGCTGGAGTTCGTCGATCGACAGCGGTTCGCTGGCCTGTTCGTAGAAATACTGCAAGGCCTTGCCCGCCAGCCGCGACTGCGCCGGGTCGCCGCTGATCCGGCAATGCTGGCCGCGCCGACCGATGGTGACATCGAAGGCCGCCTCGATCTGGCGCAGATTCTCGTCGAGCGCGCCGCAGAGATTTTGCAGCCGCGCGTTGTCGAGCGGTTGCAGGGAAATTGTCAGCGGGCGCGATGTGGCGTTCAGGATACCGGCTCCTCGAGTTCGACCGCTTCCCCGCGCAGGCTGTGCGGCAGCGCAACGGTGATGGTGACATCGATAAATCGACCTATCAGTCCTTCGTTGCCGACGAAATTGACCACGCGATTGTTGGCGGTGCGCCCAGCCAATTCGCTGGCATCCTTTCGAGCATGGCCTTCGACAAGGATGCGCTGCGTCGTGCCGACCATCGCCTGGCTGATTTTAAGCGCCTGCGCCTCGATGGTTTTCTGCAAGCGCATCAGCCGCTGGATCTTGATCTCCTGCGGCGTGTCGTCGGCCATGTCGGCGGCGGGGGTGCCGGGACGCGGGCTGTAGAGGAAGGAAAAACTGTTGTCGAAATTCAGTTCCTCGATCAGGCGCATGGTCTTTTCAAAATCCTCTTCGGTTTCGCCGGGGAAGCCGATGATGAAGTCCGACGACAACGAAAGATCGGGCCGCGCCGCCTTGAGCTTCTTGACCAGCGACTTGAATTCGAGCACGGAATAGCCGCGCTTCATCGCCGCCAGAATCCGGTCGGAACCGGATTGCACCGGCAGATGCAGATGCGAGACCAGCTTCGGCGCGGTGCGATAGGTGTCGATCAGCCTTTGCGTCATCTCGCGCGGATGCGAAGTGGTATAGCGGATGCGCTCGACACCTTTCATGTCGGCGATGGTTTCGATCAGGAAGGCGAGGTCCACAGTGTCGTCACTGCTATCGTCGTCATCGATTTGCCCTCGATAGGCATTGACGTTCTGGCCCAGCAACGTGATTTCGCGCACGCCGCGTCCAACCAGCCCGGCAATTTCGGCCAGCACATCGGCCAGCGGGCGCGAGACTTCCTCGCCGCGCGTGTAGGGCACGACGCAGAAGCTGCAATACTTGGAGCAGCCTTCCATGATCGAGACAAAAGCCGAGGTGCCTGTAACGCTGGCCGGGGGCAACGCATCGAACTTTTCGATTTCCGGGAAAGAAATATCGACTTGCGCCCGTCCGCTGGCGCGGCGCGCGGCGATCATTTGCGGCAGGCGGTGCAGGGTCTGCGGGCCGAAGACCAGATCGACATAGGGCGCGCGGGCGACGATGGCCGCGCCCTCCTGGCTGGCGACGCAGCCGCCGACGCCGATCACCAGATCCGGCTTGAGCTGCTTGAGGTGCCTGACGCGACCAAGGTCGTGGAAAACCTTCTCCTGCGCCTTCTCGCGCACCGAGCAGGTGTTGAACAGGATGATGTCGGCGTCCTCGGGATTGTCGGTCCTGACCGTGCCGTCGCTGCCGGCCAGCACGTCGGCCATCTTGTCGGAGTCGTAGTCGTTCATCTGGCAGCCGAAGCTGCGGATGAACACTTTCTTTGCCATCGTCGAGTGCGAAGAAATGGGAAGCGCGGATTATAGAGCAGCCGCTGCGGACGCCTGTTTGCTACCATCGCGCCATGCAACCCGCAGTCGTTCTTCTTTCCGGCGGCCTCGATTCCGCCACGGTGCTGGCCCTGGCGCGCGAGCAGGGCTTTGCCTGTCACTGCCTGTCGCTCGATTACGGCCAGCGCCATGGCGCCGAACTGCAAGCGGCAGCGCGCGTTGCGGCTGCCTTGGGCGCTGCCGCCCATCGCGTGCTGAAGCTCGATCTGGGTCAACTGGGCGGCTCGGCGCTGACCGACAGTTCGATCGCCGTGCCGACCACGGGCGTCCAGCCCGGCATCCCGATCACCTACGTGCCGGCGCGCAACACCATCATGCTCTCCCTGGCCCTGGCGTGGGCCGAGGTGCTGGGCGCGCAGGATATCTTCGTCGGCGTCAATGCCGTGGACTACTCCGGCTATCCGGATTGCCGACCGGAGTTCATCCGCGCTTTTGAAGCGCTGGCCAATCTGGCGACCAAGGCGGCGGTCGAGGGCAAGCCGCTCAAGCTGCATGCGCCGCTGATCGATATGAGCAAGGCGCAGATCATCGAACAGGGCGGGCGGCTGGGCATCGATTACGGCCTCACGGTGTCCTGCTATCAGGCCGACGCGGAAGGGCGGGCATGCGGCCTGTGCGATTCCTGCCGCTTGCGCAGCGAGGGCTTCGCCGCCGCCGGACTGGCCGACCCGACCCGTTACGCCAACGCCGGGACAAGGGTGTAATCGAAAGTGTTGGTCGATAGCATCGGTACTCCCTCCCCTTCAAGGGGAGGGCCGGGGAGGGGATGGG
>Ga0209211_10004612_pt1 | contig 21301 bp, 26 predicted proteins | sample RifGroA2_FD_183992 | JGI IMG/M metagenome (GOLD analysis project Ga0209211, IMG submission 183992) | Groundwater microbial communities from Rifle, Colorado, USA - Groundwater A2 (SPAdes) (version 2) | ecosystem: Environmental > Aquatic > Deep subsurface > Groundwater | place: Rifle, Colorado...
TCCTTGTTCTTTTTGTATTTGTTGTTCCGCGTCTCGAGTCGCTATACGAGGATTTCGGGGGGACGCTTCCATTCATCACGCAAATGGTGATAGGATTGAGCCGCACCCTGGTTTCCTTCTGGTGGCTACTTATCGTCCTTGCCGCAGGGACAGCCATTTTTATCAAACAAAATGCCAAAAGCGGCAAGGCATCTTGGCGCTCGGTAGGATTCAAGCTTCCCTGGCTGGGTGCCATGCTCATGATGGAAGAGAATGTCCACTTTATGCGCACCCTCGGACTGCTGCTTAAAAACGGTGTATCCATCACTGAGGCATTGACCGTGGCCGGCAATATCGCCGAAAATCCTGCTCTCCGGATTCACATCGCTTCGGTAAAAAACGAGGTTTTGCAGGGAAATTCTTTGGCTCATGCCCTGGAAAAAACAGGTTCTTTCGACGCCCTGGCCATCGGTTTCGTGCAAACCGGCGAAGAAACGGGCACGCTGGACGCAACCCTGGATAAAGTGTCGCAGATTTACGAAAGAGATATTGAAAGAAAAATCAAAGTACTCACAACATTGCTTGAACCCCTCATGATTCTGGCCATTGGAATCGTTGTGGGAATCATTGTCATCAGCATGTTGCTTCCCATTTTCCAGATCAGTTTTCTGGTTCGTTAAGGAGATTTTATGAAAAACCAAAGGGGTTTCACGCTTATAGAACTTCTTATTGTCATCATCATATTGGGAATCCTTGCTGCCTTGGTCATTCCCAGGCTGGCGGGCCGCACCGAAGAGGCCCGCGTTCAAGCCGCGCATGCGGACATTGAAGGCGGCGTAGCCGTGGCTCTGGATCTTTATGAAGCCGATATGGGGAAATACCCCTCTTCACTTGAGGATTTGATCCAAAAACCCGCGAATGCCGACCGGTGGCGCGGACCGTATCTTAAAAAGAAATCCATTCCTCTCGACCCCTGGAAAAAGCCCTACATCTACCGCTTCCCCGGAACGCACAACAGCCCGGATTACGATCTGTCCTCCAACGGCTCGGACGGGGCTGAAGGAACCGATGACGATATCACCAACTGGCAGTGATGAGACGCGGACTAACCCTGATTGAGCTTCTTGTTTACTTTGCGGTTCTGGTCCTGATCACCGCCCTTGCCGTGCCGGCATTCATGGGAAGTTATAAGCGTTATAAAGAAGATGCGCTTGTGCTCGGACTGGAAAAAAACATGCGTTTCGCGCAATACCGGGCCATCATGGAAGGCAAAGCCTACGCCCTGCAATACGACGGAATCGCGCACAGCTACCGGTTTTTGCGTGAAGAACGCCGGGCTAAATCAGCCCGCGGCATTGACTGGCTGCCTGTGGAAGAACTTTGGGGCAAATCGCGCAAAATCGCCGATGGGTACTCCTTGTCCTTCCGCGGCAATAAAATTTATTTTCTTCCGGACGGCACCGTCAGTGAATCCAGCCTCTCGGTGCGGACGGGTTCAGAAACTGCGGCAACGCTTTTCCTGGGGCGGACCCTTCTCGGCATTGACATCAAGCGGAAAGGCGTCGTATCTCATGCGGCTTAAAAGAAAAACCAGGAGGGGTTCGGTTCTGATTGAAACTCTGATCTCCATGGCGCTCTTGGCCATTGTTCTCACGTTCATCATTCAATCCCTTCTTACCTCGCTGAATGCCTCGGAAAAAATCCGGGATTCTTTTGAAGCCTCCATTTTGCTTGAAAATATCCTGTTCGAAATTAAAAATGATGAAAAAGCCGAACAATATGCGCGCGCCCATGACGGAAAATTGGACGGTCCCTTTTTGCGGCCCAATGATTATTCCTATCAAGTAAGCTCTCAGGTCATCGGAAGCACGCAAAAAGCCTGGGGCCAGGCTACGGTGTATCAGAATTTCAAAGTTCGAATTAACTGGAAAAATGGGCGAGATTTTATGGCCGGCGACTCAGTTTGCAGGACTCGTATTCAAACGTCATAATTGGTTATGATACATAAACTTACGACAAACAAAGGCATTCTGCTTATTGAATTATTGGTCGCTATTTTGATCGCGGCAATCCTTTTCGCGGGCATCCTTACCGTACTGCGCAGCGGCATTGCCGCTTATCAAAAGGTCGAACGTCTTTCAAATCCAATCTATCAAACTCGAGCACTCTTTGCCTTGGTGGAAAATCAATTGCACAATATGATTTATTATTCCGAAGCCCCTTTTACGGGAGAAAAAAACAAATTCACGTTTCCGGCCGTTTTGGAAAGCTACTCTGAAGACAGAATCAGCACCATCCCCTCTTCGGTTGAATATCAATACCGTGAAAAAGCCCTTTACCGTACGGAAAAGCCGCTAAAAAATTTTTTCTCCGAAAATGAGGGCGACACGAAAAAAATTATCTCTTCTCTAAATTCATTTATCGTACAATACGCATACAGGCGATCCAGCAGTCCGGAGATTGTCTGGCAAGACACCTGGCCCGCAGGCCAGGGGTTGCCGCGGGGACTCAAAATAACCCTGTCACTTGATATGGTTACAGGCAAAAAAAACAAAAAGACCGAAAATTTTATGGTCACAAAAAAATTTTTTATTCCCCATGGCAATTGGGGATGGCTGGAAAAGGGATTATGACGCGAAGCAAAAAAGGTTCAATCTTATTAACAGCCCTGTGGCTTCTGATTCTCCTTTCATTTTTGGCTGTTTCCGTAGGTCTCCGGACCCGTCTGGAAGCCCGCATGATGTCCATCCAGCGCGTTTCAGACGAACAGAAAGAGACGCTGCAATCCGCGGTGCAAATCGCCCGTTTTCTTATCGAGTCGGACGGAGATTCCGACGAAGACAGCCCTCAAGACCCCTGGTACGGGTCTCATGATCTTTCCAACTGGCTTGAAAACCAGAGCTATGAATTATGGATAACGGATGAGGAAAGCAAAATCAACGTCAACCGGGCGCCGGCCTTGGTTTTGAAAAATCTGTTCCAAACCCTTGAAAAAAACGGCATTGTTTTTGACAATAACCCTGAAGAATTGGCCGCAAGCATCGCCCGCTGGCGCGGAGAAAACCCCCTATTCGGAAGCCCTTCGACATTCCATCAAAAGGGACAGCCTTTTGAGTCCATGGAAGAACTTATGCTGGCTGAAAAAGTGACCGAACATGATTTCGATTGCATCAGCCCCTTTCTGACCGTGTATGGAAAACAGGGCGAGCAGAATTTACGCGTCAATCTGAACACCGCCTCGGTTCAGGTGATAGAGGCCATCATTTTGTCTTTGTCTGGGGATGAATTTTCAAAAAAAGAAATTTGTGCCGCTTTTTCGGACTTCCGGCAAAAGCAAATCGAAGGCTCGGCAGCTTACTGGAAGTTAAAAGATCTTGCGACCGACAGGATTTTAAGCCGCCTTAATTTATCGAGCACCGTGCTCATGGTAAGCCTGGTGAATCAATTGCTTCAGTTTGTCGGCATGGACTCGAATTATTTCACAGTCCGGGTACAAAAAAATGAGGGGCGCTACCGCCCCTTCGCCGCCAATGCGGTGCTCGGTCCTACCGGAGGCCGTGCCGTGCCTTTCATGCCGAATCAAATGACTATTTCCGGGCCCATGTATTACCGCACCGATAATCTTGACACTTTGAGCTGGAAGGAAGGCGTATGAAAGCTCTGTTCGCGCACCGCACCCTTTTGGCTTTGCAAATCAATCAAAATAATTTGCGGTGGGCTTATTTTTACGGCCGGCCGGGCAAGCTTGAGGCTTATTTCAAAGAATTGCCTCTTGAAGGCGGCAATCTTTCGGAAATCAAACGCCGGCTGCCCTCGGCTCCCGCCAAAACCGTGCTTGTTGTCCAGCGGGATGAAATGCTGACAAAAATGCTTCACCTCCCTTCCGCCAATGCGCAGGAATTGTCGCGCATCGTCGCCTTCACGCTTCCTCAGGAATTGCCTTACGATATTTCCGAAATCGTTTACCGATTTGACGTGATCAGCACCAGTCCGGAAGGATTCAGCAATATCCGGGTGTTGTGGATGTTAAGAAAAAATATCGAAGAGAAACTCGACTGGCTCCGGGAAATGGGGGTTGTACCGGATGAAGTGATATCTTCCGACCAAAGCCTGCTTTTTTATTATCTCAAACTGCGGGAATCCAATGCCGGATTGCCTCCTAAAGAACTGGTCATGAATCTGGAAGCCGAAGAAACAGAACTGGTGTTTGCCGAGGGAGACAGGCTCCTTTTTTCATACAGAATGAAATCCGGGTTCCGGACTTTGTCGGCCAATCCGTCCGAATTCGTCCGTATACTCAAAGAGAATCTCGAAGATTTGAAGAAAATTCCCGTAGAACCCGCTTCGTTGGCCGTCACTTCACTTTCCATCGTCGCGGCACCGATTCGCGACAATCTTTCCGTATTGCTTGGAATCCCCGTCCGTATTCTTCCATTGTCCGGCCCCATGTATCCCGACAAAACAAAGCCCATCCCGGCTGATTTACTTGGGGCTTATTTCTTCGAAGTCTTTCACTGGGGCAGTCTCTTGCCGGAAGGCCTTAAAAAAGCCCGTCAGGCTGTCAATGCCAAGGCTGCCCAGCGTGCCTCTTTGATTTATAGCGCGGCTTTCATGATACTGATTCTCGCCGGTCTTTATTGTCATCTGCTGGGCCAAACTGCGGCAAAAGAAAAATTGTTGAAGGAATACACAAAGCTGAATCTTAACACCAAACGTATTCTCCGTATTGCCGAAGAGATGGAACTGATAAGCGTCATTGAAAAAGGGAAGACCGTTCCCCTCGAATTTTTATCTTCCCTGCCCGGCCTTGTTCCGCCCCAAATATCGCTCACTCAAATAGAGTACGACCGTGAGCAGGGGGCCCGTTTACGCGGCGCCGGGGAAAACAACCAGTCCATCACGGAATTACTCAAAGCGCTTAAATCCATCCCCCGCGTTAAATCAGCCGATTTTGACTATTCTCGGCGAAAAATGCAGGATGGCAAAGAAACTTTTGAATTTCAGATAAGCCTCAAACTCAGCCCGCCAGAGGTCAGAAACGCATGATCGATTTGAAGCATAAATCACTGATTGTTCTTATGACTGTTATCATAGCCCTCGCGTGGTTAACCAGCGTCCGATCGCTGCTTAACCGCAATATCGAAGAGGCCGGCGAAATTTCCCTCCGAAGGAAGCAGCTGGGTTATCAGAAAGGCATTTTGCTGAAAGAAAAAGAATTCATGAACCGGTATGATGAAATCAAAAGCGAAATCGGCGCGAACAGCGGGCCTGATGAAAAGTTGAGCCTTTTTATAAGCCAAGCGGAAAAATGGGCGGCGGAAGAAAAGGTCCTGCTTCATGATGTGCGTCCGCTGCCTGCGGCAAAAAAGGAAGGCGTGACCTATGTCAAAGTAACTTTGGAAATGGAAGGGGAGATGAATGCCCTGGGCCGCTTTATGCATAAAATACTCTCCAGCCGCGAACCGGTCCAGATAGACCGCTTTAATTTTTATCAAAAAATCAGGATGCGGCCGCAAGTCAATTTAGACATGGAGATTTCACTGCTTTTGGTCGAATAAGATAAGGAACCCTAAACGATATGATCCAGAGAAAAGATTACAAACTCGGCGAAGCCCTGATAAAAAAAGGCTACGTCACCTTGGCGCATGTCACAGAAGCTCTTCAGGTGCAGGAAAAAACCCTGGGCTCTTTGGGAAAAATCCTGGTTCACTTGGGCTATCTTGAGGAAGAAAACCTTCTTGAGGTGCTGTCCGACCAGTTGGGGGTTCCTTATGTCAATCTGAAGCGGGATAAAATCCAGCGTGATGCAGCCAAAAAAGTGCCGGCCAAGCTGGCCTTCCATTACAAAGTTCTGCCGATTGCCTACAAGGAACATAAACTCACTCTGCTGGTGAGCAACCCTCTTGACCGGCGGTTATTTGAAGAGCTTCATACCCTGCTGGGATGCGATATAGCCATTGCCATCGGCCATGAGGATCAAATCATGAGCGCCCTGGAAGAATATTACGGTTTGGGCGCGGACACCATCGAAAAGCTGGGGGCTCAGGATAAATCAGCGCCGACCTTCCAGCGGGGCGCGGAGGTGATTGATTCCCGCTCTGACGAAGGGTCTATTGTGAAGTTGGTGAATCAATTTCTTCTGGATGCGAAAAAATCGCGCGCGTCGGACATCCATTTGGAACCGTACGCGGACGAATTCAGGGTACGCTACCGCATTGACGGCGTGCTTTACGACGCCAAGTTGCCTCCCACAATCAAACAATACCAGGCCAGCATTATTTCACGCATCAAAGTCATGGCCAATCTCGACATCGCCGAAAAGCGCCTTCCCCAGGACGGCCGCATCAAAATCAGCATCCATTCTGAAGAACTCGACCTTCGCGTTTCCGTTCTGCCGACCTCATTCGGCGAGGCCGTGGTGATTCGTATTTTATCTCCCACGCAATTTCTCAAACTGGAGCACGTGGGACTTTCTGCAAAAAATCTTGTCTCCTTAAAAAATCTGCTCCAATCTCCGTATGGCATCATATTTTTGACCGGCCCGACGGGAAGCGGAAAAACCACCACCCTTTACGCCGGTTTGAACGAACTGAATGACCAGAAAAGAAAAATAATCACCCTGGAAGACCCCATCGAATATCAGCTGAAGGGCGTTGTCCAGGTGCAAATTCATCCGAAAATCGGATTGACCTTTTCGCAGGGGTTGCGGCACCTTCTGCGGCATGACCCGGATGTTATGATGGTGGGCGAAGTACGTGACCTTGAAACCGCGGAAATCACCATACGCACTTCCCTGACCGGCCATTTGGTTTTTTCCACCCTGCACACAAACGACGCTCCGGGCGCTTTGGCCCGGCTCTTTGACATGGGCATAGAACCCTATCTTGTGTCTTCCAGCGTCCTTTGCATTATCGGCCAAAGACTTGTACGTATTGTTTGCCCTAAATGCCGTAAGGAAATTTCTGCTGAAAAAACGGGCCACCTTGAAAAACTTCCCGACGCCTTCAAATCCGGCCCTTATTTCGAAGGCAAAGGCTGTGAAGCCTGTAAGCATACCGGATTTTACGGAAGAACTGCCATTCATGAGATGATGGTTCTTGACGAAGAACTAAGAGAGGCGGTAAACCGCCGGGTCTCGACGGCGGAACTAAGAAAGCTGGCCGTTACTAAGGGCATGACACTTCTTTACGAAGACGGATTGGAAAAGGCCCGTCAGGGACTCACCACCGTTGCCGAAGTGTTTCGCGTGATCCAATCGGAGGAATAAATGCAAACGAGCCTTATCCTGTTGGCAGTCATATTTATGGGGTTCGTCCCCGTGCTCAACGCGGCGAGTCTTTTTGACGAAGAAAAAAAAGATGCCGCCTCGAACGTGGTAATGGATGTTGAAAAGGACCGCCCAGTGACGGTCGAAGAAAACCGTAAATTTGTCCAAAGCCAGCCCAATTACGTCAAATCAAAACTCAAAGAGTTTGACGATAAACTCGTCAAAATGGGTTCCCGCATTGAAAAGCTGGAGTCTGAAGTGAAGACTTTAAGCGAAAAAAAGGATTAGCAAAGACTACTTTAGGGAAGGCTTCATTATTTATCAAAATGCCGGAGGCCGGGATCGAACCGGCACGCCCTAAAAGGGCACGGGATTTTAAGTCCCGGGCGTCTGCCAATTCCGCCACTCCGGCGGGAATGGAGGCACGGACCGGAATCGAACCGGTGTATAAGAGTTTTGCAGACTCCTGCCTTACCGCTTGGCTACCGTGCCGGATTCAGTACAATTTTCAGAAGAAAAGCGGCCACTTTTGATTTGGGTGCCTTCTTCAGGCAGACCGTCTTTCCTTCCTTGTTCAGAACATAAACCGTGGTCGGGTTGGAACCAAAAGGCCTGTTTCCCCGCCCCAAAAAATTTGCCACTATAAAATCCGTGTTTTTTTCACGCAACTTGCGTTTCGCCTGCGCCAAAAGATTTTCCGTTTCGAGGCAAAAGCCGACAACTGTCCGCCCCCCTTTGCGCTTCGCCAGGCCTTTTAAAATATCAGGAGTCTTGACAAGTTTCAAATCAAATGTGGCGCGCCTCCGTATCTTCATGGCCGAGAAACGGGCCGGCCGGAAATCACAGACGGCACTGGTCATAAATAGGACGTCGCAATGCGGGAATTCTTTGCCGAGCGCGTTTTGAAGTTCTGCCGATGTGGTGATCCCTATAAAGCGGACCCCTTTAGGCCTTGCCAGCAGCGTAGGCCCGCTTATCAGCGTGGTAGGGTAGCCCGCCTTGCGGCACGCTTTTGCGAGCTCATAGCCCATGACGCCCGTGGAGACATTCGACAGGTACCTGACAGGATCAATCAATTCGCGGGTGTTTCCGGCCGTGATGAGAATGCGTTTCAGTGAAGGCATCTCTGATTGATTATTTTTTAGGAAGCAACGATTCTATTCTGGCGATAATCGCATCCTGCGGCGCGATATGCCCCACTTCTTCGCGGCCGCAAACCAAAGGCCCCTTGACCGGTTCCAGAAATTCATAGCCGAAACTCTTGAGTTTCTTGATATTCTCCTGAGTGGCCGGATGCGTGTACATGTGGTCATTCATGGCTGGAATCACAAGAACCTTGGCATGGCTCGCGAGAATGGTGCAAGTCACAAGATCGTCGGCAAAACCGTTGGCGAGCCGCGCTATGGCGTTGGCAGACGCCGGCATCACCAAAATAAGCTCCGACTCATCCGCCAGCGTGGTGTGAAGAACGCCCTGAAATTCCTGGAACAGATCTGAATAGACCTGGCCGCCGGAAAGTGACCTCAACGTCAGAGGCGTGATGAATTCAAGAGCGCCCTTGGTCATCGCGCAATTCAGCCGTGCGCCCTGCTTCCGGAGCTCGCTCAACAAATCGCAGACCCGTGAAACCGCGATGCTGCCCGTGACACACACCAAAATCTTTCTGTCCTTCATCGCTATTCCTTCTCCGAATCCTTGCCCCGCGTCATTTCACCCGGCTCCAAAGGAACCCCCTGAAAAGTGACTTTTCCTTCAGCGATTTCCTCCAGAGCTATGGTGGAAATCTTTTTGGAATGAGTCTGGATAAGGGGCTGCGCGCCTTGTCCGAGTTCGGTGGCGCGTTTGGCCGCGGCCATGACTAGATTGTAAAGGCTGTTGGAATTATTCAAAAGTTTTTCAAGCGGAATATACGCCATGTTTTATCTCCTTTTTTTGTTTTCGCTTTTCATTGGCAATGATCGTTTCAATAGCCGCCACTGATTCATTCACATTGTGATTGGTAACTATGTAATCGTATTCCTTGGCGCAGACGATTTCTTCGCGTGCCTGCATCAAACGCTTTTCAATTTGCCGGATCGAATCGCTTTTACGAGACCGCAGTCTTTTTTCCAGAACTTCCATCGAAGGCGGCATGATAAATATGAAAACGCCCTCGATTTTCTTTCTGACCTGTCTTGCCCCCTGAACATCAATGGTCAAGATGACATTTTTTCCCTGCTCAAGCTGGGCAAGCACAGCGTGCTTCAAGGTGCCGTAATGGTAACCGTAAACCTCGGCCCATTCCAGAAAATCCCGTTTTCGCTTTTTTTTCTGAAACTCTTTTTCCGTGATAAAAAAATAATCGCGCCCAGGGATTTCATCTTTGCGCGGTTTCCGGGTCGTGGCCGTAATGGCCCGGACCATCGCTTTATTTTGCTGCAATAGGCGCTGGATAATGGTGGTCTTGCCGCATCCGGAAGGAGCTGATACCACCGCCAAAAGACCTTTAGGCGCCAAAGGAGCCATCAATCCTCCTCGCGTCCCCCCGCTGCAGGAGGCTCGTTTTTCGCCCGCGCAGTCAGCGTTTCCGGCTCTATGCTGGAAAGCACCACATGATTGCTGTCAGTCACAATCACGCTTCTTGTCTTCCGGCCATTGGTTGCGTCCACTAAACGGCCGGCCTTCTGCGCCTCATCCTTGAGTCGCTTGATGGGCGAAGGGTCGGCTGACACAATCGCAATAATGCGCTCTTCAGCCACCATGTTGTTAAAGCCTATGTTGAGGAGCGCAAGCCCGGACTGCCGGTTATTCAATGTTTTGCACCTGTTCCCTGATTTTTTCGATTTCCGATTTGATATTCACGGCGTCCTGGGATATCTGAAAGGCCGGTGATTTGGACGCTATCGTGTTGGCTTCCCGGTTCATTTCCTGCGTGATGAAGTCGAGTTTTTTGCCTATCTCCCCGTTTTCTTCCAGCGTGCTTTGAAATAATTTAAGATGATTGCTTAAACGGACGATTTCCTCCGTGATATCCGACCGTTCCGCCATGATCGCAACTTCACGGGCCAATTTCTCCTGATCCAGTTCAATTCCCTTGGTAAGTTCCGAAACCCTGTCTTTAAGACGCTCCTGATATTGCAGCACGGCATGCTGGGAGGACTTTTCAATCCGTTTGAGCGCCTCTGCGATAAGCTCCAGCCGGAGCAAAAACTGCTTTTTTAAAGCCTGCCCTTCTTTGAACTTCATTTTTTGAAGGCGATCAAGCGCTAACCGAATGACATTCTGGAGCCGCGGCCACTCTTTGGAAGCCTGAAATTCGCCCTTTTCAACCAGGAAAATATTGGGGAGTCCGACTAAATCGTGGAGTGTAAGTTTTGGGTCAATTTTAAGCCGGTGCGCGATACGGCGCAGGCTGCGGTAATAAAAATCCAGTTTCTGTTCGTCAATCGCGACATTTTCACGGACGGATTCGCCCCCATTAAAGCTGATGGAAAGGCTGATCTTGCCGCGCCTCACCTTAGCCTGAACCAAATTTTTAATATCATTCTCAAGAGGGGCCAAAACTTGCGGCAACCGCGCAGAATATTCCAAAAAGCGGTGATTTAACGAACGAATTTCTACCACCCATTTGTCCTTGCCGCGGCCGATGCTTGCCTGGCCAAAACCTGTCATACTCTTCAACATTTGACAAATATCCTGTTTAGGAAATTTTAGGGAGAAAGATAACCCGGACCTTACGTTGGAAAGGATTGATTATATTGGACTTAGCACTGGGTGTCAAGACGGCATTCTACAGCCGTATTGATCAATGCGAATCGATGTAATGCTGTGCGCGTTTGGCCCGGATATACCGCTGAAAACGTGCCTTCCTGAGCTTATCCGAGGGTTTCTCGTAATGAAGGTGCTCTTTATGCCCCTCAATGACCTTTTCGCGCATTAATTTGCGTTTAAGAACGCGCAATGCGGATTCAATTGTTTGACCTTGCCTGACCGTAATCTTGACCACTTTAAACACGACCTTTCTGTGAATTTTTTATCTTGGGGCCAATCCCAAGGTAACTAATAGGATACACAATAATGGGCGCAAAGTCAAGCCTGTAACTCTTTTTGTTTAAACAAGTTATGGAAGATAGCCCGCCGAATCAGCCCCGGGGATGAAACTTTTCGTGGATGGATTTTAGCCGGTCTTTGTCAATATGGGTATAAATTTGCGTGGTGGCAATGTCTGAATGACCGAGCAATTCCTGAACCACACGCAAATCAGCCCCTCTTTCCAACATATGGGTGGCAAAGGAGTGGCGGAAGGTATGCGGTGAAATCTTCTTGGTAATGCCGGCCTGCCTTGCGTACCGCTTGATTATTTGCCATAAAGCCTGCCGGGTAATGCTGCGCCCCCCCCGGCCTAAAAATAAAAACGATACGGCCGGCGCCACCGCCTGGCTCCGGATACGGTTCAAATACTTTTCAAGCGATTCCCGGCATTTGCCCCCCAAGGGAACAATGCGTTCCTTGCTTCCCTTGCCCATGCACTTGAGGAATCCAGCTTCAAAATTCAAGTCCTCGACCTTGAGCTTGGCGAGTTCAGAGACCCGCAACCCCGTAGCGTAGAAAAGCTCCAAAAGAGCGCGGTCACGAACCCCTTCTTCTTTTCTCAAATCCGGAAGCTCAATCATCCGCGTCACTTCTTCCAACGTTAGAAAATGCGGGAGCTTTCGCCATGTCTTGGGAGAATCCAAAGCGCTTGTAATATCCTCTCTCAACTCGCCCTCTTTGACCAAAAACCGGTGAAAAAGTTTGATGGCCACCAGGCGTCTGGCGATAGAACTCGAAGCCGCTGCCTTTTTTTTCTCGGCAAAAAGGAATTCCATGATGTCTTTCCGTTTGACTTTGTTCAGAGGGATGCGGCTGCCCAGAAAATCGCGGTATTTCAAAAGGTCCTGTTTGTAAGCAAACAGGCTGTTTTCCGCCAATCCCCGCTCCACGCTGAGATACGCGAGAAAACCCTCAAGAAGTTCCTCAAAGGGTTTTAACATCATCGGCCCGCTTCCGCCAGTTTGATCAATTCATCCTCTCCGATAATGGGAACTTTCAACTTTTTAGCTTTCTCAAACTTACTGCCGGGCTCATCTCCCAGCACAAGATAATCCGTGTTTTTACTGACGCTGGAACTCACCCTGCCGCCGGCGGTTTTGATAAGCCGCTCCGCCTCCAGGCGGGAGAGTTTTTTCAGCGTGCCGGTGATCACAAAACTTTTACCCAGCAGCGCCCCTGATTTTTTCTCTTTGAGGGAAAAATCAACCCCGGCTTTTTTCAGTTTGCCGATAATCTCCCGGGTTCCCGGTTGTTTAAAAAATCCGACAATGGAATCGGCCGCCACGGGCCCGACCTCATGGATATTCATCAATCGCTCAACTCCGGCGGCCATCAAATCCTCAAGGGAGTCAAAATATTCGGCCAAAACTTCGCCCATGTGTTCTCCCACATCAGGAATGCCCAAGGCGTAGACCAATCTGGCCAAAGGTCTTTTTTTGCTGGCCTGGATAGCGGCAAATAGATTTTCGGCAGATTTTTTTCCCATGCGGTCAAGGTTTTCAACCTTTTGAATGTCCAGATAATAAAGGTCCGCCAAATCGCCGGTCATTTTTGAATCCACAAGCTGCTCAATCAAAGCGATTCCCAGCCCTTCGATGTCCATGGCCTCGCGCTGGGCATAATGCTTGATTCTGCCCTTGAGCTGGGCTGCGCACCCCAAATTCACGCAGCGCAGCGCCACCTCGCCTTCATGGGTCATCACCTTGCCGCCGCAAACCGGACAAAACGCCGGGAAAGAAAATTTTGCGAGTCTTTTTTTTCGTTTTTCTTTGACCACCGCCATCACTTTGGGAATGATGAGTCCGCTTTTTTCCACCAGCACATAGTCGCCTATTCTTGCGTCCAAACGTTCGATTTCATCGCGGTTGTGAAGGCTGGCCCGTGAAACCGTCGTGCCCGATAATTCCACAGGCTCCAGGATAGCAACGGGCGTAAGAACCCCCGTCCGGCCCACCTGAATCTGAATATCTTTAAGGACCGTCTCTTTTCTTTCCGCCGGGTATTTGTAGGCTATCATCCAGCGCGGTGACTTGGAGGTAACGCCTAAAATCTCCTGTTCTTTGAATGAATCCACTTTGACGACCATGCCGTCGATATCATAATCGAGCGTACCAATTTTCGTATGGTGCTCTTCGATGAATCGGATCACTTCTTCCGCTCCCCGGCAAACCTTTCCATGCTCAATAACCCGGAACCCTAACTCTTTGAGATAAGTCATCAAAGCACCGTGGGAAGAAAACAAATGCCCCTCCCACAGCCCCTTACCGTGGATAAAGATATTCAAATCCCTTTTGGCCACCATTTTAGGATCCAGAAGCTTAAGGCTGCCGGCACAGGCATTACGCGGATTGGCGAAGGGTTCTTCTCCCGCCTCTTCTTTTTCCTGATTGACTTTCGCAAAGCTCTGGCGGGGCATGTACACTTCCCCCCTGACTTCGAATAGCCCCGGAAGGGCCGCACCGGACTTCCCTCCCTCAACCGGCACCTTGAGAGGGACCGTGCGTATGGTCTTGATATTTTCCGTCACATCATCGCCAAACCTTCCGTCTCCCCTCGTCGCCGCGGTTTCCAGCACTCCATTTTTGTAAATCAGCGCGATTGACACACCGTCGATCTTTTCCTCCACGTAATAATTCACCAGGTCTTTTTCCAACGCCTTGCACACCCGTTTGTCGAATTCCCGGAGTTCTTCCGCAGAATAGGTGTTGTCCATGCTCAACATTTGAATTTTATGCTCAAAGGTTTTGAATTCCTTGAGCGGCGAGCCGCCCACACGCTGGCTGGGCGAATCAGGGGTTAAAAATTCGGGGTTTTTGAGTAATTGGTCGTATTCAAAATCGGTGATTTCAGGCCGGGCGTTGACGTAATACTTCCGGTTATGCGCCTCAATGGACTGCCTGAGCTTTTCGATTTTCCGTTTAATGCCCTGTTTGTCCCGTTTCATCGCACCTCACAAAAGACGTTCGGCCAGAGATTCCGGCAAGCCCGCTTCGCGTATTTTCTGGGCGGTTTTACGGCTATCATAGGAAAGGCGTACAATCTGCAGGCTGTACGCCTCTTCGTCAAAAACAGCAAACGACAAACGCGTATCACGGTCCCTGGGCTGGCCCACGCTGCCGGGATTGATCAAGTATTTTTCACTCCTGTCCAGCGGATATTTCCCTTCATTCAGATAGGCCCCGCTTTTGCCCTTGGCCATGAATATTTGCGGGACATGCGTATGGCCTATCCATCCCAGCGGGGTTTCCATTTGCCGGAACGAAGGCAGGACGTCATCAAAATAAAAAAGATAATCAAAAGCTTCGGGGTTGGCAATTGCGGCATGGGCCATGGTGTAACTGGGTGTAATATGAATAAACGGCAGGCGGCCAAAAAAATCATGCCACCGCGGCTCCAGACAGTTGTGGGTCCATCGGATGGCTTCATACGCGGTATCCGTGAAACCTTCTCCCTGCCGCAAATCCATGGCCGCCGCGTCGTGATTGCCAATCACTATTTTGGCCGGCAATTTTGAAATCACATCCAGGCATTCATTGGGATTGGCCGCATAGCCGACTAAATCGCCCAGGATTAAATAATGATTAATATCCGCGTTCGCCAGATAATCAGCCGCCGCGTTGAGCGCCTCCAAATTGCTGTGGATATCCGCCAAAACCGCGTATTTCATGTTATTACCCCTGCTACGCTCCTATTTTATCAATTCCATGTAATGGAGAGCTTTTCCCATCGCCGAAAATTTCGCCTCGTAAAGCGTTTTTAGCTCGGGATGCGCAATCCGCTGATTGATACTGACGCGGACAGACCGCCAGTTGATTGTCGACGCATCTACCACGGCCTTCATGGCCGAAAAATAATCATGGTCGTCTGTGGCCACATGGAGAAAACCGTTAGGGCTCAAGGCCCGGTATAATTCGCCCAAAAATTTCGGTTCGAATACACGCCGCCGGCGGTGCCTGCGTTTGGGCCACGGATCAGGAAATTGGACATAAAACACGGCCACGCTTCCGTCAGGGCACGTTGTTACAAAATTCAACGACTCAGTCTTCAAAAATGCCAAATTGAGTTGAATCTTTTTTTCTTCGGGCAAAACGCCTTTTCGAAGCCAGCGGTCCACATAATCCACGCCCAGAAAGTTAGTAGACGGAAATCGCTGGGAAAGAGCCAGGGTAAACCCTCCTTTGCCGCAGCCCAAATCCACCTCAACAGGATGGGAGTTCCCAAATATCTGAGAAAAATCTGTCATGGGAGCAGATGATTTATTGTCCGGAGAAGAGGCGGTATGAGAACGGGGAGAGGATCGCAATGCCGCGCCAAGATCAGTCGCATCGGTGCAACCACTCTTTTCGCTCGGGCTGAGCGAAAAGGTGGTCGGGATGGCGAGATTCGAACTCGCGGCCTCTTGGTCCCGAACCAAGCGCTCTAGCCAGGCTGAGCCACATCCCGAAGGGTTGGAATTATAACACAAGGCGGCGTTAATTGATGAATTTAATCTGTGAGGTTTAATCGGCGTTAAACTTCTCTCTGGCTTCAGCCAGTTGCAACTCTAATTGCTGCTCGGCGCGCTGCGAGTCCGCAACACTTTCTTTCAGCTGTTCAATCTCCGATTGAACCGCCGAAATAGAAATATCCCTGCTAATCCCCAACACCATATCCTGCGCTACATCCAGATCACCGGTCATTATTTTTTTCTTAAGTTGAATTTTTTTAATAAGTTCCACTCTTTTAGTGCTTTCAAGCTCCCGCTGATACTCATAAATTTTACTCTTCCAGTACCGTTTGGGAGTGAAATGGCGGGCAACAAAATCCAGCCGCAGCAGGCCGAAAATAGCCGCGCCTACGATCAAAAACAATCCCGTCCCGAGCATTATTTTTTTCATTTCAGCGAAAGATAATCCAAAAGTTTGTGCGGGTCACGGTCAAATTCATAATCCCACTTCTCTATTAAAACTTCGGCAGGTGTTTTTTGAGTCTTGATGATTTTTTTAGTCACGGGATCGAGATAAATCGCCTCCGTGCGGCCCCATGCGTCACGCCGGTTTTGCGCGTTTAAGCCGCGGCGGGCAATGGCCCAAATCTCCCTCATGATTTCCCAGCCTTCAAAACGGCCAAGGTTCGCCCGGAGTCCCACTTTTTCCATATCCCCGTGAAAAAGACAGCGTTCTTCCCACGTGAAACCGCCTGCCACCTTCCAAGCGTCAGCACGGGATATTTTATCATAGAGAATGCCCTTCCAAAAAGCGGGAACTGCGGGAACCATTTCAAATAATTGCCCATCGGCACCGCGGATTTCAATACAATTTTTAAGCCTTGCCTCAGGAAAAAGGGTGCTCAGATGGAGTTCAAAATCATCCCGGGTTGCCATAATCCCATTGTGCCCCTTGGAAATAAACTCCCGGAAAGACATGCCGTCCATGGGTATCCAGGTGTTTTCACGGATGATAAAAATCATGGGCACCTCAAGCACATAATGCAGATAATCTTCAAAGCCCGTATTTTCTTGCAAAAGGCCTGAAATAAGCCCTGACCGGGCATTATCCGTTCTGCTCCAAGCATGCATACGATACGTCAAATACCCATTCGCGCGTCCCTCTGTAAGGGGCGAATGGCTGAACAATGCTGAAACAAGGGATGTCAAGGCATAGATTAACCTTAGCTTTTCCATGGCATCCGCCTCATCGCTGTAGTCCACGCTTACCTGATTAGCAGCCGTTCTTTTCATCATGTCATACGCTTTTTCGCCGTGTTCTGCCAGATAATGCCTCATGATTTCATAACGTTTTTTAGGCACCCAATCGGTTTGATCTAGACGGGCAAAGGGGTGGAAACCGGCCGTAAACCAGGTCACCGGAATTTTTTCCGCAACACCGAGGAGTTCGCGCTTGAACCGGCTAAGCTGACCTTGTACATCGTGAACCGTTTCCACGGGCTCGGCACTAAGCTCCACCTGGCTGCCCGGTTCCAGGGCCACGTAATTTTTTCCCTTAACAAGCGCTGTTACATGGCCGTGCTCTTCCACTGGCTGGTAGCCATACTGGAATTGAAGCTGTTTCAAGACAGCTTCAATTCCGGCATTGCCGTGATAAGTTAGAGGCAACGGCGTGTCTTTGACATTACCGAAAAGCTCCCATTCCAGCCCTAAAAGATGCCTGGATACGGGTTTGGCGTGGGCTTGAAAATAACCCCTTAAATCATTCAGACCTATCACTTCTTCGTGGTGGGGTGACTGGAGATAAGTGCTCATGGCTTCATGATACCTTTTTTTGCCGCCAGAAAATAGGCCAATTTTAAGGAGGAAGACGTCATTTCAGCGGTGAGAATTTGAAGCGGGACGGGCCAAATTCGAAGTATTTTTAAGCTGCTTTTGATTGCCTGATTCCGCGTTGATAGACACGTTTTTTTCTGCGATATCCGGAGTCGGAGGCACATAACCCAGATACAGCAGTGATTCCTCAATAGCTCCCTTGAAAACAGGTGCGGCCACCGTGCCGCCGTAATAACTGGGATGCGGATCATCGACCATGACTATCATGGCCAGCATGGGATTTTCTGCAGGCGCAAAACCCATGAAGGAAGAAATAAAATTGGAGTGCGAATAACCGCCGTTCGCGTTGATTTTCTGAGCCGTACCGGTTTTTCCGGCCACTTTCACACCTTTAATTTGGGCGTTCTTTCCCGTCCCCACATCCACAACTTGGACTAAAATGTCGCGGATGGCACCGGCTGTTATTTCGTCAATGACCCTTTGGCGCACCGGAGATGTCTCTTCTTTGATCACAACGCCAAATTCATCCCGAATCTCCTTCACCACCTGCGGTCTGACGAGATACCCCCCATTCGCTATCACGGAAAGAGCGCGCACCATTTGAAGCGCGGTGGCCGTCACTTCCTGCCCATACGGCACCGAGGTGATGGAGATCTTAGACCATTTATTCAAGGGGTGAACAATACCTGATACTTCTCCGTGAAGGTCAATTCCGGACATACTGCCGAATCCGAAGAGCTTGATGTAGCGGTGCAGGGTGGCCTCGCCGATAAGTTTGCCTATTTTCACAGTCCCAATGTTACTGGATTTGATCAGCACTTCAGGAAAAGTAAGCCTCCCATAAGGATGGACGTCGTGAATCACGCGCCTGCTGCTCACATGCCAAATCCCGTTTTCGCAAAAAAAACTATCCTCCAATTTAGCTTTGCCTTCGCTCAACGCAGCGGTCAGCGTCACGACTTTAAAAATCGATCCGGGCTCATAGAAATCCGTGATGCAGCGGTTTCGCCGGGCATCAACAGTTGAGGTCCTATAGTCGTTGGCATCAAAGGCCGGGCGATTGGCCATGGCGAGGATATGTCCCGTGGCCGGGTCCATCACGATGGCGCAGGCGCCTTTGGCATGCCACTGCGTGAAGGATTTGTCCAATTCCCTTTCCACGGCATGCTGGATGAATTGGTCCACATGAAGGATCAAATCACGGCCATTCACGGGAGGAATGTATTTATCTTCAAGCGCGCTTACTTCCCGGCCCAGGGCATCGCGCTTCGATTTTCTCAATCCTTTTTCGCCCCGCAAATACGCATCATAGGCCAATTCAAGGCCTTCCATTCCTTGATTGTCAATATTGCAAAACCCCACGACATGGGCCAATTCGTTAGAATGCGGATAAAAGCGTTTGAATTCGTTTTGAACTGCAATGTTGGGGTTACCCAGCTCAAGCACAGCCTCCGCCTCCTCCTGCGAGGCCTTTCTCTTGAGCCACACAAAGGATTTATCCTTCGCTAAACGCTGATTAATCCATTGAGGATCTAGGCTGAGAATCTTGGATAGTTCTTTGACGATCTCAGGTTTCTTTTTTTTTGATATTAGACGCGGAATGGCATAGATGGAGGGACTTTTCACGGTGGTCGCCAAAAACTGCCCTTTCCGGTCAAGGATATTACCCCGTTTGGGCTCTAATTCGATAGTGACGTTGTGCTGTTTTTGGGCGATTTTAAGAAGCGCGTCTCTTTGAAAAAAACACAGGTCAAAAAGACGGTAAACAATGGCGGCAAACAAGGCCAGTATGAAGCAACTGACTACAAAAAAGCGGTTCACAGCGCGGAAAACCCCAAGGGATCACGGACTTGGGTTGAGGATTGGCACCACAAGCCATCCCCAGGTTTGAATCCAGACGGGGATGGCCTAATTTTTATCCGGGGATACAATTTTGGCTTGCGCTTCACGGACGAATTGTAGCAAAGAGAAGGGGGATTTGCCAGTCTCAACCGGTAAGATGGGGATATTGGTTTCCGGCAATTCCACTTCGACCGTCTTCACCTCGGAAGGCAAACCCAATTCCATATCGGATTGCTGAATGCGTTTTTCAAGAATGTCCAGAGCTTTAAGTTTGAACAGACTCACGCGCGCTTTTTCAAAACTGTCCTGGACCTGCACCAGCGCCTGCGTCTTTTTTTGAATGGAATAGGAAACCCGGTACAGCTCGATTTGCAGTGCTACATACAAAAGCGCGCATATCACGATGGAGGCAATCATCATAAGAATTTTAAAAATCTTCTTCACGATTTATTCCCCCTTTCCACGGCGCGTAATTTGGCGCTGCGCGACCGCGGATTGATCGAAACCTCTCTTGGACCGGCCATGACAACTTTCTTCGTCAGTATCGCCATGGTTCCCGTTTGAGCCCATTCCCTCATTCTCTGTTTGACAATTCTGTCTTCCAGAGAATGAAACGAGATAACAACCAACTTTCCCCCAACTTCCAGCGATTTCACAGCCGCAATCAATCCTTCTTCCAAACTTTCAAGTTCCTGATTCACACATATCCGCAAAGCCTGAAACACCCTTGTCGCCGGATGAATCCTTCCGTGGCCCCGGCCGACGCATGAAATGATGAACTCAGCTAGCTCAGACGTCGTACGAAATGGCTTTTGTTTCCTTCGCGACACGATCTTGCCGGCTAGATGCCTGGCTTTTCTTTCCTCGCCGTAATGCCAGAAGATATCCGCCAAATCCGCCTGCGATAATCCGTTCACCAAATCGTATGCCGACTTCGGGATCTCACGATCCATCCTCATATCAAGAGGGCCATCTTTCATGAAACTGAAACCGCGGTCAGCCGCCTCCAGATGATCGGAGGATATCCCCAAATCAAACAACACCCCGTTTAACCGACTTATGCCTTGCTGAGAAAGAACTTGCTCCAAAAATCTGAAATTCGACTTAACAATCCGAACATTGGGCCTGTTTCCAATATCACTAAGGGCACTTTCAACCGCTTCACCATCTTGATCTAACCCTATCAATAAGCCCTCAGGACCTATTCTTTCCAAAATCGCTTTGGCGTGACCGCAACCGCCTAACGTCCCGTCCGCAATCACATCCCCCGGTTTGGGATTGAGGTAGGTCAGCACCTCCTCCGTCAAAACCGGTGTGTGCAACTTTACTCCCTTACTGGAGACAGCAAAAACTGCGGAGCGCCTCTTCCCTTGAATCGTAGGCTTCCATTAAACGGCTAACGCCTACCAGACGGAGCATATCCGAGACCTGACGCCTTAAATTACAGAGTTTGATATCCCCATTCAGTGTGCGAAGCATCCGGAGACGTTCAATCAACAGGCCGAGACCCGCCAAATCCACCTGCTGGGTTCTGGACATGTCAATCAGCACACGGGTATGATTTTTTTTCACAAATTGATTCATGCGCTGTTTGAGCCGTACCATGGCACTTGCGTCGAGGCGTCTGTCGCAGTCGAGCACTTCAACGTTAAATTGCTGATGTCCGTTTCTTGCGTGGTAAACCATAGAACCACCTCCTGATTTCAGAAGCATTTAAACTCCCTTATTGTTTTCCCCGGTCCAAATCCAGGAGCTTCTCAGCCAAGTCTTCGAAGGAGCCCATTGAGTTGCTGAAGAATTCTTTCCACTTTTCCCTGGCCCATATTTCGATGCGGTCCGAGACGCCGACAATCATCACGTCTTGTTTGATCTCTGCGTAT
>Ga0209211_10004613_pt1 | contig 21298 bp, 26 predicted proteins | sample RifGroA2_FD_183992 | JGI IMG/M metagenome (GOLD analysis project Ga0209211, IMG submission 183992) | Groundwater microbial communities from Rifle, Colorado, USA - Groundwater A2 (SPAdes) (version 2) | ecosystem: Environmental > Aquatic > Deep subsurface > Groundwater | place: Rifle, Colorado...
CCAAGTTCCCAGATTGCCGGCAGTACAATTATAGTGGGTAGCGGCGCAGACGCCGTTAACGGGGGTAGGCGGGGTGCAATAAGTATAACGAATCCACCCATCACTGACATAATAAGCGAAATCAGAACGAGGCCCATAATAATCATCCCCGACTCGCGGGCAAATGCAAGAATTTCCGCAATAATAACCGTCACAAATAGAAATTCTACATTCAGTACACAATTCACTAGCTGCTTGTGAATCCGGTGGCCAACCATCACACCACCATTGCCATACGTCTTCATATTCTTCTGCGTATCCCAATCTACCAAAATCACAATTATAGTGAGTAGCGCCACAGACGCCATCAACGGGTGGAACTGCTTCTTGACATTCCTGATAAACAAGATAGTTAACTTCACAAGCGAAATAATCCCATATAGAAAGAGTAAACGCATCAAGACCAGCGAGAAAGGGAGCCCACCAATTCAAAGAACCAGTTCCAGCCCTCACCCTTCCCGGAGAGATAAAAAACACCATTCCCAATATAATAACTACAATAAATAACGCGGTCTTTTTGTTCTTTTTCATAAATATATGATCATATAATTAAAAAAATAACGCATTATTTGCTTAAATACATTATAACCTGAGAAAAAGCTAAAAGAAGAATAAATAGAATAGCTATTCTCGTTTTTTTATAACCTCCTTTCAGATAAGGACGAGTCAGATAGGCAAAGAAAAAAAGAGGGATAAAGATAAAAAAAAGGACTGCGCCACTGGCGGTAAACTTACCTTGAAAAATAACTAAGATAACTTTTATAACCATAGAGATTACGACTACCCCCAAAAGCGTTACCAGCCATTTTCTCATTTTCAAAAATCCCAAAGCCATGACAATGGTGATAATGGCATATAAAATCTGAATAAAGGTATTGACATCTAATGGCGATAAAGTGAAACGGAAAAAAATGAGAAAAGCAATAATAGCAAAAAGAATGCCTATAATTTTATAAGAAATAGAGAACCTGCGAGGAATGCTAATAATTTCATTGCTGATTTCTTTTTGTTCTGGAATCATGGCTTTAAAGTTCAAAATTATTATATTTTTATTATATAACAATAAGGCAATATATTTTGTTATATGCCATAAAACTTGCGCTTGGCAGCTTTCAATTAATTTCGACCCTGCCGCCCTGATGAATAGAAACGGTTTTAACTAGAGAACCAGCCGTCAAAGTAAAAATTTGGTCACGGTTTGAGACTCCCGGTAAATCTGCGTCATCCACTACACAAATTGATGGATTGGGCGGCGTAAAAAAAACGGTAACGCCGACAGGAAGCAAAGTAACGTCGCTAAGATTAATGGTGTCCAAGACAATACTTTCAGGATTAAATTTTGAGTTTTCAACAGTATTGTAAAAAAGAACGTATTGGCTGCTCGATTGGCTGTAAATTCCATAACCTTTCGGCATTACCCCGCCCTGGGCCTTGCCCGAAAGAGCAAGATTCTGCGCCTGGCGAAAATCAGCGGCCAAGCGTTGTGCCGAAGCATTAACCCGGGTAACGGTCTGGCCGCTGTTATAATTCACCAAAATGGCTGTTGACATCAAAACGGCAATAAACAAAACAGCGAGCATCTCAATCAGAGTAAAACCAGCAATCTTTTTTTCTTGTTGTTTTTTGTTTTTTATAATTTGCATTTCCCGTAATCATAATTCACGACTAATGGATTCCCATTAAGGCGCCACTTCTTTCCATTGAGGTATCGGCACAGAGACCCTAATTAATGCCGTTCCATAGGCAGCCGGAAGCGCGCCCCTTTCCACCATCACTCTGGCGGTATAGGTTCCGATTGTTGGATAACTACATGAGGTTGTTTTGGGGTTATCATAAGTGCCGTCAAATTCAGCATCCCATGTGCCATCGTTAGTGCAATCAAATTTATAATTAATCGTGCCTGTTACTGTTCCGCTGACGGATGCAGTCAGAACAACATCATTGAGCGGGGCCGGACCATTGGCCGGGCTAGCGGAGAGGGAAACGAAAAGAGTTTTTACTTCAGTACATAATATGTTGCCTCCCCCATTTATACCGTTGCACCACCATTGCCAGCTGTCAGCGTATTCGGCCACGGATCCTAAAGTGCCAGCATTACAATTATAGTGGGTGGTAGCGCAGACGCCGTTAACGGGGGTCCTTGTTTCAATGCACAATGTGTTGCTTCCCCCATCAATACCATTACACCACCATTGCCAGCTGTCAGTGTATTCAGCCCAAGTTCCCAGATTGCCGGCAGTACAATTATAGTGGGTAGCGGCGCAGACGCCGTTAACGGGGGTAGGCGGGGTGCAATAACTGCCATAAATATTACCATCACCTCCAACCCACCAAACAATGTCGGGACTCCACCAGTAAGTTTGACCTTCGGTGCAAGAACATGTGTTGCCGCAATATGCTGCTTCACAGCTCGGAGTACAGCAACCAGTTGAGCCAGTACATTTTAACTCGCAGGCGCACCAAGCAGCCGGATCCGTCTGCCCGTTGCCCCAATCAGCGCAAATCGCCTCCCAATGACCATCAGGAGAACACCGACGGCAGTTAACCGAATCCCATGATCCGGGCTGGCATTCAGCATCAGTACATACCCAAATTACGTCAACCCAACAAGTAAGGCCATCCACCACGAGCGTTTCCCACGTAGGAAAAAAAGCATAGGGAATTATTCTAACGAGACCGCCGGCAGCGGCCTTTTTGGAAGAAATAAACGGCAATACCCCCAATACCGCAATGATTATAATAAATAGTAGAATTTTTTTGTTTAATCTCATAAAAATTATAATTAAAAAAATAATAGCTTATTATTTATAAAAATATATTAAAATTTGAATAAAAGCCAAGGACGTGGCATAAGGAACTATTATTTTTATTTTTTCATATCCGCCCTTGAGATGAAAGCGCGAGAAATAAGAAAAAACAAAAAGGGCGCCAAAAATAATAAATGGGATCAGAGCGCTAATCCCTAACGCATTAGCTTTAAATGCACCCTGAAAAAACCCTACGCCGATTTTTATAGCCGTAAAAAGCACAATAATTCCCAGAAGCGTTATTATCCATTTTTTCATCGTAAAAAATCCATAAGCTAAAGCAGCAACAAAAATAATATAAAAAATATATGAAAGTGACCTGATTCCCAAGGGCGCTGAGAGGAGAACAATCAACATATGTATGGTAATAATAACAAAAAGAATGCCTATAATTTTATAAGAAATAGAGAACCTGCGAGGAATGCTAATAATTTCATTGCTGATTTCTTTTTGTTCTGGAATCATGGCTTTAAAGTTAAAAATTATTATATTTTTATTATATTATATTATACCACGGAATAACAAAGAGTTATACACATCTCGACTAGTAGCCCTAGAATCTTACTTCAGCGATAAAAACCCCATTTTGGCTGCTAAAGGCATCAAATAATATTCCTGCTTCTTTCCCGTCTGGCGTAATTATGCCTGCGTTTTCCTTCCGTCCGGTAGATAAAATGGGTTTTTTCAACCAAACGGCTTCAATTTTTTTTAAATTATCAGTTAACGCCAGATATTTTTCAAGACCATTATTAATCCATATAGAACTGGAAATATTTATTATCATATCCGCTCCCATCTCTACCCGCTTCTTCACTAAACCCGGATAATGAATCTCAAGGCATATGGCCGGCGCTAAATTTATATCTTCCAAAGAGATTATTTTTGACTCTCCGCGATATAAATTATTAGCCGGGTTAAAAACAGCATTCTCTTTATCTCTATAATACTCCTTATTTTTCTTTGGGTCTAAAAGCGAATTAAAATAAAAAGGGCGCCACTGGCCAAATGGCCAATATTCTCCGGTAATTGTCAGCTTTTCCTTATTAAAAACATCAACCAATTTTCCCTGCGAATCAAAAAATAGAAGTGTGTTATAGGGTCTTCCATCTTGCCGGGAAATGACATTAGCGACTAAATCGACTTCTAAATTTATCGCCATATTTCGGTATGCCTTGATTAAAATTCCATCATTATCAATTTTGAAATTATCCTTCGCTTCCCTATCAATTGTTTTATCATAAATTACATCAAACAATCCTTCAGGCAAAATAACCAGACTAAAATCAGAATCAGTTTTCAATTCTTTCAACTTTTTTAATATCATTTCTCCTGCTTTTATAATTTCTATCTCCAATTTTTTTTCATCCAATTCTTTCTTTTTAAAAATTTCGTCCAGCCGGCCATCGTCAGTTACCAAAGCCACCCGCTTGCTGCCAGCAAGCGCTTCGTATTCGCGATGATTTTGTTTTAGAAAGATTTTAGAAATCACCAAACCTGAAAATAATATAACAAATACCAAACTGGTCAATATAATAATATTTTTTTTATTTTTATCTTCCTTTTTTAAAATTTCCCTGACCAGAAAAAAAAGTAATAAATTTATGCCAATACAAAAAACAGTCAACCCCGCCAGCCCGCCCCAACGCGCTAAACCCAAAAATGGCGAAGAACCCAGTGCGTTGCCGATTTCTACTATAAAATTAGGCAACGCCGTATAACGCGCTTCCAAAAATTCAAAAACTGGCCATAAAATTATTAAAGACGCTAGAGCCAATCGCCGGCTATACTTGGCAATTAAATAGAAGCTCAGCGGCAAGCCTAAAAAAATTAGAATGGACGAAAAAAACAGTATCGGCTCAATAAGGAAATAAGCCGTGCCCAAGCCAAAAACTAACCGAAAAATAAAAAAACCGCCCAGCAGGCGCCATAAACGATTTTCTTCAGCCAAAAAGAAAAAAAGCGGTACGGCAAAAATAAAAGACAGCCAATACCAATTCAATGGCGGAAAAGCTAAAATCTCCAAAACTGCCGCCGCTAAAATAAGGCCGATGGCCAGCCAAAATTTTTTTCTTTTTTCTTTCTTGTCCATATCAAAAACTTATCAAATTCAAATACCAGCCGACTATTGGCCTGCCAAAAAGCAAAGCCGCCAGTATAGCCGGCGCTAAAAAAGCGCCAAAAGGCAGGGTTGATTTTAGATTTTTTCCCTTAAAAATTATTAGGCCAATACCCACGAACGTTCCGGCTAAAGACGCCAAAAGCAGCATCAGGAAACTGCTCCAAGCACCCAATAATAAACCGGCGACAAAAAATAATTTAACATCGCCGAAACCCAGCCACTTGCCCCGGCCAATCCAATAAACCGCTAAAAAAAGGCCGCCCAAAACCAACGATGATAATAACATTTCCAATAAAAAATTAATGCCCACTACTCCCATCAACCAGCCCGCGGTCCGATAAATAATTGTCAAAATCAAAATTAGCCATAGCATCTGGTCAAGAATAATAAAATATTTTAAATCCGCGATAAAAATAGCCAATAGGGCGCCGGCAATCAGCCACAAAAAAATACCGTCAATCAGCGCTGGCCAGCCCAAACCGCTGGCCAGAAAAAAATTAGCCAGGCCCGACTGCCAAGCGATAAAAATAAATATGCCACCCAGAATAATTTCACTCAATAAATATTGCAGCGATATTTGTTGCCGGCACCAACGGCAGCGGCCGCCTAAAATTAACCAAGAAAAAAATGGGATCAAATCCGGCCAAGCCAGCTGATGTTCGCACCGAGGGCAACGTGAGCGGGCCCAAACGACCCCCTGCCCTTGCGGCAAGCGCTCGCCCAGAACATTAAAAAAACTGGCCAAAGTTGCGCCAAAAAGAAAAGTTATCAAATAGAAAAAATAAATCATACATGATTATTTTACCATTTATTAAAAACAAAAACCATTCTGCTATCCGCCAACTGGCGAAACAAAATGGTTCTTGTTGTAATTTATAGATTAATATTTTTTTATCCTAAACTGTTTATGGACCGACACAATATTGGAACGTCGCGTCATCACAAGCAGTATCAGTGCAAACTGTACCGTCTAAATCAGAATTAAGAGCAGTATTAGTAGATTCCAGGGTTGCCCGGAAAACATAGGAAGCAGCCGGGGTGCAACCGGTAGAATCATAAACATAAGCCGTAGAACCCGGATCAGTCGGTGTACCGCCTAAGTAAGTCGGCACCATCACAGCCAAAGTGGCGGGACTTGCCGAGCGTCAGAAATGCGGCGAGAATCACGCGCTTTCTGCCGAGCGGTATTTAAAGAAACCATCACAATGGTCGCCAAAATACCGATAATGGCGATCACCACCAGTAACTCAATTAAAGTAAAACCTTTTCTATTTCTTTTCACTTTTTGTCACCTCCTTTCGAACCGCGGATTCACACGGATTCTATACCGCAGATTTTCGCGGAATTTTTATTTTTTCAATCAAAAAATAATTTACATGCCGCCAGCTATATTATAAATCGGCATCAAAATCCCCGCTACCAAAAATGCCACGCCTATGCCTAAAACAACAATCAAAATCGGCTCTATTAATTGCGATAATGTATCCACGGTTGTATCTATTTCCTTGCTGTAATAACTGGACATTTTTTTTAAAATGTCATCTAACGCGCCAGCTTGTTCGCCGGTCGCAATCATCTGGACGACTAAATTAGGAATTTCTGGATATTTTTCAAATGAACCGGAAATCGTCCCGCCGGCCCGAACCTGATCCTTAGCTTCTAGAATTATATCACGAAAAACAAGATTGCCGACCACATCAGCAGAAACCTGCAAAGCCTGCAAAATGGAGATGCCGCCTGTAATTAAGGTGCTTAAATTATCAGCTAAGCGGGAAATATAAATTTTCTTAAAAATCTTGCCTAAAATCGGTATTTTTATCTTTAAGCCATGCCAATAGTGCCGAAAAGCAATTGAGTTTTTAAAAAGATAAGCGATATAGCCAGCGCCGCCAAATAAAATTACCAACAACAGCCAGCCCCAATTTCGCAAAAAGTCAGAAAGTCCGATAATGGCTTTGGTTGCCAATGGCAGTTCTTGGCCGGATTCTTCTAAAATTTTAGTTAAATTAGGAATCACCATGACCATCATCAGCACGCCAATCACCAAAAAACCAAATAAGATAAAAGCTGGATAAACCATCGCGTTTTTAACCTTAGAATTCAAATAATGCTGGCGCTCCAAATAGTCGGCCAAATATAATAAAGTGTTTTCCAGCGTGCCTGATACCTCACCAGATCTAATCATATTAACAAAAAAATCATCAAAAACTTTAGGGTGGTTGGCCAGGGCTTTAGAAAAAATACTGCCGCCTTCAATATCGCTGGCTACTTCAGAAATAATCTGGCGAAAATATAAATTATCTGATTGCCGCGCCAAAGCCATAAGCGATTTAAGCAACGGCGCGTAAAATTAACCAATTCCTTACTCTTAACACGTTGAAGAATTTTAAATTGTTTGGCAAAAAGCGGCGTGCTGTTAACCGGTTCCAGCTTCAAAATAATAAAACCTCTTTTTTGCAAGGCATCAATAGCAACTGCCGCATCATTTGCCTCAGCCACACCAGACAATAATGCCCCATCTTTATTTTTTACGGTATATTTAAATTCCACTTTGATATTAAATTATGAATTATGCAAATCAGAATCGCATTATTCATTGCTCATAATTCATAATCTTTTATTATTTACCTCAACAGCATTCTTAATTCCGCCGGATTTAATGAAAATTTCTCGGCGACTTCTAATGACACTTTTCCCTCCTGAACAAGATTAGACAAAGAATGGTTTAAAGAAATCATCCCCTCTTCGGAACTGGTATCAAGCACCATATCAATCTGATGAGTTTTTCCCTCTCTGATTAAATTGCGTATCGCTGAATTAGCGATTAATAATTCTATCGCGTTAATCATGCCGCCTTGCAAATCGGGCAACAGACGCCGCGAAAGAACACCGAGTAAGTTAGAAGCCAATTGTGCCCGTATTTGTTCTTGCTGATAAGGCGGGAAAGAATCAATTATCCGGTCAACAGTTTGCGAAGCAGTATTGGTGTGTAAAGTAGAAAAAATCAAATGTCCGGTTTCCGCCGCCGTAATGGCGGTGGAAATTGTTTCCTTGTCGCGCATCTCGCCAATCATCACCACATCCGCATCCTCGCGGAACATTGACCGCAAACCATGATTAAAGCCACTGACATCAGTGCCTACTTCCCGCTGTTCAATAATACATTTATCCTGTTCAAAAACATACTCGATCGGATCTTCAATGGTAATAATATGATCCTGCCGGTGATGGTTTATTGAATCTATCATTGCCGCCAAAGCGGTTGATTTACCGTGGCCAGACGGGCCGACCACTAAAAAAAATCCCTGCGACATCATGGAAAACTGGTTCAAAATTTCAGGCAAATGCAATTCTTCAATATTTCTGATTTTGGTTGGCAAAAATCTCAAGGCAACAGCAAGCCCGCCGGAAATATTATAAATATTAGCCCGAAATCGAGAGATATCCCTGAAAGTAAAAGATAAGTCAATATCCTTGGTCTCGGACAGCCTTTTTTCCTGTTCCGGCGTTAATAGACTGGAAGCCAAGTTTTTTATTTTTTCGGCATCAATGATTCCCTGGTTTTCCATCATGGTCAAACTGCCATTAACCCTGACAATCGGCGGCCGGCCGGGTGTTAAATGGATATCCGTCGCGTCAACCCTGATGGCTTCTTCAATTATTTGATCTATCTCTTTTTTATAATCCACGAAGTCATATAACATATAACGATCAACAGATAACAAAAAATATAAAAAGCGATAAATTTTGTTACCTGTTATATATTATATGTTTTTTGTTATATGTTTATTGATTCAATAATTTTTTTACTTTCGTCACCACTTCAGTCGGCGTAAAATGCGCCTTAATAGCATAATCGTTAGCCCCCAAGGCCAAACCCTTTTCCACTTCCTCTTTTTGGCCTAAATTAGTCAACGCAATAATAATAATATTTTTTAATCCGGCATTCTTCCTTATTTTTTGCATCACTTCAAAACCATCCATTTTCGGCAAAACAATGTCCAACAAAATTAAATCCGGATTGAATTCTTCAGCCGCGTATATCCCCTCTTCGCCATCATAAGCCGCTTCCACTTCAAAACCGGCCTCTTTTAGTTTAGTGGCGTACATTTCTGATAAAAATTTATCGTCCTCAATAATTAATATTTTTTTGTCGTCTGGCATATTTTTTACGGATTGACAGTGTTATTGCAATTCTGGGTTTTACCCTTTATGGAATCGGTCTCCAAACAATATCTAATGGTATAGCTTTTATTATCGGCTGAACTTTGGTAAAAATATTGATAGCCGCTGGCGCTATCATTCACTGGATCAATGATTGAACCGGTAATCAGGCCATTAGTCCTTAATTGCACGGATAAATTATCAACACCAATAATCGCTCCCTCTTCCGCCTGGACTGGATAATTGCCGCCGCTGACCACCTGGAAAAGCGCCAAGGCAGCAGACAAAGATTTAATATCAGAAACTCTTCTGGCATCACGGCTGCGAGCACGCGCATTGGACAGCGACATCATCACCGTCGCCATCAATAAACCAATAATAGCGATAACAACCAACAATTCTATCAAAGTAAACCCCATTAATAATTTTTGATGTTTCTTTTTTACCCCTTCAGAATTATTCAAAATATTTAACGGGGTAAACCCCTTTAAATATCCTTGATTGCTCAATCTAATTTTTATAAAGTTTTTGCTGACCATCATGCTTTTCCATCAAAAAATATTTAAAAAATCCGCTGAAGTAAACTCTTTTTGATATAGATATATAACAAAGTACAAAAAAATAGTAAATTGATTATTGTTTGTTATATGCCCCGGCTACTTAGCCTTATTCTTCTACCGCTTTAAGCACTTCTTCCAACGAAACCATACCTTTCAAAACTTTAATAAATCCATCCTGGCGCATAGTAATCATCCCCTGCCGAAAGGCCTCCTGTCCAATTTTGGTTTCGTTCGGACCACTAATAATCATTTCCTCCAACTGAGGCGTCATAGTCAAGGCCTCCATAATCGCGATGCGGCCCTTAGTGCCTTTTTTGCCGCAAAACTTACAACCCGGCGCTTCCCATATTTTTATGTCATCAAGATTAACATCTTTGATTTCCTTCTTGGCCGCGGGCGATATCCTCTCAAACTCCCTTTTCATCATTTCTGATATTTTTGGCGGCGGCGACACCTGCTTTTTACATTCCGGGCAAAGCCGCCTAACCAATCTTTGCGACATAGAAAGATTTAAAGCTGAAGGAATTAAGAAGCTACTTACGCCCATATCGATCAGCCGCGGAATAACGCCGACAGCATTATTAGTGTGCAAAGTTGATAAAACGATATGCCCGGTCAAAGCCGCGTGCGTCGCTAGCTCGGCGGTCTCGGAATCACGAATTTCACCGACCATAATGATATCTGGATCTTGGCGTAAAATTGACCGCAATCCCGAAGCAAAAGTATAATGAATTTCTGGTTTAACCTGCGACTGGCTGACGCCCTTGATGTAATATTCAACTGGATCCTCTAAACTGACAATATTTACTCCCTCGGTATTTAATTCGTTCAAAATAGCATATAAAGTTGTGCTTTTACCCGAACCAGTCGGCCCGGTTATCAAAATCATGCCGAATGGCTTGCTAATATTTTCTTTGACTACCCGCAAATTATACCCATCTAAACCCATCTGGACGAAATCCATTAACCCGACCGCTGAATCCAACAGGCGTAAAACTACTTTTTCGCCAAAAGAAGTCGGAAAAGTAGATACGCGAAAATCAATTTTCTTGCCGTCAATTGTTGAATGAAAACGGCCATCTTGCGGTACTCGGGATTCATCTATTTTCAAATTGGAAAGAATTTTTATCCTGGAAACCACCGCCGATTGAATCGCTTTTGGCAGGGTTAAACCGATATATAATACTCCGTCAACCCGAAATCTGACCTTAACTTCATTTTCAGTCGGTTCAATATGGATATCAGAAGCTCGGCCTTCCTGGGCATGCCGCAGAATAACAGCGACAATTTTGGTGATTGGCGCCTCCGCCATCACCCGCTCAGTATCTTCAACGACACTTTTTTTCTTTTTTTCACCCTCTTGGTCACGGCCGGCTAATTCAACCTCCAAGTCTTTAAGTGCTCCCTCTACTTCTTTCTTTAAATTCCGATACTGCGCTAAAACGTTTTCAAAATCATTTAAAGAAATAATGAATATTTTGGGCTCTAAGCCGCGCCGCTGGGCAATAAAATTTATCGCTTCCCTTGATTTCAAATCATCCGGATTAACCATTCCCACCTCGATAACCTTGCCGTTTTTAGCAATCGGCACAAACCGATAAAAATTAGCCGCTTCTTCAGAAACCTCTCTTAAAACATCCGGTATTATTATTTTTCCCGTCAGGTCAACATAAGGAACGTTCAGCTGTTGTGATTTTTCTAAAACACTTTTCAGTTCTTGCGAAATTTGCTTTGGCAAATCATTGTTAAAAGAATTAAAAAAATTAAGAATTAAGGATTTTCCCTCTTAAATCTTAAATCTTAAATCTTAAATCAGAAATTTAAAATGGTGCAAAAGGATTGCTTCTGCCCCTCTCCCCGATTACTAAGGGCAAATCGCCATGAAGCTTTAATTCAGCAAAACCCTTATCCTGATAAATCGAACCTTCTGTATTAAGATTTTTGATTCTCTCCATTAAATCGGCCTTCGCTTGCCCCTGGCTTATCCCGCTAGAAGTGGCTGGCCCGACCGGCTGTTCGGCTGTTTTTCTAAAATAACCAAAATAAAGTATGACCGCTAAACCTAAAATAATCACGCCCAAAAAAACAAGCATTTTTCTTTGTTTTTTTTGCTCAGGCGTCAGGAAAGAAACATTATTGTTTGCTCCGCTTAAAGTAATAGCCATTAATTGCTTTTATAATAAGTATTTAAACTAATTAAAAAACTGGTTTCTTCTTCCCCGGTCACTTCGTTTCGGTTACCCAGCTTAAAAGAAATTGATTGAATATCCATAATTCTTAAATTACTTTCAAGCGCTTTCAAAAAATTATTCAAAGAATCAACACTGCCGCTCAACTCAAAAGACAAGCTCATAGTTTCAAGAGTGCTGCTTTTTGCCTTGGCGGCCAGCTGGTCTGAAGAAGAGCCAGTCTCACCTGTCGCCGCCGTTTTATTTGCCGACGATTTTCCCGCAGTTTTAGAAAAATTTATTGAATTTAAAACAAGGCCATTAGTGGAAGACAAATTTTCCATTTGCACGATTAAACCGGACTGGTCTTCGTCTTCCGGCAGAGCCAATAATAATTTCTCTAAATTTCCTGAATTATCGTATTTTTTCGCCAAATCTAAAATTCTGTTCTCCGTTTGCTCAGTTTCGCTAACTTTAATTTTCCAAGTTGCCAAGTCTGCCCTTAATTGGCTCGATTGGGTCCAAGCCGGCCAAACCAGCCAATATGAAGAAGCGCCCAAAAGAACAAGCAAAATAAGTAAAATTATAGGCTGCCGGTTTGACATTGTTTTAAAAATTAAAAAAGGCTTATTTATTAATCAATAGAGATGGACTGAATTCAACATCCGCTAAAAAAGTAATTATGCCATTTTTATCTAATTTAATGCTGGAAAAACTGGCGCCACTCCAATTTTTATCTTTTTTGAAAACAGCCATTTGCTGGGCCAGAACTTTATAACTAGCCACATTGCCCGACAAAGAGATTTTATCTTTACTATTCGCCGATAAAGAAAAGGCGGTCCATTGAACCTGTGACAGCGTTGCCTCCCTCAGGGCTTTAAATAGATTAGAAAGATAACGGTGGGATTTTAATAAGCCAGATAACATCTCGGCATTCTCGCCTTGGCTGACAATCTTTTTCAAAACATTTTCATCTTGGCGGTTAACAATCTCCTCATAAGCCTGCCGGCTGGCATTAATATCTTTTTCTATCTTGAGTTGATAAAAAAATAATCCTCCGTAAACAATCAAAGAAATAACCAATAAAGAAAAAACCAAAATAATCACTGCTGGGCTGATTAACGAGCGCTTCATTTTTCCGGGATTAAAACCGCCGGCGGACAAAGGGCTGCCGCTGGTCCCGACGATATTGGCTTGATTATTTTTTTTGTTTATCAGATCCATATAGTTATCGTAATAGTTATCGTATGATTATAGCATATTCCGGCAATATGGCGAAAGCAATAATATTTTATTATCATTCTCTCATCGCTAATCCGACAGCAACGGACAGCTGCGGACCAAGTTCTTTCAGGGCTGGTTCAAGAACTGGAGAATGTTCCAGTTTGGCAAAAGGATTACCAACAACTACCGGCACCGATAATTTTTCTGATAAATAATTAAAAATCTCCTTATCAAATGAGCGGCCACCGGTCAATAAGCATGTCCCGATATTCTTATTATACTTTGTCCGGAAAACATTAACAAGCCGCTCAATCTCTGCCAAAAGAATTTCTTTGTCAATCGTTTCTAAATTATGGCTTAATCTGACTGAACCATCATCAACAACCACCAAATCAGAACTCTTGCGGCCGATATCAATAATTAAAAAAGTACTTTTGTCCTGGCCAACCAATGACCGAGCCAAGCTAAACGCTTCTTGCTCTAAAGTGGCAATCGTCAAATTGGCCAATTTAGCAATTTTTGACATCCGATTAATTATTTCTTTGGGCACGGCCACTAATAAAACCTGCAATTGCGGCGATTGGGAAAATGAGCTTGAATTAGCCGGATTTTTAATGTCCGTGGCTGGCACATTATTTTTTGCCGATCCGCTGGCTGTTCGCCCGACAATGCTCCAGTCTAAAACAACCTCTTCTAGCGGCACCGGCACATATTTTTTTGCCTCAAAAGGAATAGCGGCGGCCAATTCTTCTTCCGGCATTTCCGGAAAATCAATAATAGTCGAAAAAGTCTGGTTAATCGGCAAAGAAACATTAGCAACCCGGCCGTTTATATCAGCTTTAGCAATTAAGTCAACTAAAATTTTAGCGACTTCCTCGTCCTTCAAATCGCTGATTTTTAATCCATCAACGCTTCTTGACTGCGTTAAAACATAATTAACTAAATTCAAACGGCCATCTTTCTTGCCCAGCTCAACTATCTTAATAGCTGATATGCCTAAATCAATTCCTATATGCCCTTTGTTGAATCTGCCCAAAAGCCAATTAAACATAATTTTTCTTTCAAAACACTGCTTATATAATGATTATATCATATTTCTTTCCGAAGAAATGAGATTTATCCACAAAACCGAATATTTACTTAAAAATATCCATAAAATTATCCTGCAATCCCTCTTGAAGCCGCACTTGTTTCTTTTCCAACCGTCCAATAATCCTATCGTAAAGCGACTGGTCTACTTTTATATATCCGGCCTGGTTGTCAGCAGGCGCCGACGGATTCCAAACAAAACGATAAAACAGCCAACTGGCAGCCAATAAACAAAAAATCATCAATAAACTAAAAAAAATATAATAATTTTTTTTGAAAAAAACAGCTAATTTGAGAATTAATTTTTTGAAATTATTATTCATTTCAGTATGTCAAAACCGATAAACTTATTAAAGAATTAACATTACTCACCACCGTACTATCGCCTACTCGATTAGCCGAAGGCTCAATAGCATTCGTGATATTGATTGTTTTTATCTTTCCGCAATAAGAAATATTTTCAATATTGATTAAAAACTTCATTAAATTAGGGAAGCTGCCCTGAAGCGCTATCTGGAAATCAATCGAGCCCTCCGCTTGTTCGCCCTCTTTCAGGACATTTATTTTTTGCGCGTTAGCCGTCCGGTTGGCAATTTCTTCAAGCGATTTAATAAATTCCACAGCGCTGTCTCTGGCTAAAAGCGGCTGCCGCTTGTCCAGGTCATTTTTTATCTCTTCTATTTCTTGCTGGGTTGTCTGCAGATTCCGCCAATTAGCAAAAAAAGTTTCTGTCGTCAACCGGTCTTCAACTAATTCTTTGCTGCTTTTATTAATCTGACTGATCAGCGGTAAAACAATGAAAAAAACGGTCACTAAAATCCCGATTGAAAAAACGGCCGCCGACAGATAAGTTTTATGGTGATTTTTTAAATTAATTGTCATTAAGCAGTTCTAAATTAACATCAAAAGAAAAAGTAAAATTAATATCTTTCTGCTGAACGATATTGCTCAAAGGGCTATTAATATTCTTAAAATAAGCCGATTTTTCCAAATCATCCTTGATTGAAAGCACTTGCTCGCGATTCCCCGCGAAACCAGAAATGGCCGCCCCTTCTTTTCCATTAATAGAAATATTTTTCAAACTGACGCCCGGAGGAATTATTTTCATCAGCTCTGTCAAAACCCGCGAATAATAAAGTTGCTCTTTTTGAGCTGCGTCTATTAATCGCAATCGATCATTAAGCTCGTTTATTTTATTTTCGTCTTTTTTTAATCCCTGCTCTTTAAAAACATTTTGGGCATGTTCCAGATTAGCCGAAACAGAATCAAGCTGGATTAACAGATACGACCAAATTAAAACTAATAAAAAAACAAAGATAAAAATAATTGCCAAACAAGCCGAACCATAAAAGCCGACCCAGCGCTGGATTTCCCCTTGTTTTAAATTTTCTTTTTCTGCCGGAGGCAATAAATTTAAAGCTAACATTTCATTGGCGGCCTCGCAGGGCTAACCCCAAGGCCGTTGTATAACTTAAAAAATCAGCTGTATCCATACCAACAATATTATCGGCATCTTTATTTAAAATATTAACCAATGGATTACCAACAGACGCTTTCAGATTTAATTCGGCACTAAGAAAATCAGCTAAACCATCCATGTTGGCACCGCCGCCGCAAATAATAAGTTCATTGATATCCGCTATGTTGGCTTGATTTTTTAAAATATGTTCCTGAAAATAATCAATATAATTTTTTATTTTACAGGTCATTTCCAACAATGGCGGTTTCAAGGATTTAAAAACCGGGCTTTTAGGCCTCTTTAAATCCAGGCCGACTTTCATTTTTATCTGCTTGGCCTTAGCCGGGCTTATCCCCAAATCTTCAGCCAATCTAGAAATAAGGGATTTATTAGAAATTGATAAACTGGAAGTAAAATAAATTGCCTGCCCATAAAAAATCAAAACGCCGGTCCGCTTAGCGCCAAAATCAACTATTAAAACGGGTGCCGGTGAAAAACCGTTTTTTATTAAAGCGCGAGTTGTGGCGATTGATTCAATTTCAAAAACAAACGGATGAAGGCCGGCTTTTTTAAAAACCGCTAAATAAGGATCAATAGTTTTTTTAGGCAAAACGCCAATTAAAATATCCAAATTTTTTGGCTGGCGGGCTTCCGTTATTGACTGATTAACGACCAAACCGGACAAAGGCTTGATAATCTGCCAGTCATAATAAATTTCTTCTAAAGACAGCGGAATTTGCGCCTCCAATTCCCATTTGATAGCTTCGGCGACCTCCTCTTCTTTCATTGGCGGCAATTGGACCATCCGGACAAAAGATTCAGTTTCCGGCAGCGAAGCCACGCAATATTTATTTTTAATTTTTCCCTTGCTTGTTTCCCTGACGGCCTTTTTGATAATTTCAATTAGCTCGTCTTCTTTTTTTATATCCCCGCCCTCAATTAAACCCTCCGGAATTTCTGTCCGGCCAAAGCTCGCTACCGAAAAACCCTCCTTCTCTTTTTTAAGGTCAACCATTTTAATAGACAAATCGCTCAAATCAATGCCGAAGCCGGAAATTTTTGGCTGAATAAATTCAAACATATATTTGTTTCAACTGATAAAACAACACATCCCATTTTAAAGTTTACTATTTTTTATTTTACCACAAAAAAAATTTAATCAGTAATTTTTAATGGCTGTTATAAGGCCTCCTCCCAGCTTTCAATCGCCCAGCCGGCCCCGGCCCCAGAAGAAAATTTAGCCGAAGCCAAACCTGATTCATAAACAACCTGCGCGCCGTTTAATAGAGAAATCTGATAAGCTGTCACCTCTTTCAAAATAGCGTTATTATTAATACTAACTGTGCCCTCCGAGGCATAAAAAATAACCGTATTAGCGTTATTGGCCACGTTAATCGCCGCGCCGGATTTTGTAGAAAGAAACATCAAATAAGTGCCAATGCCATTGCCGTAAAAAATCGCGTTATTACTGACATCTATTAATCCGTCGGTTAAAATTATGCCGCTTGTAAGGCCATAATTAGAACCAAGGCGAAGCTTGGCGCCATTAAAAATATTGATAGCGCCAGTCACATAAATTGTCCCAGTGATTGTTAAATCAGCATTGTTAGAAACTTCCAGATTGCCGATTATTTTTCTTGGCCCCAAAGAAGAAATTGCGCCGTTAGTTAAAATATAATTGCCGTTAATGACGCCGCCGGCTGTCGCGTCGCTTTTCCAATCATCAATATTGCTTTGGGATACCGGCATATTTTCCATTGCTGGGTCCGGACTATTCGGATAATAATTACCGCCGACAGAAGAATTAATAATCGTTTGATAATAAGCATCACCGGTTATAGAACAGCTATTAATGGTATTAGCATGAGCGTGGCCGCCAACAGCCAAAGTATTTAAAGAATTAATCGTGCCACCCAAATAAGCGCGAAAAGCCAAATCACCGTTAACAGCCAGCCAGCTGGGTGAAGCGGCATTCCAGTTATAACTGTATTTGCCGGTACCGCCGGCATAAGTATCGCCGGCATCATTACCCCAATAAAAATAGTTGCTGCTGTTTATTGAACTGTCTATAACAATCCAGTACTTAACACCGGCAATCAGGTTAGGCGGCGTGTTAAAAGTAATATCAATCCAGCCATAATTACTTTGGCTGACTTGGCCGTCATTAAGCGTGCCATAGGCACCCGGAGCAACTAAATTTTTTGAAGGGCTGCCGCCGTTATCGGTTAAAATTCGAACCGTTTTATTGCCCGGCACGCCAGTCTTTTTAAGGTATAGACTAATCTTATTGAGGCGATCGCTTATTGATGGAGTAAAAGATTGGGCGGCATCAATAGCCGGGCTGGCTTGGCCAAAAATAAAATCACTGTTAACGATTTCGCTTTGCTGATCGCTATTTGTCGCCGTGCTGGCTACAAAGACGTCACCGCTAATGACGGCGCCGTTTCCGCCTTGAACTGAACCGTTAGAATAAACACTGCCGATCACCCCGCTATTATTACTCATAACCAGCCCCCCGTCTCCCACCTGGACGCCGTAGAAAAAAGAAATATTTTCAGTATCAATACTCAATCTTATCCGCAAACTGCGAAAACGATTATCTGCTTCCCCATTAATATAAACGACTTTCTCAACGCCGGCATCGGTGATATTAATTAAAGCCGTGCCATAAGCTACTGCCAAAGAATTGCTCGCCTGGTAATCCTTTCCTTTTATAATTCTGTATAAACTGTCTTGCGCGCCGGCATCAGCGGCATAATAAGCCTGAGTTGACTTAATTAAATTAGAAGCGATTTTTTGCTGATTGATGGTCAACAAACCGATTACACCGACAACAACCAGCATCATGGCTAAAACAACCAGCGTTGACAATAAAGCAACAAATCCAGCTTGGCTGTCAAAACAAAATTTATTTTTCTTAAACCTTAAAAACATTCTGTTCAATATGGTAAATTTAAATTTTTAATAATTTCGCAAATTAACAGTAGTGGTCAAATCCAAAAAATCCTGGTATTCCGGCCTGGCGGAAGAAAAACTATTTTCCAAACGCAGGCTGATTTGTATTGAAGGCGTATCAGTAACATTAAGTAGCCGCCTAAAAACGAAATCGCTGACCCGAACCTGCCCATTAGTCAGACTAATCGGCTCTGCTCCCTCCCTTTTTAGGCAAATGGCTGCGCCGCATTGAAAGATGTCAACATAAGTTTGGATTTCCCCGGGGATAGAACTAGTCGCCTGCACCAAACTTAATTGACCGAAATTATCATCAAAAACAGAAGCCGGTTCATAGATGCTTTGAGATTTTTTTATTTCAAAAATTATAGTGTCCATCGCTTGCCGGCCGTTATCCGTCAAAGCCCGGCTTAACTTGGCTTTAGTGCCGGCCTGAATAAGCCAAGAGGCGAAAAAAGCGATAACCAAAACCAGAATAGACGATAAACCGACATAAATAACCATTTCTATCAAAGTAAAACCCACCTCATTTTTTTTATGCCCTAATTTAAATCTACTGTAAGACAATGACATAGTTTTTATTTTTTTATGGCTGCCAATCAGTTAAATAAGAAACTAACTCCATCTGATAATTCTGGCCCTGGTTGGTCCAAGAAACAGTAGCGGTTATTTTTCGGCTGCCCGGATCATTCGAGCCGCCCGAAGAAACAATATTATCCGCCGCATCGCGATAAACATCCTCTAAAATAATCTGACGGCTATAATTATTAATGTTTTCAGCGCCAGCGGCCAAAACCCATTTGCCGGAATTTATCGCCGGATGATAAGGGCTGCCTGAATTCAAAGCGGTTAACAATGACCAATCTTCATCTTTGACAATACTGGCTGCTTCAATCGCTTCTTCGGCTAAATAAACCGCCGCCACCCGATGTTTGATTTGGGAATTAACCTTCAAAGCATAATTGCCAAAACCAACCATACCGGCTAAAGCCAAACCGATAATACCGATAACAATCAACAGCTCAACAATGCCAAAACCGCCATACTTTTCTTTAAATTTTAGATGAAATATAAATTTCAAAATATAGAGTAGCCGGGTAAAATTTCGGGGCCGCCTCTTGGCGCCAAAAGATTGATTTTTTACCCGCCAAATTTAAATCTTATTTTTTATTGGGCTTCTGGTTCGCCCGCCCAAACTGAAGTTCCCGGCGTCGTCGTGCCAGTTGCAGTATAATTAATTATATTCTGCCCGTCTAAATTTATCTGTAATGCTTTATCGTTATAGCGCCGATCGCGATGGATACAAAATGTCGTGGAAGTCGGGGTCAGCCAATGGCTATGAATTGACAGCTGCTGGACAACACCGGCCACAGTTATGTCTTCTTGCCAAGAAAATTCCGTTTTAGTCGGATTTAAATATGCTTGATAATTGATATTTTGGCTAAAGGCATCGTCAATAAAATTCAAAACCAAATTAGCCGCGCTTTGCGTGTCTTGGCTATAAATGACATGAACATGGCGGGAATCTTTCAGCCGGTCGCTGTCGCTGGCGCCGCCAGCCTGCAGGTTAATGACGCCAGAACCATCGATATAAATTGTTTCGTATTCCAAAGCGTCATTTGCCAAGCTGACGGTGATGGAACCGGCATTAGCGGTATTGCCGGTTAGCCGCTCAAAAACCACTGCCGTTATTCCGCTGCTGTTTAAATTAATGCCGGAAATAACCAACCAAGAATCTAAAAGATGTTCGCTATTGCCGGGCGCGCCGGCAATATAACTAGTCCCCGAAAAAAGTATAAACCGGTCACTTTCGAAATGCACGCCATAGCTGGAATTGCCCTCTGAAGCTAGGGTCTTGTTTTGCGCTAAACGCAATGCCGCGACTATTTCTTGCGCCGCCGCATCAACCCTGTTTTTATTTTGAAAAAGCCTCAAGCCAAAAATCGCCGCCGCCCCTAAAATAACAAAAATAACAATGACAGCGACAAGCTCAATGAGGGTAAAACCGGATTTATTCATAATATTTTATTTTCTCCCTAAAATTTATGGCGAACCAATCCTCTACAGCCCTTCCATCATTGAATACATTGGCTGCAACATCGAAATAGCAAAAAAACCGACTGCCGCGCCGATAATAATCATCAGAATCGGCTCAATCACCGAAGCCAATCCTTTAGTTAGATTGGTCACTTCTTCTTCATAAAATTCCGCTAATCGCTTTAAAATATCACCCGTCGTTCCTGTCTCCTCCCCCACGCCAATCATCTGCTCAACCAAAGGCGGATAAAGATGAGGATAATCTTTTAAAATTTTACTCAGGGTTTTGCCTTTCTGAATTTCTTCAGCCGCGTTGGCAAGGGAAACGCGAAAATAATAATTAGTTAGGGTTTCAGAAACAATTTGTAACCCCCTGACGATAGGAATGCCGCCTTCAATTAAAGAACCGAGAGTCCGGGCAAACCGCGCCGAATTTATTTTTTTACTGATATCGGAGAAAACTGGCAATTTTAAAATAATTGCGTCAATAATTTTTTTAATATTCTTGTTTCTGGCGGCGAACGGAAAAGAAGCGCCAATGAAAATAATAATAATAGCGCTGATAAAAATGTGCTGGCTTAAAAAATTGCTGATAAAGATAATCAGGCGCGTACTATAAGGCAACTCCATTTTCATATCGCTAAAAATTGAACTTAATTTTGGCACCACGACAATCATCA
>Ga0209211_10004617_pt1 | contig 21289 bp, 22 predicted proteins | sample RifGroA2_FD_183992 | JGI IMG/M metagenome (GOLD analysis project Ga0209211, IMG submission 183992) | Groundwater microbial communities from Rifle, Colorado, USA - Groundwater A2 (SPAdes) (version 2) | ecosystem: Environmental > Aquatic > Deep subsurface > Groundwater | place: Rifle, Colorado...
ATAATATCTTCTATTTTTCCTTTTCCAAAATTAATTTTTACACAGCGGGAGATAATAGTTTTTGGTAGTTTTTCCATATTGGTGGTTGCCAATATAAAAATTGTTGAAGGCGACGGTTCTTCTAAGGTCTTAAGTAAAGCATTGAAACCATCGGGTGTAATCATATGAGCCTCATCAATAATAAATACTCGGTATCGTCCCGACATCGGTAAAAAAGCGGTTTCACGAATCAAATTTTTTACTTCTTCAATACCCCTATTTGAAGCCGCATCCATTTCCAAAACATCGGTGAACGTTGATGAGTTTATAGAGAGACAATGAGAACATTTATTGCACGGTTCAAAATCAGTATTTTTTTTTGCAAATTTATTTTCTGTGCAGTTTACAGCTTTAGCAAAAATTCGAGCAGCGGAAGTTTTACCTGTCCCCTTTTGTCCGACAAACAAAAAAGCATGAGGAATAGTACTTCCTTCTAATATCTTTTTAAAAAGGATAGAGACGCGGGAGTTATCAATTTCAGCGATTTTTCTTGGCCGATACTTTAGGTAAAACATTATTTTATTAAATTTTCGATTCCATGTTTGATAAGTCCGAGTATTGTTTCTTCAACTTTGCGGTTTCGCTCTGCGGCGAGAAGAATTGCCTGAGGGTAGCAGATAAATATTTCTCCTAGAATAGGCTCTCCTTCAAGGATTTCTTCTTTATAAGGAAAAGACAGTACCGGAAGCGCCACTTCCTCTTTTTTGTATGACAAAGCTAACTCCCTCATCTTATTTCTACCGATAAAAATAACATTAATAGTCAAATCAGGAGACACGTCGAGCTTGCTGATAATTTCGGAAACTAAAACCTTTAAGCTCTTCTTGTTTATTTTATAACGTGATGAAGAAACAAAATTAATCATATTTTTCTATACTGCGTTCTACTTGGTATTCTATATTTTCGGTGACGGTTTTTGATTCTTTCTTTTTCTTCTTCCTGGCGGACAAGAGACGGTTTTTTATAAAACTGTCTTTTTTTCACCGTATTGATGATATCCTCATCAATAAAAGCTCTGGTAAATTTTCTAAACATGCTGTCTTTTGATTCGCCTTTTTTTTTAGTGACAATTACCATAAAAAATTTAATTACGCCTCCTCCCTAAAGATTAGAAAGTAAATAATTTTTACTTTCTATTGTCTATTCTATTATATACTTTTGATGATTTCAATTACTTCTTTTAAGGATAACTTTGTGGCAATAAAATTAGGATTTTTTGCCGATGAATTCAAAAGCATATTGTGGGAAATGTGCAAAAACCAAGTCCCTATTTTATCTTTTTTTATAATTTCTTTATAAATTGGTTCGAGATCAAATCTTTTGTCGGGCATGGTCTTTATTCTTATAGAACCTTTATCGGGATCTTTTTTAATAACAAGTTTAAAGCCACTTTTTAAACCAAGCTTAACTACCTCTTCATTTTTACCCGAAACAGCTAAACATTTACCCCATTTTGATTCAAAAACTATTCCTTGGTTTATTTCATCTTCAGCAAGAACTTTTTTGAAAAAAATATTGAAAACTACATCAAGTAAATTAAAAATAGTTTCAGTAATTAAAAAATCATCCTTTAATTTATTTTTTAATCCGGCCTCGATTATCTTGTGAAGCATAAATTCATAACGATCGTGGGTTGGATCAGGAAAACTACTCTCTGAAAAATGATCAAAATCATTTATCTGATTAATCATTCTTTGCAAAGCTGCAAGAGATTTATCTTTGACAAGATTTTTTTTTACCAAAAAGTCAAAAACCAATAATGAGGCGGAATTGTATTCATTTGCCTGATGATGATCAAATTTTCCCATTCCGGTATCGACGTGAATTATCTCTGGATTAACGTCAGGTTGTTCTTTATCTAGAGTAGATCCAGCTGCGACAAATTCAATCTTAGCAGTTCCCCATTCTGAAAAATATCTTTTGATTAACCAGCAGGCAGTAACAGCATCTATGTCTGGAGAAAAATGCGTGACGATAGTTTTCATATAGTTTTTAACAACTCTTCTAAAGTGAGTAATTTTGACTCTTTTTCACTTCTTTTTTTAACTTCAATTTTATCTCCTGTTCTTTTGGAAACAACTAGTCTAAGAGGAATACCAATCAAATCGCAGTCGGAAAACTTTTCACCAGCAGAAGTTTTTTCACGATCGTCAAAAAGAACATCGAGTTTATGGTTCATGGTTAATCGTTCATAGACATTGAATGCTTTTTTCTTGATTTCTTCATTTTTCAAGTCAAGGCCAATCAAATGTATTTGATATGGGGCGACCGATTCCGGCCAAATGATTCCACGATCATCATGGTATTTTTCGACAATTACACCCATGATTCGGGATGAGCCAATGCCATAGCAACCCATAACTACCAGTTTTATCGTTCCGTCTTTGTCTTGATATTTGTAACCAAAAGCTTCGCTGAATTTGGTATATAAAGGAAAAATATTACCAACTTCACAAGCCTTAAAGGTTTCATAAACTTCTTCAGTAAGTGGATTGATATCACCGACTTTGGTAACTTTAATGTCGTAAAATTTTGAAGGTAATGATAAATCTCTTCCAAAATTAACATTAGTGGAATGGTAATCAGTTTTATTTGCGCCACATTCAAAATTTAAGCGATTGTTCACCGATTCATCGATAAATATCTCAATATTTTTAGGTAGATTAAGAAGACCGGCAAAACCAACTTCAGCGCCGGTAACTTTTTTAACAACTTCAGCCGAGGCGAGTTTTAAAGCCTTACACTTGGATATTTTTCTTAATTTATCTTCATTGATGTCGTATCCACCGCGAACGGCCGCAACGACCACCCGGTCATCATCAGTTTCAAAAATCAAAGTTTTTGTCGTCTTTTCCACAGGGATTTTTAAATAGTCGGCCAGTTCTTGGACGCCGATAATCCCCTTGCCGAGAATATCTTTTCTAGGAAGCATTTTTTTATCTTCATCTTTAATTTTTGGAGCCTGGCTTGGAACGACCTCTCGATTATAATAGATATTTTCTTTTTTTGAAAAAAATAACAGATCTTCACCGGTTTCACAGAGGGTTTGAAACTCATGGGAATAATCATCGGTAAAACTTCCGCCAGATGCCAGGGCTATCACCGTATCTTTTCCAAGTCCCAGTCTTTCGAAAACCCGTGAATAAACTTTTTTTGACTCTTCGTAATATTTTTTCATATCTTCAGCTGTTGTGTGGAAACTATAAAGATCTTTCATACGAAATTCTCTACCCCGAAGCAATCCGGATTTTACTCTTGGTTCATTTCTGAATTTTGTCTGTATCTGATAAAGAGCAAAAGGGAAATCCTTATAACTCAAATTATATTTTTGCGCAAGCGGCGTAACAATTTCTTCATGAGTAGGATTAAGGACGTATTCGGTGCTATTTTTTTCCTTGGCGAATTTATTGGCAGGAGTCGTTTTCATTAGAATGTCTACTGTATCAAGGCGTCCGGTTTTTTCCCACAAAGAAAAAGGAGCGATTGACGGCATCAGTACTTCACAACCGATTTTATCCATCTCTTTCCTGATGATATTTTCTATTTTTGTCAAAACCCGCAGTCCCAAAGTCAGATAGTTATAGGTTCCGGCCATCACCTGATCGATGAAGCCGCCCTTTTGCAGATAGGTGGCGTTTACAGAATCAAATTCCTTAATAGTTTTTTTCGTTTTTCCGAAAAGTTTCGAGTAAAGCATAGACTAATTATATAATATAGATTATATTCTATACTTTTAAACTTTTAAATGTAATTCAACAGCTCTTTTATAAGCTGATTTAATGGCTGATAAAAAAATATTTTCAAACTCTGAGTTAAGTATTTTATTAAAAGCTGCCTCAGTCGTTCCGCCTTTAGAAGTTACTTTTTGTCTTAAAACTTGAGGTAATTCTTTAGATTCGTTTAAATATATGGAGCTTCCAGTTAAAGTTTGAAGTACTAATTTGTTTGCTAGTTTTTTATCTAATCCGGTTTTCATAGCTGATTTGGCAAGTAATTCAGCCAAGTAAAAAACATAAGCCGGACCGCTTCCGGAAATAGCAGTGACTTGATCTAATAAATTTTCATTCTTTAGCTCAAATTCTTGGCCTATTGATTGGAAGATTTTCTTAAAAATTCCTACATCTTCATCTCTGACGTTTTTATTTTTAACCCAACATGAGATTGATTGATTGACCTTAGCACATAAATTGGGCATCACCCTTATAACATGTTGTTCTTTTCCCAAAATTTTTTCTATTATTTTTATTTCAACTCCGGCCGCAATAGAAATGATTAATATATTTTTCGAGATTACGTTTCTGATTTCTTTTAAAACAACCTTCATTGCCTGAGGTTTTACGGCAATAATTAATATGTCACTTTGTTTAGCAACAATTTTATTGGTTAGTTGTTCATTACTTATTAATAATTGGTCTTTAGTAATTAATTTTTTCTTTAGTACTCCATCTTTGATAGCGCGGCCCATATTCCCTAAACCAATAATGGCAATTTTTTTGTTTATCATAATTTTGAGTTTTCTAAAACTTTTTTTATTTTATTAAAAGCAAAGTCTATTTCTTTTTTTTTGATGATAAGAGGAGGAGCAAAACGAATTACATTTTCATGGGTTTCTTTGCATAAAAGCGCTTCTTTCATTAATGCTTCACAGTATCGTCGTGCTCCCCCAGCATTTTCATAAAGTTCAACGCCAATCAAAAGTCCCTTTCCTCTAATTTCTTTTATCCACTTGCTTTTTAAAGTTTTAAGTTTGTTTAAAAAATATGCTCCTAGCTGGGCGCTATTTTCGACAAGTTTTTCATTTACGATAACCTGTAGGGATTTTCTAGCAATTGCTGAGGCTAGAGGATTTCCGCCAAAAGTACTTCCATGATCTCCCGGCTTGATTACTTCAAATATTTCCTTTGAGGAAAGAACAGCTGAGACAGGATAAAATCCTCCGCCAAGAGCCTTTCCGATAACAAGTAAATCCGGCTTGGCGTTATAATCGTGTTCATAAGCAAAAAGTTTTCCTGTCCTTCCAAGTCCTGTTTGAATTTCGTCCAAAATAAATAAAATATTATTTTTTTGACAGATGTTTGCCACCGCAGTTAAATATCCTTTGTCAGGGATTAAAATTCCGCCTTCTGCCTGTATAGGTTCCATAAGAATAGCAATAGTGTTTAGATTAATAGCTTTTTTTATAGCTTTCAAATTATTAAACTTAACGATTTTGAATCCTTTTGTATATGGTCCAAACCCGTCACGATATTGGTTTTCGGTTGAAAAACTAATAATAGTAACTGTTCTACCATGAAAATTATTTTTACAAACTATAATTTCCCCTTTATTTATCTTTACCCCTTTTTTGTATTGACCCCATTTTCTTGCTACTTTAATCGCGGTTTCAACCGCCTCGGCTCCGGTATTCATAGGCAACATCATTTCAAAATTTGTTAGTTGGCACAATTCTTTTGCAAACAAACCGAGTTGATTGTTATGAAATGCACGCGATGTAAGAGTAATTTCATTAATCTGTTTTTTAATTATTTTAATAATTTCCCGATTGCAGTGACCTTGATTTATGGCTGAATAACCACTAAGAAAATCCATATATTTTTTTCCTTGATTATCGTAAACCCAAATTCCATATCCATGACTAAGCACAACATCCAAAGGATGATAATTATTTGCACAATATTGATCAACTGTTTCAACAAAAATATTTTTTTTCATATTTATTTAACTATTTTTAACAGACATAAAAAAACCTCGTCTTTACCCATCAGAAAAATCTGAAAGGCAAGGACGAGGTTAAAAGTCGTGGTACCACCTTGTTTTATCTCTTTTCGGTGCTCCGTCTATTCAACGACACACCTTGGATTTATTTCTACGGTGTCCTTCCGTCATACTCTTCGTATGCAGCTGGTTTGGCGGGAGACCAAACTTAACGCTTTTCCAAATTGTAGGTAAATTATAACAAGAATTGGCTATATGTCCAATGGAAAATATTTTCCTACTGTCTAACGTTACACAGTAGGAAATAATTATTACATTATTATTACGTTGTTCACCCTCAGGATGACTAAGCACAAATCAGTAGTATATCGATGATTTTTTCCTTTTATAAGGCTACGAGTTATATGTTTTGTGGCGTATAAACCATAGACAAACTTAATATTTTATGTATTAATTAATCAATTAATTACAAATTTATATTTTATATGGGAAGAATATCTAAACAATTTGTTAAACAGGAAATTCTGACAAAATTATATCGTTTATTTTTTGAAGTTATATCTAGGTCTGATGATCAGCAATCCTTTACCTTATTAATTGATGATATTTTATCTCCAACAGAAAAAATAATAATTGCTAAAAGAATTGGAATAATTTATTTACTTATAAAAAAAGTTGATTATAGAACAATTTCAGAAACGCTTAAAGTTTCTACAGCGACGGTACTATTTTATAGTGCCGTCTTTAAAGAAAAGCAAACGAGAATTGTAAATTTAATAAAACAGATGCTAAAGAAAGAAAAAGTTCTTGGTTTCTTAGAAGATGTATTTGCTGATCTTATGATTCATCCAGGAATATATATAGGTCATCATAAGTTAAAATGGGAACACGAAAAAAAGAAAGAAGAACGAAAAACACTCCCAAGTTGATCTTGTATCAATTAATCAATTAATTGATACATCTTTTTATCCAGATTAATATTAAAAAGTAGATTTATAAATAGAATCTTTTGGTCTAGTATTTTTATCACGATATAATTTACGAACTAAGTCGGGCTTTCCATCTCGTATTGCGTCTATAACTCGTTGGCGGTTAGTATTTTCATTCATTATTCTAACTGATTTTTTTGCTTGTCTTCTTTCTGGGTCAAAAATTTCCTTTAATCCAATATATCCACAAACTAGTAATCTTTTCCCGCAGCAGCATTTTTACGAATATTATCCATCTTGGAGCATATTATACTTCTTCTTTAAGTCAAGGCCGATAGTATATTTTCAATAAGGATTTTATCATTTATGCCTAAATCCCAGTTTATCAAGGACTTTGCCGAAAGTCTCCATTGGGCCGGTGGTATAGGTATCAATGACCAGCTGGTAATATTCTGGATTAAAAAAGTTATAGTCGCCGTAAAGACGTTTCCATTTTTTAAAATTTTCTTCTTCCCGTTCTTTAATGAATGATTTTGCTTCTTCAACCGTAACCATATCCCGATTGGCGACCCGATCAATTCTTAAAGCTTCATCACCGCAGACAAGAAGCACTCTTAAAACATTTTTTAAATCGCGTGCCATAAATCCGGAAAGCCAGGACTCTAAGACAATATGCTTTTCTTTTGTTAATCTTTTCAGAATACCATAGTCTACCTGCCTATCAAAATCGTCAGAATACACAGTCGCTTTATGATGTACTTTAGAATTTTTTGGAAAAAATCCGTTTTTAACTGCATAATTACGCATAAATTCTCCCCCGGAAAAAAAATTCCAGCCTTGTGGTTTAAGATATGATTTCAAATTATTTAAAAGCGTTGATGTTCCGACAGCCACTCCTCCTGAAATAGAAATATTTTCAAATTTTAAGTTCATAATAATTTAATTTATTTTAATAATTTTAACACATCGAAAATTGAAATAAAAATCCCCAAAGATAAAAGAATTATTAAGCCAAAAGCATTAACATATTTTTCAATATTTTTATTTATTTTTTTATTGGTAATCCATTCAAATAATACAAACATTAATCTTCCCCCGTCAAGCGCTGGAAAAGGAAGAATATTAATCACTCCTAAATTAAAAGATAGCAAAGCCAGCAATTCCAGTACGGCATTAACACCCAATTTAATTGCAGATCCGGCATATTTGGCTATTCCTATCGGTCCGGCGACTTCGACCTTTACTTTTTGAAAAGTAACCAGCTGATATAAAATTTTTGACAGCTCAACAACAATTGTTTTTATTATTCTTGACGATTCAACTAGGCCATAAAAAGGAGCTTCGTACCAAAGATATTTTTTAATGACGTATGAAGAAATCGATATCCCGAGCGGCCCTTCATCTGCCGGTGGTTTTTTTCTTGGAACAACATTTATAGTAATGAATTTATCTCCTCTTTTTACATAAAGTGAGATTGAATTACCTGCATATTTTTTTGTGAGAGTTATTAAATCATCGGCTTTTGTTAAATTAATTGAAGATCCTTCAGCGATCATTTTAAATATCTCATCTTTTTCTTTAAGTCCGGAAATCACAGCCGGAGATCCTTTTGAAATTTTATCAACAATTATTTTATTTGTAGGCTTAGGAACTCCTTGGGTAAAAAGAAAAGATATTATCACCCAACCTAATAAAAAGTTTCCAATAACACCTCCAATAATAATCAGTGTTTTTTGCCAGGGTTTTTTATTGATAAAAGCCCGCTTGGCATTGTTTTTATTTTTAATTTCATGATATTCTTCACCGTAAAGTTTTACAAACCCGCCCAATGGAATTAGATTTAGGCTGTACAAGGTTTCCCCTATTTTTTTGCCAAATACCCGAGGAGGTAAGCCAAAGCCAAATTCATCAACCCTGACGCCGGTTTTTTTAGCAATAAAAAAATGTCCAAGTTCATGAACAAATATTAAAACAGATAAAATTAAAATGAATATTAAAATGGTCACAATTTTCTTATATAATTTTTATACTTCTTTTATTTCAACTATTTTATTTTCCTTTATCAAATTTATCTGATCCATAAATTTTGTAGCTTCATTGTCTATTTCTTTTTCTATTCGAAATTTTTCGTCTTCGCTGATTTCTTTATTTTCAAATTTTGTTTTAATATTTTTTCTTGAACTGTCACGATGATTTCTCACCTGAACTTTTTTTTCTTCAATTTTTTCCCCGACGATCTTTATAAATTTTTCTCTTTGTTCGGTGGAAAGGCTTGGAATTCTTATAATGATTCTGTTTCCTTGGACGGCAGGTGATAGTCCCAATGGTGATTTTAAAATGGCTTTTTCGATATCTTGAATGACTGAGGAATCAAAGGGCGAAATAACTAAAATTGCCGGGCCCTCCGTTGTGATAGTTGATAGTTCCAAAAGCCGGAGCTTAGTTGTTCCCCCATAAGTTTCAACAATGATATTTTCGACAAGTGATGAAGAAGCGTGACCGGTACGGATAGATTTCAAATCTTCTCTTAGAAAATCAATGGTTTTTTGGGAATTTTGCTTAAATTCAGAGACATTATCCATAAAAATACAATCATTATAAAGTCCATCTTACCAATCTTACGATTTTAATGTTTTCTCCAAACTTTAAAATCGCCTCCTTAACTAAATCATTTATTTTTTTTGAGGGGTCGCGAATATATTCTTGTTCTAAAAGTTCCTTGGTATCGGAGGCAATAATGGAAGCGACTTGCATAGCTATTTCTTGGCCCAAAATCTGAAAGTCTTTATTCCCCGCAACAAAATCAGTTTCGCAGGCAAGTTCAACCAAAGAAGCAACTTTTTTATTATGGTGAACGTATGAAAATATTGCGCCCGCTGTTGTTTTTCGGTTAGACTTATTTTTTGCTTTGTCAGCTCCCCATTTTGATAATAATTTTTTTGCTTCAACAAGACTATTTTTGGATTCCTCCAAAGCTTTTTTGCACAAAGAAAAAGAAACACCAGTCTCATTTCGAAGTTGTTTTAGTTTTTTAATGTCGTACATAAGATATCTTGTCATTCCCGCGAAGGCGGGAATCTAGACTAAAATTATAATATTGAAATTGATAGACTGGATCCCCTCCTACGAGGGGATGACATTTTTGACTTTTGGATTTTGATCTTTGATCTGGTTTTTTGTGTAAGCTCCGATAATTTCTTTTGCAAAATATTCAATTGATGATAACGAATCATCGTTACCGGGGATAGGATAATCTATGACATCAGGATTAACATTGGTATCGACAACGGCAACAACTGGAATATGGTGATTATTAGCTTCGATAACAGAATTTTTTTCTTTTTTAATATCTATAACAAATATTGCATCAGGGAGTTTTTTCATATTGGCGATGCCACCATAAAATTTTTCTAATTTGTTCAATTCCTTTTGAAGTGCGACCTGTTCATGCTTAACAAATTTAGTCCATTCTCCGGCTTCTTTTTGTTCTTTCATTTCAAGAAGTTTTTTGGCATTTTTTGATATCATTTCAAAATTACTAATCAATCCGGCTGGCCATTTAACGGTAACATGATTGATTTGAGTAGCCTGACAAAGATCTGAAATCAATGAAGATGAAATTCTTTTGCTGGCAACAACCAAAAGGGTTTTTCCTTCTTTACCAAGCTGTGAAACAAACTCCTTGGCCTTTTCTAAAAGAGGAACGGTCATAGTCAAATCAATGACCGAGACGCCATTTTCTATCGAATATATGTATTTTTTTGCCTTAGGATAAACTCTATTTTTTTTGTGGCCCAGGTGGCATCCGGCTTCAAATAATTCAGAAACTTTCTTATCGACATTAATCATAAGTATTACATTCTAACAGTGATTGGAAGAATTTGCAATTATATTTTTAAGGATTTGAGGAAAGATTTAAAGGGAATACTGATTTCTTTGTGCTCAAGAGCAAATTCAATAACTGTTTTTAAATATTCAAATTTATTCCCGGTGTCATAGTACTTTCCGTTTTCAATAACGACTGCATAAACAGGAATGCCGGATTTTTTTAATAAATTAATGGCGTCAACAAGCCAAATCTCTCCGCCTTTTCCCGGCTTCACCTGCTTCAATGCTGAGAAAATTTCAGGCGGTAAGATATAGCCCCCATGAGTGGCGATGTTTGATGGCGCTTCATGCGGCTCAGGTTTTTCAATAATTTTATTTATTTTATAAATATTATTTTCAACATGAGTCAAATCAGCGATTCCGTATTTTCTCAAATCCTCACGGTTCTCTATTTTTACTCCAGAAATGACAACGCCACCGAATTTTTCATAGACTTTTATCATCTGGGCTAACCGAGGTGGTTTGGAATAAATAAATTCATCGCCCCACAAAACTGCAAATGGCTCATCTTCAATCGCCGGTTCAGCTGACAATATCGGAGTACCATTCCCATAAGGACCCTTTTGCCGGATATAGATAAAATTAGCCATTTCGGAAATTTTTTCGATCTCTTTCAGAAGATGATCCTTTTTACCTTGAACAAGATTTTTAACAAGATCTTCAGACGGTACATCAAAATGGTCTTCAATTGCCCGTTTATTTGAACCGGTAACGATAATAATATTTTTTACACCGGAATCAATCGATTCTTCAACTACATATTGAATAACTGGTTTATCAACAACCGGAAGCATTTCCTTAGGCATGGCTTTTGTCTGAGGCAAAAAGCGGGTGCCATAGCCGGCAGCAGGAATAACCACTTTAGAAATTTTTTTCATATGAATAAAAAATTTATTCGAATTTAACAAACACTTTATTTATGAGCTGAGTTGATCCATCAACTGTTGCACTTATTTCTGCAGTTCCCTGAACATCTGAAGTAAGTGTAAAAGTTGCCCGGCCAAGTTTATCAGTTGTCTGGATATTTGGAGAAATTGAACCCAAAGTGGTTGAGACGACGACTGATTTATTGGCAATAGGAACAGTACTGGCATTTCTAACCAAAACATCGATTTTAGCTGTATCTTTACCGTCAGCTTTGACCGATTTATATACAGGATCTGCAAATATTAATGAAGTTTGGGAAGACGGAACCAATTTAGAAGCCGCTCGAGTAAAATTCTTGATTGGATCTTTTAAAATTATTGCCGAAGTAAATAATCCAAAAAACAAAACAAAAACTACCATTAACCCGACTAATTTTTTATCCATATTCACCTAAGCTTATCAATAAAGAAAGATTTTGTCAATAATTTTCCGATGAATTATTTGCGGCGAAAGGATTTCGCCATTTTCTACACAGTCCATCTTTACCCAGTGTTTGTTATTTTTTGCCATACTCAAATACATGTCTTCAACTTTTTGCAGATAATCCGAACTCTCTTCATACTGATCTTTTATTTTTTTAGAAATCAGCATTTGGGCAAAAATTAGGGGGACATAAAGAAAAATAACTAAATCCGGTTTAGGAATTCCAAATACCTCGTATTCCATTTTTTCTGCCCAATTGATAAAGTTTTTTCTTTGAGCTGGTTTGACTTTGGCTGCCTGATAAACAACAGAAGGCGTGTAGCGGTTGCAAATCACCAGCTTATTATCATTGATTGCTTTCCAAAGTTGGTCTTTGACTTGCCAGCGATCGGCTGCATAAGGAAAAGAAGCTAAGTATGGATTAATCCGGCTAAAATGACCGAATTCTCCATTAAGAAAACGGCCGGCAAAATCTCCAAAAAAAGTTTTTCCATACTGGGGAAAATCAAAAGAAGCATGATTAATTTGTTCTATTTTCAAATATTTGCGAAGCAATTTCAGTTGTGTTCCTTTTCCCGAGCCATCGGTTCCCTCAATTACAATCAGCTTACCCTTTTTTCCTTTTAGCATAGACAGATTATAATATACTACAGACTAATTATTTCTCCTGATTTGTTTTTTTCCAAAAGAATGGTTTTGGCGATCTTGTCTTCAATTTCGTCACGGATGACTCTTTCCAGATTTCTTGCTCCAAAGCGTGGATCATAACTTTGGGAAACCAATGACTGCAAAGTAATATCAGATACGGTTATTTTTACTTTATGCAATAAAAGAATATCTTCCGCTATTTTATCAATGATTTTTCGGCCAATAACAGTTAATGCTTTTTCATCAAGGGACTGATAAGCGATGACTCCGTCAAAACGGTTTAAAAATTCAGGAGAAAAAATTTTGTTTTCGACAAGATAATCAACGATATTTCGAACTCCTCCAGGAGGAAGAGCATTTGATGTCGCCATAATTATCAAATTTTTGCAGTCTATGCGTTTTCCAAATCCATCGGTAAAATAACCCTCGTCCAATATCGTTAAAAATATATTTAACAAACCATGGTCGGCTTTTTCCAGTTCATCCAAAAGTAAAACTCCGAAAGGGTGTTCATGAATGGCAGCTGATAGAAGACCCGGCTGGTTAGTGGATACATCTCCTATAAGTTTTGGGATATCAGATTTAGATTGGTAGAGAGACATATCAAAACGGAGCATTTTGTCATCGCGAGGCGACGTAGTCGCCGTGGCGATCTCTTTTTGGGATTGCTTCGCTCCGCTCGCAATGACAGATGAACCAAAAAAAACTTGGTTAACGGCTTTGGCGGTCTGAGTCTTTCCGACTCCGGTCGGGCCCAAAAATAAAAATGTCGCCAAAGGTTTTTTTCTTTTTCCAATCAGTAAAAAAGACCTACGCAGAGCTGAAGATAATTTTTTGATAGCCTCTTCCTGACTTATTATTGAAGAGAATAATAAGGTTTCCAGATTAAGCAATTTTTCTTTCATTGTGGAAGAAATTGTTGTTGGAACATGGGTTTTTTCGGTCAAAATTTGATTAACAGTTTTCGGAGTAACGATATTGCCATTTGAAGATTTAACCTGCGCACAAGCAGTATCAAGTAAGTCAACCGCTTTTTCGGGGAATGGAATATAGGTAAGATAAAATTCACTTTTTTCAATGGTCGCTACAATAGTCTCATAAGGAATAGTTACTTGATGATAAGATTCAAAGTTAAAAGACGATTCCAACAAAATATCCAAAGCCTCATCTTTTCCGACTTCAAAGACATCGACTTTGGAAAAAATCCGGTTAATTTTGTCATTTGAATTAAAAAATTTTTCGTAAAAGAAAGGAGATGTTAAGCCGATAATTTGCAGAGAATCGGATTTTCCGTACTTTTCAATTGAATTAGTCAAGTCGATTTTTCCCGTATCAAAAGAAATATATTTTTCAAAATCGTCTATCAATAGAATAATATTTCTTGCACTGACCGCTTCCTTAAGAAGGTTTTCAAAAAAATTCTCTCGTTGTTTTTGTTCAGTAAACTCACTCAATATTTTTTCCATATTCAGCTTAAGAATTCTTTTGTAAGTTAACTGAACATTTGTATTTCCAAGGTAGATTTTTTTGGCAAGAGCATCAACAATAGTATGTTTCCCTACTCCCTCTTCCCCGACGACAATTACATTGGCTTCAGCATTTTTTGTCAGTATATTTTCAATTTCCCGAATTTCTTTTTGACGATCAACAATGTTTTTAATGTGATGCAAGTAATTGGAACTAGCGAGGTCTGTAGAGTATTGATCAAGAATCGGAGTATAGCCGACGGCCCAGTCACGGGCTAGTGGTGGGAAAGAAAAAAGATTTAACAGCTTCCACCACTTCGTTTTACTGATGCGATTTTGATAGTACTTTTCAAACCATTTTTCGACTGATAACCGATTTTCATCATTCAATAAATGAGTTTTTACAAAGTTTTTTTGAAGAATATCTTTTTTTTTCTGCTCGGTCTTTTCCAATAAATAAAAAAAATAAGAAAAAGGAATTACTAATAAGCAAATAATAGCAATAAATGGAAGACAGATAATAAACAAGCATTGAAAAATAAAATAAAAAATAACAATGGACATCCTCATCATAAAACCAATTGCTGAAGAAATTAAATTGAACGCAAGACGGTTGCCCCACTCTGAAAAAGAAAAACCAACAGTTGATTTGACAGTGACTAAGTTCCGCCAAGGGCAAAAAAGGGTTTTTAAAAGTTTTGAGACTGAAAAAAAATAAGGGAAAAAAATAAATAAATTACCTACTGCTTCTATAAATTCCTTAAGTTTATTTTTTAAAAATTCAAGAAAATTTTGTCTCATATTTTGAGTATAACAGAACAATTTTTAATTTTTATGAATGATTACCTCTTGACATTTGTGAAATTTATTCAATAATAGTGTAAACGTGAGAAAAGCAAAAAAAACGATAAAAAAAAGAAGGATAAAACCACTTCCTAAAAAAAGAAAGATAAGTAAGCCAAAAAATCGGTTGGTTATATATCTTTACAATGTCGTTGAAGACGAGTGGTCTTTTTTGTCTGCAATCCAGCCGATTGAAAAAAGAGTATCAATGATGAATTCAATGAATGATTCTTCCGAATGTTACCTCTTTGCCAATACTGAAGATGAATTTATTTACGTTTCTCCGATAGAAATCAGCCGCACTTTTAAGCATTATTATCAATCGATCTCGGGTAACAAAAAAGTCGATATCATCGTTCCCCAGTTCCGGACAGGTTTGTTGTGTAAAGATTTATATACAGATAAACAGATCTTCAGTGATGTTATCAAAATTTCAAAAAAATATCATAAGGTTGTGATGATCAGCTATGCCTCTTCCCCGGAATTCCTGGAACTCAAAGAAAGAATGATTCAACTTGGAGTCAATGTCTCAACTCCAGAGGCTCCTGAATTGGAAAATGCATGGACAGTTAATTTTTATGGAAGTAAATCAGGCATCCGTCAACTTGCCCAGCAGTCGCGGGCAATTGAGCCGGATTTTATCATGCCCGAAGGAGTCATCTGCGTTGGTAAGTTGGATGCAGCCAGAATTGCTGCCAACAAATATATTAATGAAAAAGGAGTAGTTTTAAAAACCAATAAAGGATCAGGCGGACAGGGAGTTTTAATTTTCCGCGATGGTGAACTACCCAAGGATTACAAATCCTGCGAAAAACGTATTTATGAACTTTTGAGTCAAGATGGTTATTGGGACAGATTTCCAATAATTATTGAAGAGTTGGTCAATGTCAACTTAAGTAATAACGGCGGTTTTCCAAACATCGAATTCAAAATTCATAAAAATGGTCAGATTGAGATGCTTTATTATTGCATAATGATGGTCACTCCCGAAGGAAAATATTATGGATTGGATATGCATGAAGATGTAATAAATGAAAGGATAGCGGCCAGAATAATCGATACGGGCTATTTTATCGCTGAAAAGTATTCCGAAGCTGGATACCGCGGCCACTTTGATATTGATTTAATCGCATCAAGAAATCGGCATATCTACGTCTGTGAGTCAAACACAAGAAATACCGGAGGGACTGATATTTTTAAGCTAACGAGAAAATTATTCGGTGAAGATTTTTTTTCCGACGTTTATGTTTTAAACAGAAATGATTATAAATTTAACGGACAAAATTCGCTGACATTTGAGAAAATTATCAATGCTCTTGGTCATTTATCTTTTAATAAAAAAACCAAGGAAGGTGTCGTGATTTCCTCAGCTGCTCCTATCAAAGACAAGCAGCTTCTCTATACTATTTTTGGAAAAAATAAAAAACGTGCTTACCAAATTCATACTGAATTATTGGAAAAACTTTCTTCAATTAATTAAAAATATGAAAATAGCTTTTTTATATAATGTAAGACATCATTATCCTGATCCAAAAGATTATCGTAATCAACTGGAAGCTGATTTTGATGATCCAATAACTATAAGATGGCAGAAAAAACATCTAAACAACATGGGGTTTGAAGTAATTCCGATTGAAGCGGATAAAAAAGCGTATTTAAAACTTTACAGGCTTCGTAAAAAAATTAGTCTAGTTTTTAATATCGCCGAAGGAATGCATGGAAAAGACCGTGAGCTGCAGATTCCGGCGATCCTTGAGATGCTTAAGATTCCTTATACCGGGTCGTCTCCTCTATCTCAGGGGCTGATCCTTGATAAAGCCAAAGCAAAAGAAATATTTTTGGCCAACGATATACCGACACTTAATTTTCAATTATTTAAAAGTGAAAAAGACCCTCTTAACTCAAAATTGAAATTTCCGGTCTTTGTCAAACCGGTCGCTGAAGGGTCAAGTATGGGAATTACCAACAATAGTATTGCCAATAATGAAAAAGAATTAAAACATCACGTAAAAGTTATTTTAGATAATTTTCAGGAACCAGCTCTTATTGAGCCCTTTTTAGAAGGCCGGGAATTTTCAGTTGCCATGCTTGGCAACCCGCCTGAGATCCTGCCGATAATTGAACCAGATCATAACTTACTTCCAAAAAAATATCACAATTTTGATTCACTTGAGGTTAAATGGTTTTTTGAAGATCGTAATATTAACTATCTAACCTGTCCGGCAAAAATAAACAAACCACTTGAAAAAAAACTAAAAGAAATCTGCATGGCTGTCTGGAAGGCTCTTGATGTAAAAGATCTGTGCCGGATAGACATCCGATGTGATAGTCTGGGAAATCCATTCGTTCTTGAAATCAATGCCCCGCCCGGACTAACTCCGCCTGAAGCATCATTAACCTCATACTTTCCGTTGGCCGCCCGCGTCGCCGGAATAAACTATGAAGCCTTACTTTCTCGAATAATTAATTCTGCTTTACAGAGGTATTCGAAGTAATTCAATAGATAAAAATAAAATGATACTTAATTTGTTAAAAGATTGTTTGTATTATACTTTTGTGATATACTCTCTCTCGATATGTCAAATATCATAGACTTCTTTAATTCTAACTTTTTTGTATCGTTATCAACAATTTTTACTGTGGGAGGAGCAATAATTATTTTTATTGTTCAAAAGCATCAAACTAGACAGCAAATTGCAGGATTAAATAAAAATAAATAAGCTTTTGTACTCCATTAAATTAATCTTTTATTCCGAAACGCAAATCCCGAAGATGTTTTAAGATATTTTTCGAAATTGGTTGCTTTCTTTTGAGAATAAAAAGCGGAATAATATATTAGCTTTACCGGTCTAAGATTCTTGGTTGATTTAACAGAACCATAGTTATGTTCTTCAATTCTTTGTTTCAGATTAGAAGAATAACCTGTATAAAAAGAATTATTAATTAATTTAAGAATGTAAACATAGAACATAAAAACAAATTAAAAGAAAATAGTTATTTTGTCAATGGATTATATGCTACAAATATTGTTTTTATCGTGCCACTTCGCCCTTCGGGCTACGTTAGGCACACACTCCTTAGTTTGTAATTAAGCACGGACTATATTTATAGTGTGGCTTGCCACGCGAAGCTCCATGTCGCTTTAGGAGCGGAGTGTGGACTCGAGAGGATTTGAACCTCTAACATCTTCGATGTAAACGAAGCGCTCTACCGTTGAGCTACGAGTCCAGATGAAAATAATTTTATCACATTTTTTCTCATTTTAAATTACTACACTGTAATGTTATAATTCATAAATAAGGGTGCGTAGTTTAACGGTAAAACAGTTCTCTGATAAAGAACAGAGCGATGGTTCGACTCCATCCGCACCCACTATGATTTACTTTTCCGAAATTGTTGGAAAGAAAGTCGTTACCGAAGATGATATCTGCATTGGAAAACTTGAAGACTTCATTTTTTTAGTCTCCGATAAACCCCTTGTCACCAAAATTGTTATTCGGGAAAACAACGGACAGAAAATAATAATTTCCACTGATTATTTGCAAAAAATCAACTCCCGCATCACCATCGAAAAAGAATATCTCGCCGCCTATCTTGAAGAAAATGAACTTTATCTGGTAAAAAATCTTCTTGATAAGCAAATTATCGATATAAAAGGAAATAAAATTGTTCGGGTAAATGATGTCGTCATGCAGACAGATAAAGAATTATTGTTTATTGTCGGAGTCGACGTAGGTTTATTAGGAATGATCAGAAGGCTGAGAATTGGTGGAGATGGACTGTATAAAATCGCCAGATTATTTAATTTTAAAATGACGTCAAATTTTTTGTCATGGGCAGATATTCAACCTTTGGAATTGGTACGGGGTCAGGTTAAGTTAAGAAAAAAAGAAGACAAATTAAATAAAATTAGACCAGAGGACTTAGCTGATTATCTAGAAAAAACTAATGTTATTAACACAAGAAAATTTTTAAAAATTCTAAATACTGAAAAAGCCGCTGAAGTAATTAGTAATTTAAATATCAACTATCAGATCGCCTTATTTAAAAATTTTAAAAATGAAAAAGCCGCTAAATTTCTTTCTTTTATTGATCCAGATGAAGCGGTCGATGTTCTACTTTTTTTACCTAAGGAAAAACGTGAAGAAATTATTTCTTTATTAGAGCCAAAAATAAAAAAAACCCTGATCCATTTACTTACTCTTACGGATAATCCTGTTGGAAACTTAATTACGACTGATTATTTAACCGTTAAACCTGAGGACAGTGTTAATCAAGTAATTAGTAAAGTAAAAAAAGAAACAATAAATTTTTCATCGTTTGATTATATCTATGTAACCAATAAATTAGATGAGCTTGTAGGTGTTTTCAGTCTTCATGAACTGCTTTTACAAAATGGCGAAGAACCAGTGTATAAATTTATGAGTCAAAACGTAGTTGTTTCCCATATAACTTCTCCTAAAGAAATCGTTCTAAAAAAAATGTTCAAATATAAGCTGCATACTATTCCGATTATAAATGACAGGAAAAATATTCTTGGCATTGTCGATCTTGATGATATAGCTGACCTAGTGTTAAAAAGAATATGAGAAATTTCTTAAATCGTTTTAAAAAACAGTTAATTATTTTTTTAATAGTAGCCGGTCCCGGTTTTATCACGGCTTTTGCTGATAATGATGCTGGAGGAGTAGCTACTTATTCTGTTGCAGCCGCAAAGTATGGATATCAAATATTGATTATATTAATTCCAATTACTTTGATATTGGCGGTGACTCAGGAAGTTGGGGCAAGAATTACTTTGGCCACAGGTAAGGGATTGGCAGATTTGATCAGGGAAAGATTTGGTATCATGACGACTTTTTTTATTTTTGGCCTTACTTCTTTGGTTAATTTTGGAGTAATCTTGCAAGACATTAGCGGTTTAAAATCAGCTTTACAATTATTTCATATTAATTATCAGATTTTTTTGCCAATTATATTAGTCTTATTAATATTATTTTTAATAAAATCGAGTTATTCAAAAATCGAAAAACTATTATTCTTTGTTATGTTTTTTTATCTCACATATTTTTTTTCAGCTATTATGGCAAAGCCTGATTGGGGATTCGTAGCGAAATCACTATTTGTTCCAAATGGAAAAATTTCCTTTGATTTTATTTATACATCAATTGCTGTTTTAGGTACAACTGTCACTTTATGGGGACAGTTTGTCATAAGTAGTACAATTAAGGATAAAAAAATTACACCTTCAAAAATGAAATTTCAACAACTCGAAATATATTTAGCATCTATTTTAAGTAATACTTTTACTTTATTTATGATAGTTGCTGTTTCTGCGACATTGTTTGTAAATAAAATTAACATTGAAGGAGCGGCCGAAGCGGCCTTAGCAATCAAACCTTTTGCCGGTAATTTAGCCGGTGTACTTTTTGGTGTTGGCTTATTTGCAGCTGGTTTTTTAGGATGTCTAATTGTTCCTTTATCGACTGCTTATGCATTTTCTGAATTTTTCGGATACCAGGGAAGTTTAAACGATAATTTCAAAAAAAGCCGGTTTTTTTATATTTTTTTTATTGCTCAGATAATAATTGGAGCAATAATAGCCTTACAACCTAAATTTTCTTTATTTCAATTTACAATATTTGCTAGTTTTATAAATGGTATCACTCTTCCTGTAATTTTTTATTATTTATATAAATTTTCTAATGATCGTGATTTAATGGATAAGTACAAAAATAATTGGTTGCAAAATTTTCTTATAATTTCTTCAGCAGTTTTGATTATTATTGGATCAATTATTGGTGTTGTTGGTCAGATTTTCCATTTTTGATGTGGATCTCTCGTATAAAAATGTTATGTATTTAATAAAAAAAAGCCGAAATCTTATAAATTTAGTTTGATAAACGGGCTAGGAATGTTTAAAGTCATCCAAAAACAGTAAAATCTTTGGAGGACTAATTTTTTTCACTCGAAAAAAATTAGAAAGGAGGTGATCCAACCGCTCCTTCCAGAACGGTTACCTTGTTACGACTTAACCCCCATCGCCGACGATACTCTCCCCCGCATAAATGCGAGGTTCAAGTATCCCCGACTTTGTTGGCTTGACGGGCGGTGTGTGCAAGAGGCAAGAACGTATTCACCGCAGCGTAGCTGATCTGCGATTACTACCAATTCCGCGTTCATGAGGTCGGGTTGCAGACCTCAATCCCCACTGAGGGAAGATTTAAGAGATTTGCTCAGCTTTGCAGCTTGGCAATGCTCGTTGTTGCTTCCCATTGTAACATGTGTGTAGCCCAAGGTATAAGGACCATGCTGACTTGACGTCTGCCTCTCCTTCCTCCCTGACAAAGTCAGGGCAGTCTCTTGTGATAGATTTAACACAAGATAAGGGTTGCGTTCGTTGTCCCACTT
>Ga0209211_10004618_pt1 | contig 21285 bp, 24 predicted proteins | sample RifGroA2_FD_183992 | JGI IMG/M metagenome (GOLD analysis project Ga0209211, IMG submission 183992) | Groundwater microbial communities from Rifle, Colorado, USA - Groundwater A2 (SPAdes) (version 2) | ecosystem: Environmental > Aquatic > Deep subsurface > Groundwater | place: Rifle, Colorado...
AAGCGATGTTTGCCACGGGACCGAGGGAGATGATGGCCCACGCGAGCCCAAAGCCCAGCCAGCGATCACGCCGCCACGCCAGCACCGTGGCCGCGAGGGCCAGCACAACGAACACCGCACCCTCGAGCTGTGGCGCGCCCCATTGGAGGACTCCCGTCACTTTCTCCGGCGCATAGTCCGCCGATAGCGTCATGGGCCAGGTGAGCAGCCGGAGCCACTCCGGATAGACGGGGAGCATGATCGAGAGGCGGTCCAGCAATCCGCGCTGGTACAGCGCGACATGCGGCGAGTCGCCCGTGACGACGCCCAGTACCGCGCGCCGCAGCGCAATGGCCAGCACGACGACAGCACCCGTCGCCACCAGCAGCGGCCACACGCGTCGCAGCCCCTCGCGCAGGGAGCGGTCGCCGCGTCCGGGTCCGAGCGCGTAGGCGAGCGCCAGGGCAGGAAAGACGATGACGTGCTCCTTGAAGCCGATCGCGAGAAACAGCAGTCCCGCAATCGTGAAGAGAGGGCGCCACTTCGGCGTCACGGCCTGCCACCACCGCACGGTGCACGCGCCGGCGGCGAACGTCAGGAGTGCGGACCACAATTCCGCCTGTCCGACCACATTCGCGACCGCCTCCACGTGCGTCGGAAGCAACGCGAACCAGAGGCTGGCAACCACTGCGGCCGCCTGGCCCGCGACGAAGGTCAACGCGACCGCGAGGAGTGCGCAGATCCCGGCATACAGCGCCACGTTGAGCACGTGGAAGATCGCCGGGCTTCCACCGCCCAGGACCCACTCGACGCGGTACGCCACCAGCACGAGCGGCCGATACAGGCTGTTCCGGGGCGTCGGCCAATAGGGCGTGTTGAGATAGTCCGACCACCGATGCGACCCCGTGATCAGCGGATTCTCGCTGATGATCCAGCGGTCATCGTACGTGTAGAGATTGGCGACTGAGGGAAGATGCGCCAGCAGTGCCGCGAGGCTCACCGCGCACGCGAGCCACCAGAGTTGCTTGTTTCGCTCGGTCCCGCTGGGTAGACGCACGCTCCCTCGAAATCGGTGTCCTCTCGAGAGGGTAGTGCGCCTGCCAACTGGCCGTTCAGCGGCTCCGTGGCATCGAACGCTCCGGACTGGCGATCGACGCGGCATCCGTGCCGGCTGCCTCCGTCAGGGCGACCGCGCGCGTCCGCCCAACACGCGAATCGACCGTGCCTGCGTGCGGCACGGGTGGGTGCCGCTGCCCCACGATGCGATCCGACTCGCGCAACCCAACCCACAGGGCGCGGGTCAGTTCGGCGTCGGCGAGCTGGGCAAGCGGTGACTCCTGGATGTTCGCCCAACGCTTCACCGCCAGCATGGCCGCGCGCACGCGGTCACCGAACGACTCGACCACAGGATCCGGAGCCGGCGGGAGGTCGCGGTCGCCCTGCTCCTGCAACGGATCGCGGCGCTCGGTCCGCCCGAGCGTCTCGAGGGTTTCGCACATCGCGCCCCACGATGCCAGAGCGTCCGGGCTCAGCGCACCGACGTCCACATCCGCGCCCACGCGAGACAGCCTAACCTTCGCGGACAGGACGTCCTGACGGAGCGCTGATTCCGATCGGCTGAGTTGATCGCGACGACCTACGAGATCATCGATCGTTGCGCGCAGCGCCTCCACGTCATCGCGATCGTCAGGCGCACCGATCTCCGCCCAGGCCTCTTCCCGCGATTCCCGCTGACCGAGGTCTTCAAGGTCATCCTCGCACAGCTCGGGACCGTCGAAGCCGCCGTCGTCATCCCTGCGCATTCGGCGATTCCTCCCTCACGGCCCGTCGGAGCTCGACCGCATTGTCCGAGCGCATGCCTTACCGCCCGATGGTGCTGGCAACGTCGGCGACCGGTCCCTGGAGTGGAGTGTCCGCTGACACATCGGACGCGACGGCCGCCGCGAGGGCGGCCTGTGCGCGCTTGCGCGCGTTCGGCGCCGCGGTCTTCGCGGTCGCAGGAAACTCCGTGTCGAGCAGCGCCGCCGTCTGCCGGCTGGCCTTCATCACGAACTTGGGCGACGGTATGCCGCGGTGCCGCTGCTGGATCGCGTCGTCGGCGCCGAGCTCCATCGCCACGTCCTTCCAGGCGACGTTCCCCTCCTTGGGCGCGTCCCACGTCACGCGATCGCCCTGCGAGGTCGTCAGCACGCCGCCCTCGGCGAACGCGTCCTTGAGGATACTCTCGTGCCGCGCCTGCTCGGCCTCGAGCAGCTTGATCTGGCGCTTGACGCGCTCTGCCTCGACGAACGCGCGGTCGAGCGCGTCACTCGTCGCAATCTCTTTCGCGGCCGACTTCTGCCGCCGGCGCAGCAGATACTCATCCGACATCGGCCATTCCTCCGCGGTCGGGCGGATCCCCGTTTGCATGTGCTGCTCATAGAACCGACGGCCCACCGCCAACAGGCGCTCCTGATGCTCCGGGTTCTCGGCGATCGGATAGATCCGGAAGTCGTTCCCGCCGATGAGCACGGCGACGTCGGCGCGCTTCCAGCCGCGCACGAGCATCTGCCACTGCACCTGGTCGTAATAGTGCTTCGGCACCGCCTCGGTGCCGGCATCCCCCCAACTATCGACAGCGTAGGCGCTCGCCGTCTTGCACTCGAGGAGGTACTCCTCGCCGCCCTGGGCGGGTGTGACCACGCGGTCCGGCGACGCGATCACCCACGGATAGTCCGGATGCACCAGCGTCTTCGAGAGGTGCAGTTCCTCGGGATCCAGTTGCATCTCGTGCGCGTAGCGCAGCGCGACGATTGGTTCGAGGTACAGACCCGCCACCATGAACGGGTTCGGTGGCGTGTTGGGCTTCAGGCCGAACTTCTCGTCAAAGACGTCGCCCGCGCACGTATAGGGGTTCGTCCCGTTGAGAGCGGAGATCTCGGTCGCGGTAATCCCCATGCGCCGCAACGCTCGCTGTTCCTCGGACAGCCCCTGCGGAGCGACGCGAGGCAGGACCATCCAACTTTCCGCATTGATGTCGTTGAGATCCATGATCGGGATGGGATCGGGTTAGGGAGTGCGCTCGCGCGCGGCAACGAATTCCGAGAGGTCCATCGCATCTTCCGCGACGGCCATTTCCAGGCTACAGCTCCGCGCGCGCGCGGCGTATGCTGCCATCGTGGGCTGGATCGTGCTCGAGAAGCCGGGAACATCCTCCAAGCGACCCGGCGCCTCCGCGGCACGCACCTGTTGGCCGATCAGACGCAGCGGCACCAGCGGGCCATCGAGCGGCAGGCCAGCCGACGACACCGGTTCGCTGAGCCGCTCCGGCAGCGTGATCACCGTCGCCGCGCCTAGGCGCCAATGCAACACTGGCTCGCCGAGGTCCGTGTGCTCCAGACGCTCGAGCGCCTGCCACCCGTCCTGTACCTCGGTCAACGACCGTGCCAGCACCGCACGCTGGGCGCTTGAGGCTGCCAGCCGCTCCTCCAGGCTGGCCACCAGCGCCTGCAACCGCGCCACCTCAGCACCCAGCGCGGGGGAATCGACGCCATGCGGCAACGGACCCCTGAGGCGCGCACTCACGTCCACGCTGGCATCGGTCAACGCGTCCGTCGCCTCCGGACGAAGAGCGCGTGCCAGCGGCGCGGATTCGACCTTCGCGGCTCCTGGCTGCCGGGCTGCTTCGACGGCACGGTCGACGACGGGACGGTAGGACCGGGGCACGTTGGCGAGCGCGAATTCATACGACTTGTCACCACACGCGATACGGACCCGATCACCATCCAGCGGTACGACGAGCACACGTCCTCGCGTAACCTCCGCGGCGATCTGCTCCTGGAGCAACTCGGTGCTCGCCCGTTCGATCGCCACCTGCAGATCGCCCGAGCCGTAGTCAGCGTCCTGCGCGGACAGCAGCCCACGCAGACTCCCGGAAACGTCAGACTCGAATACGACTTCATGGTGGACACCGACCGACACATGGACTTCGCCGGGTCGCGTCGAGATCACCTCTACGTCTGGCTCCCGCAGGCGGCGCGACACACGACGCAGCAACGCCGCCTCCGTCTCGGACGCGGGGTGCGCGCGGTGCAACTCCGGATTGACCCGCACTGACGCTTCCATGCCAGACACTCCTCGCGAAACCGGCATTTCTGCAGAGGATATCGCTCTGGCGAGCCGAGTGAGGCGTACCGCGCTTACGCGGCGTGCGCGCCGTCCACCAGCGCCCACCGCGGACCGGAACGGCGACCGCTCTCCGGATCACGATCGCGCACCACGGCGACACGGCCCGCGTGCTTCATGCGTCGCAGCGCGGTGTCGACGGTGCGCCACTCCACGCCGGCATACGGGATCCCGAGGCGGGCCAGCAGCGGCGAGAAGCCGAGCGGGCCATCATGCAGCGCCGCTTCGATGCGGTCAGCAAGCGGGGATTCGGCATCGGGCATACCGCAAGCGTACGGTGCGGACCGCACGCATCAGCCGCGCGTGACCCTGGTCCGGAGCCGACACACCGCGTACGGCGAGGTCCTTATGGGACCCCTCGCCGTCGGTGCAACCGTTAGGCGGCACTTACGGTGGCCGACTGCGCGAGCACCGCACGAACCGCCTCTTCGTGCGACGCCGGCACGACATACGTCCCCGAGCGGTACAAGGTCTCCAGCACGCGCATGATGTGCGCGCCCGAGTGACCATAATGCGCCCGCAAGCTCTGGGTGTGGGCCAGCACCACAAGCTGACGCCGCGCGCGACTCATCCCGACGTTCAGCAGGGCGGGAAGGTCGGGGTTTCGCCGACCGTCGAGAAACATCGACACCGAGGGTGGCGCATCGACCAGGTCGAGCAGGATGATGTCCTGTTCGCCGCCCTGCGCCCGGTGGATCGTGCGGACAAAGCCACCGCCGAACTGGAACGACGGCACCTTGCGATCGAGCATCCGACGCAGGCCTTGAATGTGCGCGTTGAAGGGGGCAATGATCCCGATCTCCCGCAGATCCCGCCCGACCCACGCGTCGACCAGAGCCGCCACGAGCATCTGATGGCCGACGTTCTGCCGGCTCGACGCCACCCGCTCGCTCGTCACCCCGAGCTTGGACGTATCCACGAGCAGGAGCGCCGGTCCCGCGATCGGCGCACGCAGGGCGATGGCCGGCGCGTCCTCGAGGACGCCCTGGTAGTAGAGCGAGGAAATGGCCGCGCGGATCGGCGGGTCCATGCGGTACTGGATACGCAGCACCACGCAGCGCGGATCGGTGGTCGTCGGATCGGCCACGCCCAGCTGGTGATACAGCGTGCGCTTGAGGAAATGCTCCGCGGCGGTCGTGTTCGCCTGCACCACGGGTGGCAACTGCATCGGATCCCCGAACACGGCGAGTTGGTGCTTGGCCTTGAGCCCCGCAATCATCACGGCCGGCAACTGCGCCATGGATGCCTCATCGACCACGACGAGATGCGTGGCCGGAATCGCTTCGAACCGCAGGGCGAGGCTCGAGAGGGTGACGCCGATGACGGAGGCGCGCCGGAGCACCCCGCGCGAGAGCTTCGTCACCTCCTCGTGCAGCGCATCCACCGCATCCACCAGATGCTGCGGCGCCGACGCGGGCAGGTGCAGCGCGAGCGCGGCCACGCGTTCCTCGAGGGTTGGGGCACTTTCCTCCGTTGGTCGCGGCTTCCGGCCCGGGCGACCCTGGCGTGGCGGGCGGTAGCTTGGACTGATCACGCGGACCTCCCGCTCCAGCGCCTCGACACTGGCCACGAGGTCCGGTCGCGCCTGTGGCCCCATCTGCCGCCGTGCGGCGTCCTTGAGCGAGACCGCGAGGCCCTTCAAGACCGGCGTCGCACGCCCGATGCGCACCAAGCGCCCCTCCTGCAGCAGCGCCGGCTCGGCGACGTCGATCACGGCCTTCAGCGCCAAGTCCAGCGCCCCATTCGTATGCGCCACCACGAGCACCTTGCGATCCAGCGTCTCGACCGCCGCGGTCACCGTCGCGCCCAGCGTCAGGGTCTTGCCCGTGCCGGGCGGCCCGATGACCGCCGTCAGTTCGCTGCCCAGCACCTGATAGGCCGCCCCGCGCTGGCCGGCGTTGAGCCGGCCTTCGGACAGCACCGGATGTGCCACGGCGTCCGCCGACGAACCAGTCTCGCGCAGACCCACGGTGCGCCAGACGCGCTCGCGCTTGGTTTCCTCCACGACGGGATGGACCGTCGCGAGAATCCCCAACATCGCCTCCAGTACTTCGGTCGGCGTGAACGCCAGGATGGCCCCGCGCCCCTCCTCCGGGATCGGCACCTCGGTGGCCACGATGAAGACGTGTCCCTTCTCGTGCACTTCCTCGATGGTCCCCGTCAACGCCTTGCCGTTCCGCAGGCGGATTTCGGTGGTGGTGAAGGGCGGGGCCTGCACCCGGCGCTCGAGCGACATCGCGTACAGGTAATGTCCGCCCTCGCGACGATCCAGTCGCGACCCGGTGACGTCCACCGGCAGGTCGCCGCCCCATCGAGCCAAGTCGCGGCGGACGGCGTCCAGCTCATCGCTCAGCCCTCGCACGCACCCCGCGTGCAAGTCCGCGAAACGCGCTTCAGGCGTGTTCAAATCTGCGACCGGCACGAAGCACCCTGTCATGGGGTTGAGGATATGGCGCTGGCACGCCAGCCGGGCATCGCGCCCTCACAGGTGCGGGAGCACCGGCAGCGACGCCGGCGGCCGCGACGGGGCGGTCGCGCGCGGACGCGCCAGCGACCGGGAGATGGAACGCGCGGTGTCCGGCGCCGCCCGCCAGAGCATGAGTCCGACCGCCACGAGCACCGCCAGCATCCCACACCCCATCACCGAACGCAGCAGATGCCGCCACCCGGTGAACAGGAGGATCACGCCCAGCACGAGTGCGAGCCCGATCACAGCGTCAGCGCGCTCAGCGGCACGCGAAACCCGCAGTCGTTCGATGCCGCGCAGGTCACCAGTTCGTCAGAGGTCGACTGGTCCTTGAGCGAGGGCGGAGCGGCGTTCACCGCAAAGCCATCGCGCGCGAGTTCGGAGCGATCCGAATACCGCTTGCCGGTGGCCGCGAGCCGATAGGATACGACCACCAAAACATCGCCACACCACGGGCACCGGTCCACGAAGGCGTCGTGCGACCCGGCGTGCTGTCGCGCCTTTGCCACGGCGGCCTGCGCAGCGTGGAGAGCCGTGTCGTGTATGGACGTTGTCATCGCTCACTCCGCTGGGGTCGTCCCAGAGCATACCAGGTCCGCCAGGCGCACCGGCACCCGCCCTGCCGTCGCGCGACGTCTTGTCGTCGGTCAGCTCGGGACCGAGCGGCACGATCCGGTCCAACGTCCCCTCATCGCGCTACGCCGCGACGTCGGGGAACAGCGACAGCGTGTCGCCGTAGACGCGTTCGTGTTCCGCAGACACCAACACTGGCGCCGGACTGACTCCCGGCGCTGCACGCATCGCGTCCGTCCGCGCGCGCTCCCCCTCAGCAATGGGCACCGGCGACTCTGAACGGGCGGCGGGACCGACCGCCGCCGCATCGGCCACACGATCACGCAGGTCGAACTGGTACGCCATGTCCTCAACGAACTCACGGCGCAGGTGCGCACGGCAGGCGGGCAACAGCGCCACCGGAAGCTTCTCCAGGCGGATCACGTCATCGTAGTACGCATCCACCGCCTGCGAGACCCCCGACGACGGATCGCTCAGGGCGCCCGACAGTTCTCCCGCCACCCGACGCTCCGCGATGCGGATACGCATCCGCTCGTACTCCCTTGAATTGCTGTCGCCGACCAGCTTGGCCTCGCGACAGTGCCAGCAGTGGGACCCGCTCACCGGGGCACGCCCCGTCGGCTCCGCCAGCAACCTCATGAAGACGGTGGCGATGCTGGTGCCGGACGCGGCGAAGGTCCCCGCCGGAATCTCTTCGACGCCGTACCCCTGCGAGTGTTCGTACACGAAGTCCCGGAACGCACGATCCGCCTTCGATGTCCCGGTCAAGAATCCCGGCGGCGCAATGGCCACGAGAGACCCGCCCTTCGCCAGCATCGCATGAGCGTGCCGGATGTGCGACTGATACGCGCGCACGTCACCCTTGACGGAGAATGGCGGATTGAGAGCGATTCGGGCGTAGGCAGCGGACGGGGTGAAGGCCAGGAAGTCACCCTCAAACACGGTGTAGCCCTTCCGCCGCAACACCGCCGCGCACAGCGGGTTCAGCTCACAGCACTCCAGCGTCGCGCGGGGCAGGCGAGCGCGAAGGGCGTCGGCGATTGCGCCCGTCCCGGCGCTCGGCTCCAGGATGCGCAGCCCACCCTCTCGCCCGAGCTCGCTCCAGTAGCTGTCGTCCTCGGCGCTCGGGAAGGCGTCGATGTCCAGCGACGTCAGCATGGACTCCACCACAGACGGTGGCGTCGGGAAGAACGCGAATGGGTTCTTCGGCGGCATCACGCCGGACGCGACCAGCCCCGCGACGAGCGGCGCGGGATCTTGGTACGAGAACGCGTGCGCCTGCGTCTTGCCGTTCTTCCACTTCCCACCGATGCGTACCAGCGCCTCGTTCACTTCCTCGTACAACGTGCGCGCCAACTGGCCGCTCGTCAGACGCACCAGGTTGCCGTCCACGATCGCCGCGGCGAGTACCGAACGGGCTGCGGCGGAGAGCATCGGAAGGGCGGACATGGCGGGCAACTCGGGAAGAGGTCTCCCTGAGCGTGCGACCGGAGCGCCCCGCATCGGCGAGGCATCACCGGCTAGGCCGCGAGCCGATAGACGCCCTTGCCCACACGCTGATGGTACGCGCGCAGGGTCTGCCGCACTTTTTCGCGCCAGAATCTCGTCCGAGTCGGACGGCAGCCTTCGAGGGCATCGTAGATCATGTGCAGCGACGCTTCCCCGCCGAGCGATCGCAGCGTGGCCGTGACAGCGGACGCCCACACCGGACCGCCGTCGTTGCGATCCAGTAGCGCCTGAGTCGCCTTCGGGAGATCGCGCACCGCCGCCACGGTGTGGTAGAACGCGAAACCCACCAGCGTGCGCTGCCGCGACTTACTCAGGAGCGCGAAGGCCAGGGGCACGCTGAGACCGGGGAAGATGTCTCGCGGGATCATCTCCTGGCGCAGCGACCACTTGCGCGCGAGGCGCACGACCGTTCGTGAGGTCTGAAGCAATGAGCACGGAATCAGCATCCCCACGCGACCGTCCATCGGCAGGACGGGGAACATCCGCGCGAGGAACGCCTCGAACCACGCCAACGCGAACGGCGGATTGGACACGATGCACGTCGGTGCAAAATCCAGCGGGACCGTGAGTGCATCGCCGGTGACGACGCGGCGGCCCGTGCGTTCGCGCGCGAGTTGCGCGCGACGGGGATCGAGTTCAATCCCGACGGCTGGCACGTGCGCGGGAATCGCCTGCAGCAGCCGTCCGTCGCCCGCACACGGCTCCAGGACGAGGTCGCCCCGATCGAGGTCGCCGAAGTATCGCGCGATGATCTCTTCCGCGAGGTACAACGGCGTCGGGTAGAAACGGGCCGCCCGATCCGCGGCCGTAGGGACGGGGCGGCCGCTTCCGGCGGCGTCGTCAAAGAGCGACAGCGTGGTCACGCGCGCTCCCGCGCCAGCGGTTCGCCCCACGGGGAACCGGCAAGGATTACCTGCCGCCGCCCGCTCCCGTGGCCCTTCCGGGCGGACGCGCGCACGGACTTCGCAGCAGTCGCCACTGACGGGCTCGGACTGGGTCGCACTAGTCGGCCGCCACGCCGCGCACGGTAAACGCCCTGGCGTCCTTGTGCAGCGCGCGCGCGGCCCGCTTGGCCGCGCGGACGGACTTGGCACGCACCTGCGCGGCGCCTACGCGGCGGTGCCCAGCGGCGTCAATCAGGACGTACGCGACACAGAAGATCGGGTCCAGCACGACGAATGCTCCGTTGAAGGTGACCGGAGCATTCGTCCATGCAGCGCCGCACCAGCGACGTCACGCGATGGCCTCGTCGAAGAAGGCACCGGAATACGCGCCCGTCTTGATCGTGAGGCGCTGGCCGCCACGGGCGTACACGTGGTCGAGCCAGAAGACGCCGTCCTCGTCGCCACGAGAAGCGTTGTGCAAGCGCCGCGCCACCGCGTCGCGCTCCCGGCGCGTCGGATACGGTCCGTGCTCGATCGGCTCGATGCAGCCAGCGACCTGCAGCACGTAGAAGGAGGGACGCGGGGCCGGCAGCAGTTCGCGGGCCTCCGCGCACCGGGCCGAAACGTCGATCGCGTAGCCAACCATCGTGCTGCTATCCACGAAGGCCAGGACCCCGCGCACGCAGTACCGGTGGATCACTTGCAGCGCCGCCAGCGCGTACGCACTCGCGTTGCCCGAGTCCATGTGCGCATCAAGCCACAGGTCGCCATCGGGCCGTACACTCACCTCGAAGAACGCCGCCAGCAGTTCGTCGTCGTCGGTGGGCACGGGCGGTGCGGGCGCGTTCGCCCGTAGCGTGCGCCAGATGTCGGCCCAATTCGTCCGGAGGGCGGCGTTCGCGGCCGCGATCCTCGTCCGCCGCACGCGGGGGGAAGGGATGTTCGCCAAGTGCATGGGGGTCTGCGGGTCCATCAGCCGCCTCGAAGTCTCGGGAATGCGGAGAGCGTACTTCACGCACCGACCGCATCAGGCCGCACGCGCCCTCACCAGGCGTCGACAGGCAACCGAGGCGACCGGCTCGCCCGCCGCGAACGCGAGCGCGATGGCGTCTGGCCGTCTGAGTACCAGCGCGGCGCCCATGGCCGTCGCGCCCGACACCAGCACGTTGTCCACGAGCACGACGGGACGGCTCGGGTCGAGCACGGCGCTGCACTCGAAACTCGACGCATGCTCGGCGGGGGTCAGACCATCGCAGCCGGAACGGCGGCGCCGGTGGGACGACGGCACCGGGTGCACGCGCGTGACCGCGACCACGACGGAGGCGCTCGGCACGACGGCAGCCAGCGCCAGCGCAAGCCACAGCATCCCACCGACGCACCCGGACGCACGCGGCACTGGCACGAGCTGCGCACCAACCGGAACCATCGGGGCCAGCTCGACTACGGCTCGCGCGAGGGCGGCGCGGTACACCCCGCACCCCGGGGTCTTGAGCGCCCGCGCAATGGCCCGAGTCGAAATGTCCGCCCGTGTGGCCGTCGGTGCGGCCGCATCGACGTAGCGCCGCGCCGCACGACAGCGTAGCGCTAGCGCGACCTCCCGACGGTTACGCAAGAGGGGAAATCCGGCGCTCGTCACAGCGACCTCCGTGCAGGGGACGGTTCGAGGATGCGGTCGACGGCGCGCGCATCGGCCTGCGAACCGCCGAGTACGGGGAGTCCCCGGCCGGCCGCGCGCCGATGAAGTCCCCACTGGCACTACGCCGCATCGCCGAGTTCCGCAAACAACGGCAGGTCGTCCATGCCATGGGCCCCAGCGGCGCCGCACGCCACACCCGTGATGTCGCTTGCGGCTGCGCACTGCCGCGCGGCCGTCTCGTCGCGGCCCGTCGCCCGTCGAATGATGTCAGCGAGCAGCCCGACGTGTACGCCTTGACCGAGAATCTCGCCCGCGATCGTCTTGCTCTCACCGAGGTCGTACTCGGACGGGATGTGGTGGAAGCGTTTGACCTCGGCGATGGTGAACCAACGGTAGAAGCCGTCGCGCGAGGGGTGCGCCAGTACCGCCGAGTCACCTTGCCCTGCAAAATACCGCTTCTTGATCACCGGCAGTACGCTGTCGTCTTCGCGAACGACGATCAGACCGAACCCGTTGCCTTTCGCGGCCTGCGTCGCGGCGTGATTGAACAGCCACGCCTTCGATTCGGCGTTGAACCACGCGGACTCCGGTACGTCGCGGTCAAGGAAGTCACGCACCCGCTCGAACGTCGGGCGCGGCGTCGGCCACGGCGATGGCACGGTGCCGTCAGCATCCGGCGTTTGGGCGACAACGATGGAACGCGGTCGGCGCGCGACGTAGCCGACCTCGTGCGGCGAGAGGACGCGGTGCGAGACCGTGTACCCCATGCGTTCCAGCGCCTTCACAAAGGCGACGCCCGTCTCGGAGCCCACCCAGCGGGGCGCTTCCTCCAACACGATGGTCCGTGGCTGGAGCTTCGCCAGTACCGCGAACGTCCAGAGCGACAGGTCACCCAACGGGTGCGCCGTCGCTGGCAGCGACTTGTCGCGCTTCTGGCCACCGGTGCCCTTGGCCACCCGGTTCGCAGTGGACCACGGTTCGCAGCAGATGCCGGCGCAGACAAGCTCGGGCCGTGGCAGTTCCACGTAGAGCGCCTCGTGGATGCTCATATTGAGCACGCGGGCGGTCGGGTGGTTCCGAGCGTACAGGTCGGCGTAGCCCGGGTCGATTTCGATCGCCGCGCGCGGCGTGAAGCCCGCCTGCACGGCAGCCGCATCGAGCGTGCCGCCCCCGACGAACGCGCCGACCATCGACCCGTCGCGCGGACGGCTGGATTGCAGGTCGGCGATCGGATGACGCGACAGCAGGATCTTGCCGTCCTCGACGCGGACGTAGAGGACCGCGCCGATGCCGAACACCTCGCGGAGGGCTTCGGCCTGCAGGTCGATCACCGCAACCGCGCCGGCCTGCTTCTGCGAAACCGAATACCCCGTGGGGGATGCGGACGGCCGTAATTCGATGTGGCTCGCCGCCACGGTCAGCGCGACGGCGGTGCCCGGCAGGAAGCCCGCCGTGATGAGGTGACGCCCCTGCGCGTACCAACGCGGGAGATTCCGATGGAGGCCAACACGAGCGGTCCCTTCGCGAAGCACTGCCATGAGCCACCGTGGGAGGAGGATGGCAAGAGACTACGCGCGCCTTCCGACGCACCCGGCGTCAGGTCCGACCGCCGTCGCGCGCGCCATCGCTATGCGGCGATCCGCTCCACCGCGAGTTCGGCGGCCCGGGCCGCCAGAAACGCATCCCACGCGATGACGTCCTGAATCACGTGGGCATCCGGCCGACCATCCGAGCCCCATGCGAACCGCTCCGGATGCTGCGCGTAGAACTCGCGCCTGCGTGCACCGATCCAGAGGAGAAAGCCGAGCATGGTGACGCCCGGCCACTCGGCGCGATCTGCGTCCCACTGTGCGCGCGGCGTCCGACCCTGGGACTGCGCGTAGAGCACGTAGCGCGGATTCCACGCGCTAGCCGTGGGAGCATTCGTGGGTGTTGTCATTGGTGCGTTCGGGTGGTGGACTGAGGTCCGTGTCCTGGAGGGTGCCGCCAGAGGGCCGCGCATCCGCAGGTGGTCGTTCGTCTCCTGCGTCGCATCATGCCGCCGGCGGCGGCACCGTCTCGGCGTACCGCTCGCGCCCGACCTTCAGCACATAGCGCCGCTCCATCCGGTGAAAGAGCGCGACCATTTCGGGTGTCACCGCAATGCCGTATTCCAGCGCGAAGTCCCGGGCCATCGCCTGATAGCGCGGCGTCACTTCAGCCCCCGGCGTGTCACGCAGGAACGCCCGGCGTGCCACCAGCTCGTGCGCGTCGGGCAGCGACAGGTGGAGTTGTGAGGACGGCACGACCACCCGGCGACGGCCCTCAAGCGCCTCCAGCGGCACCACGGTGACCCCGCGCTCTCCCAACGCGGTGGCAATCTGTTCCGCGAAGACGCGCTCGCGTTCGCACAGCAGACTATGCCGTCCTTCCTCCGCGGCAACCTCGCCGATGACACCGGAGCCCGCGAAGGGATCGCACACGAGATCCCCGCGGCAACTGTAGAAGCGCACCAGGGCGCGCACGCATTCGCGGTCACTCGGAACCGGATGCCCGCCGATCCGCTCCGCCGTCCGACGCCTCGGTCGCGCCGTCATCCACATCGTGCGCAGGAACCGCTCGGCCCACGCCGTCTCGATGGCATCCTCAGCACGCGCGCGCGCGCGGAGTCGGCGCAGCGGCTCTCCTCGTCCGACGACCAGCAGGGTGGACGTCACCGTGTCGAGCAGCGCGTAACCGGGCCGGTTGATCCGCTTGAAGTTCCCGGACCGTCGGCCCAGCGCGAGGGGCCGGACCATGGCAATCCGTTCGAGCAAGCGGAAGCCGAATCCCTCGCAGAGCGCAAGCCACCAATCCGGGAGCGGGGCCAGCGTCCCGCCGGAGCGGGGAATGCGCACGTCGCCGATCTCGAGCGCGAGGATGGCATCCGGCGCCAGGACGCGATCGAGCTGGGCCAACACGGCACTCATGGCGTCGAGGTAGGCGATGGGCGACATCGTGCCGGCGTGCCAGATCACCGCATCGCGGGCAGCCGCGGTCGCGCGCGCCGCCTCGGCATAATCAATCAGACCCAGGTACGGCGGTGACGACACGCCCAGGACGGCGATGCCGGCGGGCGCCGTGGCCAAGGCATCGGCCGCGTCCCCGCAGGCAAGATGACACATGCCGCGCGCAGTCATCGTGGACTCCGCGCCGGATACTTCACCGACGCGACGACTCCAACGAGGTGCCGGGAGGTACCGTCATCGAACGCCGCATGCCGCGCAGCCAACGTCGCCACCGCAGGCTCCAGAAACGAGGATGCGCCGAGAGTGCGGCCCGCGCCACACGCATTGGCGACCTACGCGGCTTCCTCCGCCGAGGCGTCTCCCGTAGGTTCGCCCGTTCGCCCTGCCGCCCGCCGAGGCGAGTAGAAGGCCGTGAAGGCGGTCACGAACATCCGCACGCGCGCATCCTTGTCTGCCAGGGCGTCACTGATCCCATCGCTGCGCCACGCGCGCTCGGTCGAGCACGTGTCGCCCGGGGTATGGTAGGCACTCACCGTGCGCAGGTAGAGCACGAGCAGTTGCTCCGGTGCGGTCGACTGGACGATGCGATACGTCTCGAGCGCCAGCGCGAGGTCGGCGGCCATGGTGACGACCTGTTCGCGCATCGCCGCGCGCGTCGCGTCGTGCATCCCACCTTCGGTCAGGACGAAGCGCATCGGTGGCATCGCGAGCAGTGCAGCCACCGTCGTCGGCATCGGTGCCATCAGAAACGGGCCTCCCCACCCGCGGTCGTGGGCACCTCGGCCACGCGCGCACCGGCAGCGATCGTGCACGCCGTGCGGGGTTCTGCACGTGTCATGGCCCGTCCCGCCGTCGGTCGGTGCGTGGTTCCGTGAGGCACCTCGGTTGAGTTCACCGCAAGGCTACCACCGACGCGTACCGCAGCAGCGATCGCCGGACGGCTCATGCGTGCGTCCGAGCCGACGAGGCCGGCCAGTCCAGTGGCCCAAGGACGGTCGCGGCGTGCGCCATCCCCGTCGCGACGTCACAGACCTGGCCTTCGAGTTGCGCCTCGTACACGGCATCAAGGATCTCGCGGTAGCGTGGCCCGGGCGGCAACCCGAGCTGCATGAGGTGACGGCCCTTCAGGATCGGCACCGGTGTGCGATCCGCGACGTCCAGGACCTGCGCGCGCTCCAGCAGCCAATCGCACTCGGGACTGTCCGCAGCGAGTGGCGGGCGGCCGGCCAGATCCGCGCGCACGACCCGGGCCAACCGATCAATACGACCCACGCGCCGCGCGAGGCGCCGAATCGCCCCGTCGCCCACTTGGGCGCGGTAGAACTCCGTGGGTTCCATATGCGCCGCCACCAGCGGGGCGACGGACGCGGCGAGCTCGCTCGAGTTGGTCAGACGCCCAAGAAACCTCCGGGCCGGTGCGACCCCGGCTTGCGCGTGCCCAAGCGCCCGCCAGCGGCCCCCGGGACTCCGGGCCGTCGTCGCCGGCTTGCCGAAATCGTGCGCCAACACACCGAACCCGACGATGAGGTCATCCTCGTCATTCCCGGTGCGCGCACCCGCGAAGGCGTCCACGCAATGCAGGGTGTGATCCCACACATCACCTTCAGGGTGCCATACACGGTCCTGCGGGCACTCGACCAGCGCATCGAGCTCCGGATAGTGTCGTAGCCACCCCGCGTCCCGGAGCAGGGTGAGACCCACGGACGGCCGTTGCCCCAACAGCAAGAGTTTCCCCCATTCGGGCATCAGCCGCTCCCACGGCAACTCGTCCTGCGTCATCGCCCGGCACGCCGCCACCGTGTCCGGGGTGGCGCGCAGGTTGAAGCGTGCGGCGAATTGCATGGCCCGAAGCACCCGCAACGGATCTTCCGCAAACGCCGGCGACGTGTGGCGCAGGATGCCCTGCTCGAGATCCCGCTGCCCGCCAAACGGATCAAGCAGTTCCCCGGTCAACGGGTCATAGGCCATGGCGTTGACCGTGAAGTCGCGACGAGCGGCGGCCTCCTCGACGGTCATGTGCGGATCGGCGAGGACCTCGAAACCCCGATGGCCCAGCCCGGACTTCGACTCTCGACGCGGGAGGGAGACATCAATCGGAAGGCCCTTCACCTTGAGGATACCGAACGCCTGACCGACGCGATCCACGGCGAAGGCACGCTCGATCATCGACTCGACCGCAGCCGGAGCGATGCCGTAGACCTCGATATCGAAGTCCTTGCCGGGCACCTGGTGGCAGGCATCGCGCACCGCCCCACCGACGACCAACGCGCGCCCGTGACGCACTTCGGCCATCCGCGCGATCGCCAGGATGGCCGTTCGCAGTCGCGCATCTGCGGGCAGAACGTGCACCGACGTCTCCGGGGAAACGGCGGACACCGCATTGCGTCCGCTCAACGGTGAGGATAGGGCGGTGACATGCTGGCAGCACGCCCGCCCTCAGGCGGCGACAGCCAGAACCAAACGCCGAGCACGCCCATGCTTTGCGCAGTGCCGCGGAGGACGTCCGCGCCCGGAGTAGCGCACAGGATCATTGCATGTTTCGCACCGAATGATGCGCACGACTAATACCGCCTCCGCCTTCCGCGTGCGGTACGCGCGCTTTCTCCGTTCGGCAATGGCGGCCCGATTCCGAGCCCAGTAGTCTCGCTGCGCGGCCTTGAGTCCTTCTCGATTCGCATCACGGTACGCCCGATTCCAATCGGCGAGCCGTTCCTTGTTGCGCTGCCGGTAGGCACGCTTCCGCGCGGCTATTGTAGTCCGGTGTCGCGCCTCGTAGACACGCTTCCGAGCTAGGATGTACGGACGGTTTTGCTGATGGTACGTCCGGTTCGCCGCCGCCCGCCGCGCCGCGTTCCGTTGGCGATAGCCACGGCCTTGCGCTGCCACTTTTGCCCGGTTGCGGCGGCGCCAACGACGCTTTCCCGCGGCAATGCGCTCGCGGTTGCGTTGCCGGTACGCGCGTTGATATGCAACGACGGATTGCTTGTGCTGTTCGCGATACCTGCGAAGTCGCGCCGCCTCGCGCGCCCGACGGTGGGCACACTTACCACACCAGCGTCCGCGACGCTCTGTACGTCGCCCACACTGTTCACATCGCGTGGCCTCGTCTTGACGAACGCGGAAACGGAACGTGAGATCGGCGGACGTTAGTGGCGCTGTCATGACCCTGACGGATGCGACGGCGCTACAGGGCACTCCCAACCTGATGCCACAGGGCGACAACTTCGCGGAGCGTTCCCACGACGAACCAGCCTAGAGAATCCGGAGCTACTTCGGTCAGAAATGCGATCAGAAACAACGTCGCCAGGTTCGAGAAATACGGTCGCACCTGGTACTTCACTTCCGCACGTACCCTTTGCTCAGGTTCGCTACGAGAGAAGGACGCCGACAACACCGTCCAGATGCGTGCCACGCCGAAGAGCCCGAACACAAGTGCCAGGCCCCACGCAATGAAGCCAAGAAACGGCCACTTCGGACCAACGGCGACCCTAACGTTCTCACCAACCGTCCAGGCCGCCCAGAGGTGAAACCCCGACATCACGAACACCAGATTCCACACGAATAGACACGTAGTATTCCAGTCCAACGGCGCAGTCAACCCGTTGGACAGCAATGAAGACGCCGAACGCCAAGGAAGCTTCGCCAACGCAGCGCGCATTGAGTCACTGAGACTGAGGAAATGCGAGGTCATGACCACCCCAAGAGCATCGTTAGCTACGAGCGTACGACGTTGACGGGCCGAAAGGCATCCTTTCAATCACAACGCCCTTCGCGATACGCTGCTGTCTCACACCGGGAATCAGTCGGAGAGGTGCACCCACCAGCCGTAGGACGGAAGCAACGCTGCGAAGAGACGCCGCGCTCACAGTCCAGAGCCGGGCGATACCGAGAGAGCGTCTGGCATGCGAAAGAACGCCACGATTTCACCAATCGTCGCCGCACGCATTTCACCCAGCCAGAACGCCTCACAGTCCTTGGCCTCGGGCCATTCCTTGCGCTCCTGAGTGGACATCTGCGACCACCGCAGGATCTTGCCATCGAACACTGCGGGGCCTTCCAGTGCCCGCAGTTGTTCCCCGAAGAACTCCGGCAGTAACTCATCGTTGCTCCGAACGTTCAGGCATCCCTCAGGCGTTCGGAACAGGCGATAGCCGGTGTCGACGTAGAGGACGTTCGGGGCAGCGATGGCGTCGCTGCCAAGCCAGCGATCGAGGTCAGATGCGAGCCGACCAAACGCGCCGGCACGCGCCGACTGGATGTACGCCATGAGTGCCGGAATCGCGTGCCGATCATGGTCGAGGTCCAGCACGTAGGTGCGGCATTGGTGATGCTTCTGGCCAGGTGCGCTCGAACCATCGGTGCGTTCGACGCGAAACTTGTTGACCATCCCAAGCGTGGGATCGCTCATGGTGCTCATACGATGCTCCTGTCGCATCTCGGCGACGGAGAAAGAAGACACTCGGACTATAGCGCGCCTAGCACGCCACCTGACATGCAAGCACGCATCTGAGGCAACGGAAGCGCTGTTCCGGATCAGGAAGCGACGCCGCTATCGGGCCGTCCGAAGCACGGAGCTACACCAGAGCAGCATCCTGAGGGTGCCCACAGGAAAGCGCAGCCGTCAGGCCGGCGGTGCCACGGCCCATCGTCTCGCACGCCACGTATTCAGGATCGCCCCCGCTGAACCGCTGAACCGTGCGTCTGCTCCATCAGTGCAAGCCAGTCCCGCACGGGCGTGCGATCGCGGCGCATCGGCTTGACGTACGGCAGCCGTACGAGATCCTCTCTCCTGGCGGACGCACCGGCAGTCAGTCGCAGCCGACCACATGGTAGTTGTCCACGACAACGAGGGGTCCTGCCGGACGCGCCGAAGGCCAGGCCGGTGATCGCGGCGTATCGCACGTGGGCACGCATTTTCTGCGTGTGATGCGTCGTCATGAGGCTTTGCGCGTGATGCGTACACCCGCCCGCTGGATACGTGACACGGTGGCCAAGTCGGTACGCCGCCCACGCCCGGTATGCGCGACCAGCAGTTGCGCTGCGTCCGCGGCTTCCCGCGCCTTGCAGGCCGCGCACTTCTTCTCGCGGCCGCGCACGACCGTCACGCAGGTCTCCGTCCAGCACAGGCGCTCGCCGGCCGCATTGTGGCGCGTGCTCCGCTGCCGGGGCGTCCATGGCCGCACGCGCTTCGGCTTCGGAGGCGGACCCGCCGCGATTTCGCCGTCCGCCCGACGGATCCACCGGGCGACGGACGCGCGCACCTCGTGCTTGTTCCGCCGCACGGCGCAGAAGATGCAGCGCGAGGGTGGCCGCATCCCCGCCGTGCCCTGGTCGAGCGAGATGCGTTCTCCGTGCACATGGAACGGGATGTCACGCCGGCAATCGCGACAGATCGGCTGTGGCAGGGGGTGGGATTCCCGGTACGCCAGCTTGGCGACCAGCGCCTTCGCCGCGCGGCGCTCGGCGTTGTAGCGCCGGTGGTAGGCGAGCATCTTCTCGCGCGTCGCGTTGTGGCGGATGCCCGCGCGGTACTTCTGCCGCACGGTCTTGTCCCGATGCAGCTTCCGGTAGGCCCGCTTGTAGGCGTTCCGCCTATCACGACGCTCGTTATCGTTTGCATAGTAGTTGCGCGCCTTCGCGCGCACGTCGGCGAGGTGCGCAGCCGTGTAGCGCCGCATCGATGCGCGCTGATGTCGATCGCGGCAGGCAGCGCAGTAGATCGCCTTCCGCACCTGGCCGGCCACCGGGGCGGGACAGTCCCGGCAGATGCCGCGCTCGCGGCGATCGCACTGGGGACACCACCGCACCACGATGCCGCGCTGTCGATCGATGCGATCCTCGAGCAAGGCCCCACACTTCATGTGGGCGGGTCCGAACTGGCAGCGCCTGGCGTGCGCATTGCGCCGGGCCAGCACGATCGCGAAGGACCGCCGGCGGTGCAGGCGCGCAGCGCGTCGGCGCCGTTTGCGCAGCAGCTCGTCGCCCTGCGTTGCACCGCTACGCATCGTCATCGTCTTCCTCCTCGGCGCTCACTGCCGGCGGCGTCTGACGCTTCGAGAGCGCGACGCACGTCGGGTTGCTACAGACGTGCGGGCTCTCGCTGACCCAGTGGCACGAGGGACCCATGCCGTGTTGACCAAGCCGACAGGCGTTTTCTTCGCTGCATCCACAGTGCACGCACGTCTCCACCTGCACGGCGTCGATGATCCTGATTGGGTCGAGACCCCAGTCGCGCAGCTTCTGCAGCGTCCGCTTGGCGTGGTGGCTGCTTGTCAGCGACCAGGCGAGATCGCGGAAGTGGAGCGCGACCGCCAGCCTGACCACGAGCTGCTCGAGCGGCATGGCCGGATCAGCCTCATCGTCCAGGATGGCGCGGGCGCGCAGCAACATATCCTTGCTCGGCGTCGCGACGAGTTTCGCCAGCTCGGCCTCGAGAACGACGGCTGCGGCGATCAGCCTCGACTTCTGGCGATTGGCTTTCACGGCCACCGCCCGCTCTTTCGCCTCCTGCTTGGCGCGACGCGCCGGCGGCTTACCCTTGCCCGTCGCCGTTCCATCCGCACGCTCCTTCGTCCGCTTGAGCTTCGTGGCCATCAGTGTTCTCCAGGGGGTAGGTCACGCGCTCCGCACGACGGGCAAGGGACTTATCGACAACAGGGGCCGCAGGGCGCGCCAGACGCGCTCGGCGACGACGCCGGCCGCATCGGTCCCATCGACGCGCACGATCGGTGCGTCCTCCCAGGCGAACAGGCGCAGGGCATCCCGATCGTGCGACTCGCTGTACGCGAACGCGCTGGCCCACTGCGCGCGCCGCGCCGGCGTCGCCGCGCACGGGCGCTGTGCGCTCACACGCTGGATTGCCACCGACTCAGTCACGCGCAGGTGCACCACCGCCGTGAGTCGATGGCCATGGCCTGCCAGCGCCCCGAGCAGATCCCGCACGTCGAGCGCGCTCCGCGCCAACCCGTCGAGAATCGCACCGCGTGGGAGCTCCGAGAGCGCGTAATGGAAGAGGAACGACAGGTCGGCGCCGCGCAGCCACGACGTCACCCACGGTTCCTCGCTGAACCGGACGACGGGCAGGTG
>Ga0209211_10004619_pt1 | contig 21285 bp, 20 predicted proteins | sample RifGroA2_FD_183992 | JGI IMG/M metagenome (GOLD analysis project Ga0209211, IMG submission 183992) | Groundwater microbial communities from Rifle, Colorado, USA - Groundwater A2 (SPAdes) (version 2) | ecosystem: Environmental > Aquatic > Deep subsurface > Groundwater | place: Rifle, Colorado...
ACACCCCTTACACACCGGCCTGGCAAGAGCGCATCACCGGCACGCCGCGTGAGCAGCTCATCACCGTGGCGCGCCAGTTTGCCGAAAATGCCGACAAGACCCATGGCAAGTCCATGGTGATCATCGGCGCAGCCATGAACCACTGGTACCACGCTGACATGAACTACCGCGGCGTCATCAACATGCTGATGATGTGCGGCTGTATCGGCCAGTCGGGTGGCGGTTGGGCGCACTATGTAGGCCAGGAAAAACTGCGCCCACAAACCGGCTGGACGGCGCTGGCCTTTGCACTGGACTGGATCCGTCCGCCCCGGCAGATGAACTCCACCAGCTTTTTCTACGCCCACACCGACCAGTGGCGCTATGAAAAACTGGGTGTCGATGAAGTGCTGAGCCCCTTGGCCGACAAGTCCAAGTTTGGCGGCAGCATGATCGACTACAACGTGCGTGCTGAACGCATGGGCTGGTTGCCCTCGGCTCCGCAGCTCAAGACCAACCCCATGCAGTTGGTCAAAGATGCAGCGGCTGCGGGCATGGAACCCAAGGACTACCTGGTCAAGGGCCTGAAAGACGGCAGCCAGGCCATGAGCTGCGAAGACCCGGACCACCCCGACAACTGGCCGCGCAACATGTTCGTCTGGCGCTCCAACATCCTGGGCTCCAGCGGCAAGGGCCACGAGTACTTCCTCAAACACCTGCTCGGTACCAGCAACGGCGTGCAGGGCAAGGACCTGGGCGCCGGTGATGCCAAGCCTGAAGAGGTGGTGTGGCACGACAAGGCGCCCGAGGGCAAGCTTGACCTGCTGGTCACGCTGGACTTCCGCATGAGCACCACCTGCCTGTACTCCGACATCGTGCTGCCCACCGCCACCTGGTACGAGAAGAACGACCTCAACACCAGTGACATGCACCCCTTCATCCATCCCTTGAGCACGGCGGTAGACCCGGCCTGGCAGTCCCGCAGCGACTGGGACATCTACAAGGGTTTCGCCAAAAAATTCAGCGAGATTTGCGTCGGCCATCTGGGCGTCGAGCGCGAGATGGTGCTGTCACCGCTGATGCACGACTCCCCCGCCGAGCTGGCACAACCCTTTGGCGTGCAGGACTGGAAGCGTGGCGAGATTGAGCTGATTCCGGGCAAAACGGCGCCCAACATGGTGGTGGTCGAGCGCGATTACCCCAACGTTTACAAGCGCTTTATCGCCTTGGGGCCACTGATGAACAAGGTGGGCAATGGCGGCAAGGGGATCAACTGGGATACCAAGATTGAAGTGACCCAGTTGGGTCAGCTCAATGGCTTAACCACCGATGCCGGCGTGACCTGCGGTATGCCCAAGATCGAGACCGACATCGATGCCTGCGAAGTGGTGTTGCAACTGGCCCCCGAGACCAACGGCCATGTCGCCGTGAAAGCCTGGAAGGCGCTGGGCAAACAGACCGGCATCGACCACACCCATCTGGCGCTGTACCGCGAAGACGAAAAAATCCGCTTCCGCGACATCCAGGCCCAGCCACGCAAGATCATCAGCTCGCCCACCTGGAGCGGTATTGAGTCCGAGACGGTGTCCTACAACGCTGGCTACACCAACGTACACGAAATGATCCCATGGCGCACCCTGACCGGTCGCCAGCAGTTCTACATGGATCACCCCTGGATGACGGCGTTTGGCGAAGGCTTCAGCAGCTACCGGCCACCGGTGGACCTGAAAACCACCGCCGGCATTCACAACATCAAGCCCAACGGCAACAAGGAAATTGCGCTGAACTTCATCACACCGCACCAGAAGTGGGGCATTCACTCCACCTACAGTGACAACCTGATGATGCTCACGCTGAACCGTGGCGGCAGTGTGGTCTGGCTCAGTGAAGACGACGCCAAGAGCGCCGACATTGAAGACAACGACTGGATTGAGGTCTTCAATATCAACGGTGCCATTGCCGCCCGTGCCGTGGTCAGCCAGCGGGTCAATCCCGGCATGACGCTGATGTACCACTCGCAGGAGAAGATCATCAACACCCCCGGTTCGGAAATCACCGGGGTGCGCGGCGGCATCCACAACTCGGTCACCCGGATTGTGCTCAAGCCCACCCACATGATTGGTGGCTACGCCCAGTTCAGCTACGGCTTCAACTACTACGGCACCATCGGCACCAACCGCGATGAGTTTGTGGTGGTGCGCAAGATGGCCAAGGTGGACTGGCTGGACGACGAAGGCTCGTCCACGGCACCTACCCCGGCTCACGCCTGATTCACCCAGCCTGATCTATCTAATTTTTCAACACTTTTCAATTTGCCGCATCGAGAACTTTGTAGGGTTGATTTCAATCAGCCAGGTCGGCTGAAGCCGACCCTACAGAAAACCAGATTGACAGGCATAAAACGGAGAAACACATGAAAATACGCGCACAAATCGGCATGGTGCTCAACCTGGACAAATGTATTGGTTGCCACACTTGCTCAGTCACTTGCAAAAACGTCTGGACCAGCCGCCCCGGCATGGAATACGCCTGGTTCAACAACGTCGAGACCAAACCCGGCATCGGCTACCCGAAGGAATGGGAAAACCAGGACAAATGGAACGGTGGCTGGATCCGCAAGGCCGACGGCAAAATCGAACCGCGCCAGGGCGCCAAGTGGAAGCTGCTCATGCGCATCTTCGCGAACCCGAACCTGCCGCAAATTGACGACTACTACGAGCCCCTCACCTTTGACTACGCCCACCTGCAATCGGCGCCCGAATCCAAGGCCGCACCCACGGCCCGCCCGCGCAGCCTGATCACCGGCCAGCGCATGGAAAAAATTGTCTGGGGTCCGAACTGGGAAGAGATTTTGGGCGGCGAGTTCTCCAAGCGCAGCAAGGACAAGAACTTCGACGACATCCAGAAGGACATCTACGGCCAGTTCGAAAACACCTTCATGATGTACCTGCCGCGCCTGTGTGAGCACTGCCTGAACCCGGCGTGTGTCGCATCCTGCCCGTCAGGCTCGATCTACAAGCGTGAGGAAGACGGCATTGTGCTGATCGACCAGGACAAATGCCGCGGCTGGCGCATGTGCATCAGTGGCTGCCCCTACAAAAAAATCTACTACAACTGGAAATCGGGCAAAGCCGAAAAGTGCATCTTTTGTTACCCGCGCATTGAAGCCGGCCAGCCCACGGTGTGCTCTGAAACCTGTGTCGGGCGCATTCGTTACCTGGGCGTGCTGCTGTACGACGCCGACCGCATCCAGGAGGCCGCGAGCGTGGAACATGACCGCGACCTGTACCAGGCCCAGCTTGACATCTTCCTGGACCCGAACGACCCGAAGGTGATCGAGCAGGCCCGCATTGACGGTATTCCAGACAAGTGGATGGAAGCCGCCCGCAACAGCCCGGTCTACAAGATGGCCGTGGAATGGAAAGTCGCCCTGCCCTTGCACCCCGAGTACCGCACGCTGCCGATGGTCTGGTACGTGCCACCGCTCTCCCCCATCAGCGCGGCGGCCAACGCGGGCAACATTGGCATCAACGGTGAAATTCCCGATGTCAAACAACTGCGCATTCCGGTCAAGTACCTGGCCAATCTGCTGACCGCGGGTGATACCTTCCCGGTGGAGCGCGCACTGGAGCGCATGCTCGCCATGCGCGCCTACCAGCGTGGCAAACATGTCGACGGCAAACCCAATATGGCGGCGCTGGAACAGGTGCAAATGAGCACGCTGGAGGTCGAGGAGATGTACCAGGTGATGGCCATTGCCAATTACGAAGACCGCTTTGTCATCCCCAGCACACACCGCGAATACGCCGAAAACACCTTTGACGTGCGCGGTGGCTGCGGTTTCTCGTTCGGCAACGGCTGCTCGGATGGCGCCAGCGAAGCCAGCCTGTTTGGTGGAGCCAAGCGCCGCACCATTCCTATCCAGGCGGAGGTCTGAAATGGTGCCCCCACGTTCAGCACTTTGTGTATTCACTGCCCCCCAAGGGGGCGCTAGCCGCCCTTGGGGCGGCCTTACGGGAGCCTAATCATGTCGATTTTTTCAACCCCGGTCCCCGCGTCCTTGAGCCTGCGCGTGCTGGCGCGCCTGCTGTCTTACCCCGATGCGCAGCTGCGTGGCGACCTGGATGCCATGCGCCAGGCCTTGTTGTCAGAGAAAGCCGTTGCCCCGGCCCGCCTGGAAGAACTTGACGCGCTCATCAGCAGCCTGGCGCGCGGCAATACGCTTGACAACGAGGCCGAGTATGTCGAGGTTTTTGACCGCGGCCGCGCCACCTCGCTGCACCTGTTTGAACATGTACACGGCGACTCGCGTGACCGTGGCCCGGCCATGATCGACCTGGCGCAAACCTACGAAAAAGCCGGTCTGTTCCTGGGCCCCAATGAAATGCCCGACTACCTGCCGGTGGTGCTTGAGTTTGTGTCAACCCAACCGCCCAAAGAAGCGCGCGCCTTCCTGGGTGAGATGGCGCACATCTTCAATGCCATTTTCAACGCCTTGCAACAGCGCAACAGCCCCTACGCCAGTGTGCTCGGCGCGCTGCTGGAGCTCAGTGGCGAAAAGGCGCACCCGGTGAAGCTTGTGGCCGATGAACCGCTGGACACCAGTTGGGAAGAACCGGTGGTGTTTGACGGTTGCTCCGTCAAGGGGCAGACCAAGCCGGACCAAGCCCAACCCATTCATTTTGTTAAAACCGATGCGGCCAAACCCCGTCAAAGCGCAGCCGCAACTGCTGGAGCCCCACTATGAACACCCTTGATTACCTTCTGTTTGGCGTGTACCCCTACATCGCCTTTGCCGTCTTTTTGCTCGGCAGCCTGATCCGTTTTGACCGCGACCAGTACACCTGGAAAAGCGATTCGTCGCAAATGCTCAAAATGGGGCAATTACGCTGGGGCAGCAACCTGTTTCACATTGGTGTGTTGTTCCTGTTTTTTGGCCACACCTTTGGCATGCTGACACCGCACTTTGTGTATGAACACTTCATCAGTGCCGGCGACAAACAACTCATGGCCATGGTCAGCGGCGGCCTGGCCGGCCTGCTGGGCTTTATCGGTGTGACCATTCTGTTGCACCGCCGCCTGACCGAGCCACGCATTCGCATCAACTCCAAAACCAGTGACATCGTGTTGCTGGTTTTGCTATGGCTGCAGCTGGCGTTGGGTCTGGCCACCGTGCCGCTGTCAGGCCAACACCTGGACGGCAGCATGATGATGAAGCTGGCGGGCTGGGCACAGGCCATCGTGACCTTCCAGCCGGGTGCAGTTGATCTGCTGGCTGAAGCAGGCTTCATCTTCAAGGCACATATGTTTTTGGGCATGAGCATTTTCTTCATTTTTCCGTTCACCCGTCTGGTGCACGTCTGGAGCGGTTTTGCCTCGGTGACTTACCTGTTGCGCCCCTACCAGGTGGTGCGGGCCCGGCGCCTGAATGTGCCGACCGGACAAAATCAGCCACGCCGCCCCGGCGCTGGTGTGTAAGGTGATCCCCATGCCAACCATTTCCCTCACAGAAACCATTGAGTCTGCGGTTGCCAGCATCAACGGTGTGCCGCTGCATGACGCTGGCGCTGTCTTGAGCGCCGACGAGCTGCGCCAGCGCGCATACGCCGAATTGCTGCGCCAGACCGCCATGCAAAAAGGCCTGCTCGACGCCAATGACGCCCCCGGCACCGACGGGGTGGCCAGCGAGGCGGCGTCGGCTGCCATTGAGGCCTTGCTGGAACAGGAACTGCTGGTGCCCGAGCCGTCTGAAGACGCCTGCCGCCGCCAGCATGCGGCCAACCAGGCCAGCATTTACACCACGGGTGAACGCGTCAACGTGCGCCACATTTTGTTCGCCGTGACGCCGGGGGTCGACCTGAACGCTCTGCGCAAACAGGCCGAAGGCACACTGCTCAATGTGCGCTGTTTTGACAACACAAACACCGACGACGCCTTCTCCAAAGCCGCCAAAACGCTGTCCAACTGTCCCAGCGGAGCCGAAGGCGGCCAGTTGGGCTGGTTAACCACCTCCGACTGCGCGCCCGAGTTTGCCAAGGAGCTCTTTGGCCATGCTGAGGTGGGTGTGTTGCCCCGCCTGGTGCACAGCCGTTTTGGCCTGCATGTGGTGGAAGTGTTGGGGCGTGAGGCCGGTGTGGCCCAGGCCTTTGAGTCGGTGCAGGGTGCCGTGCGTATGGCGCTAAAACAGCAGACCTATGTGACAGCGCTGCGCCAGTATTTAAGCCTGGTGGCCGGCGCGGCAAGTGTGCAGGGCCTGGACCTGGAAGCCGCCGACACCCCGCTGGTGCAATAGGTTTTTGACCGATGCCCTCGGCTGCCGTCCCTGATGAATTGCTGGCGCGTATTCGGCGCTTTCACCCGACCATCCTTTTTATTGGCTGCTCGGACTCGCGCCTGGTGCCTTGCATGCTGACCGGCATGGGCCCGGGCGAACTTTTTTTGGTGCGCAACGTGGGTGCCTTTGTGCCACCTTATGACGGCCCGGCCGGTTTTCATGGCACCTCGGCTGCTATTGAATTTGCCGTGCTCAACCTCAAGGTGTCGCGCATTATTGTTTGCGGCCACAGCCACTGCGGCGGCATTCGCGCACTGTACGAAGAGGTGAATCCCCAGGCGAAAAACCTGATCGCCTGGCTGGAGCTGGGCCGTGAGGCGGTGTTGCCGGTGCAGCTCACCGATGAAGCCTTGCGCCGCACCGAACAACGGGCCGTGGTGCTGCAACTGGAGCGGCTGATGGGTTACCCCATGGTGCGCGCCCAGATAGAGGCTGGCCTGATAACCCTGCATGGCTGGCACTATGTCATTGAAGACGGCGAAATCCATGTCTTTGATGTCAACAGCGGCCAATTTATTCCCGCCTCGGTGGCCTCGCACAGCGGCCACGGCCCCTATGTTGCGCACCTGTCCGAGCCCCTGTTCAACGAGATAGACTCCGCTTACAACCCCCATGCCACACCATGACCATTTCCAACTTTGACGATTTATTGCAGGCAGCACGCCAACAAACGCAAGCCCAACGCCTGCTGATGGTGTTTACCAGCGCCGAATTGCCCGACGATTGCACACCGCAACAACGCCAGGACTTTGAAGCCGGGGGTGGCGGTGCCCTGGTGCCGGCCATGTGCGCCGACAAATCACCTGACGAGATCAAGAGTTTTGCGGCACTCAAACTGGAGTCCGGCCAGTTTCAAAGCCAGTGGCATGTGGTGTTTGTGGCTGCCTTGTCGGGCAAAAATGACAGCGCACCGAGCCCCAGCGACATTGAGCAAACGCTGGATCGCATGGTCGAGTCCATCAAACTGGGAGCGCTCGACCACATGATCGCTTTTGACACCTCAGGCAACGCCATTTCGTTGGACTAGCCATGCCCCTGGACCCCAAATTTTTTGCCATGCCGCGCTTTCTGGCAGGCTCGCCGCTGTTCAGTGGTCTGTCGCCCGATGAGCTCGAGCGCATCGCGCAGAGTTGTCAGATCAAAAGTCATGCCAAGGGTGACATGATTTTCCGACTGGGCGAGGCCTGCGATGCTTTTCATATTGTGGTCAGCGGGCAGGTCAAGCTGTTTGTGGTGTCGCCTGCGGGCCAGGAAAAAGTGATTGAAATCATCAGCCCCGGGCAAAGTTTTGCCGAGGCACTGGTGTTCTTGAACAAACCCTACATCCTGAGCGCCCAAGCCCTGGCCGACACCCTGCTGGTCGACGTGAGCAAACGCGGTGTGTTCAGTGAAATCGAACAAGACCCGCACTTTGCCTTACACATGCTGGCGGGAGTTTCAAGGCGGCTGCACAGCCTGGTCCAGGATGTGGAAGCCTATGCCCTGCAAAGCGGCATGCAGCGCCTGATCGGCTACCTGCTGCGAGACGTCGAAATAGGTGCACCCCAAGGCCAAAACACGCTGACCGTGTCGCTGCCCGCCAGCAAAGCCACCATTGCCTCACGGTTGTCACTCACGCCCGAATATTTTTCACGCGTGCTGCATGAACTTGAGGCCCAGCAGCTCATCACCATCGACCGCCGCGAAATCCGGATCCTGGACGTAGAAAAACTGCTGGGCTACGGCGCCCTTTAGTCTCCTGCTGACTGCCGACTCAAAGGCAGCGCCATCCTGGGGCAATCCCGGGACAAACCGGGCACCCCCGGTGTGTATCACGTGTTGGCTGCACGTCTTCAAAGTGCCAAAACAATACAAATTTGCTCAATCTAGGTATAAATCCTATGATACTTTTGCAAAAAAGTATCTTTAATGTCATTTTTTGTACCAAAACAGCATTTGCGGATCAGTATCGTTACACCCTGTCAGCACACATTAAGTTGCTGAACAGCGCCAACACTTCGAAATTACAGCATCAGGAGATTTTTTTATGAAACTTAAAGCCCGACTCACACTGGCTGCCTCGCTCGCCCTGTCGCTCTGCGGCATGTCCCACGCGGCCACCGAACTGGTCATTGCTACCGTCAACAACGGCCACATGATCGAAATGCAGAAACACAGCAAGACGTTTGAGTCGGCCAACCCTGACATCAAACTCAAATGGGTCACGCTCGAAGAAGGCGTGCTGCGCGCCCGCGTGACCACCGACATTGCCACCAAGGGCGGCCAGTTTGACGTGATGACCATCGGCATGTACGAGACACCCATCTGGGGCAAAAAAGGCTGGCTGACCGAACTCAAGACCAACGCGGCCTATGACGTGGACGACCTGCTGCCCGCCATGCGCAACGGCCTGTCGGTCGACGGCAAGCTGTTTGCCGCCCCCTTCTATGGCGAAAGTTCAATGCTGATGTACCGCAAGGACCTGGCCGACAAGGCCGGCATCACCGTGGCGGACAAGCCCACCTGGACCGACATCAAGGCCCTGGCGGTCAAAATCCATGATCCGAAAAACGGCGTCTACGGCATCTGCCTGCGTGGCAAACCGGGCTGGGGCGACAACATGGCCTTCCTGAGCACGCTGGTCAACACCAACGGCGGTCAGTGGTTTGACATGGGCTGGAAACCGCAACTGGAGAGCAAGCCCTGGAAAAATTCGATCAACTTTTACGTCGACCTGTTGAAAAACTACGGCCCGCCCGGCTCGTCGGCCAACAGCTTCAACGAGATCCTGGCGCTGTACAACGAAGGCAAGTGCGGCATGTGGATTGATGCCACCATTGCAGCGTCATTCATCACCGACCCCAAACAGTCCAAAGTGGCAGACAAGGTGGCCTTTGCCCAAGCCCCCACGGCGGTAACACCCAAGGGAGCCAACTGGCTCTGGGCCTGGGCGCTGGCGATCCCCGCCGGTTCCCAAAAGGTGGACGCTGCCACCAAGTTTGTGACCTGGGCCACCAGCAAGGAATACATCGACCTGATCGGCAAGGAAGTGGGCTGGGGCAACATTCCCACCGGCACCCGCAAGAGCACCTACACCCGGCCTGAGTTCCTGAAAGTGGCCAAGTTTGCCGCCGCAGAAAAAGCCGCCATAGACAGCGCCAACCCGAACGACGCCACCCTGCCCAAGAGCCCGTATGTGGGCGTGCAGTTTGCGGCTATCCCTGAGTTCCAGGCGATCGGCACCACGGTGGGCCAACAAATGAGCGCAGCGCTGGCTGGCAAGTCGACGGTGGATGTCGCCCTGAAAGCCTCCCAGGTGGCCGCCGAGCGGGAGATGAAAAAGGCCGGTTACTACAAGTAAACCGGTCCGCCGATCCCGGATGCCATCCGGGCTACACACTCACCCTGGATGCGTTGTAGCCCGGATGAAGCAAAGCGTAATCCGGGATGTCAAGGTGAAGCAGGCCACACCACCAGCCGTCAGGCCCGCTATTTAACAAGGTGCACACCATGAACCGATTCATTCCCCGCGTCCTGCTGACACCGGCCATCGTCACCCTCTTTTTGTGGATGATCGTGCCGCTGGTGATGTCGATCTATTTCTCCGTCATCCGCTTCAACCTGTTGCAGCCGGACCAAACCGGTTTTATCGGGCTGGAGAATTTTGAATATTTCATGACCGACCCGTCCTTTGGCGCGGCGGTCATCAACACCCTGTTGCTGCTGGGCAGCGTGATCCTGATCACGGTGGTGGGCGGCATTTTGCTGGCGCTGCTGGTGGACGCACCTTTTCCGGGCCGCAACATCGTGCGCATTTTGCTGATCTCGCCCTTTTTTGTCATGCCCACGGTCAACGCACTGCTGTGGAAACACATGATGATGAACCCGATTTACGGCGTGCTGGCGCAGGTCTGGATTTTCTTTGGCGCCACCCCGGTGGACTGGCTGACCGATTGGCCGCTGTGGAGCGTGATCCTGATCGTGACCTGGCAATGGCTGCCCTTTGCCACGCTGATTTTCATCACGGCGCTGCAAAGCATGGACCGCGAACAGCTCGAAGCCTCACGCATGGACGGCGCCACCTATGTGCAGCAACTGCGCTACCTCTACATCCCGCACCTGGGCCGCTCCATGGCCGTGGTGGTGATGATCGAGATGATCTTTTTGCTCAGTGTGTTTGCCGAGATTTACACCACCACCGGCGGTGGCCCGGGTGACGCCAGCACCAACGTGGCGTTCCTGATCTTCAAGCAGGCGCTGCTGAACTTTGATGCCGGCGTGGCCTCAGCTGGTGCCCTGTTTGCAGTGGTGCTGGCCAACATTGCCGGCATTTTCCTGATCCGCATGGTTGGCAAAAACCTTGACAAATGAGCACGGCATGAAAACTCAACACAAACCATTGTTTTACGTTCGCACGCTGGCCGCCTGGGGCGTCGCCCTGCTGCTGTTTTTCCCGCTGGGCTGGCTGGTGCTCACCGCCTTCAAGACCGAACTGCAAGCGATCTCGGTGCCGCCCTTGCTGCTGTTTACACCCACCCTGGAAAACTTCACCCTTGTCCAGGAACGCAGCGACTATTTGCTCTACGCCCAAAACTCGCTCATCACCAGCGTGGCGTCCACCTTTCTGGGGCTGGCGCTGGCCTTTCCGGCGGCCTATTCGATGGCGTTTTTCAAAGGCAAGTACACCAAGGACATTCTGATGTGGATGCTGTCCACCAAGATGATGCCTGCCGTGGGTGCGCTGGTGCCGATTTATGTGCTGGCACAAAACTCGGGCCTGCTCGACAGCCGCACCGCGCTGATCATCATCTTTACCCTGAGCAACCTGCCCATCATGGTCTGGATGCTGTACTCGCAGTTCAAGGAAATTCCCGGTGAGATTCTGGAGGCCGCGCGCATGGACGGCGCCACGCTGTGGCAGGAGTTCAGCAAGGTGCTGCTGCCGCTCACCCTGGGTGGCCTGGCCTCCACCGGCCTGCTGTGTATGGTGCTGAGCTGGAACGAAGCCTTTTGGTCGCTCAACCTGAGCGCGGCCAAGGCCGGCACGCTGGCCACGTTGATCGCCAGCTACTCCAGCCCCGAAGGCCTGTTCTGGGCCAAGCTGTCAGCGGCCTCGTTCATGGCCATCGGGCCGATTGTGGTGTTTGGCTGGTTCAGCCAGAAACAACTGGTGCAGGGCCTGACCTTTGGCGCCGTCAAGTAAATCCAACCTAAAAATACCAGGAGACTTTTTCATGGCTTACCTCAAACTTGAACGCATCGAAAAAATATTTGGCGAAACCCGCGTCATCAAAGGCATCGACCTGGAGATCAAACAGGGTGAATTTGTGGTTTTTGTCGGCCCCTCGGGCTGCGGCAAATCCACCCTGCTGCGCCTCATTGCCGGGCTGGAACACATTGACGGCGGCAGCCTGCAGCTTGATGGCCGCGACATCACGCACCTGCCATCGAGCAAGCGCGATTTGGCCATGGTGTTCCAGAGCTACGCCCTGTACCCACACATGAGTGTGTTCGAGAACATGAGTTTTGCCCTCAAGCTGGCCAAAGTGGACCCGGCCGTGATCAAGGAAAAAGTAGACCGTGCCGCCAAAATCCTCAACCTGACCCAGTACCTGGAGCGCACCCCAAAAGAACTCTCTGGCGGGCAGCGCCAGCGGGTGGCCATTGGCCGCGCCATTGTGCGGGCGCCCAAGGTGTTCTTGTTTGACGAGCCCTTGTCCAACCTGGACGCCGCGCTGCGCGGCCAAACCCGCATCGAGATCGCCAAATTACACCGCGACCTGGGCGCCACCACCATTTATGTCACCCACGACCAGGTGGAAGCCATGACGCTGGCCGACCGTGTGGTGGTGCTGCGCGACGGCATCATCGAACAAGTGGGTACCCCGCTGGAGTTATACGACCGCCCGGCCAACCAGTTTGTGGCGCAGTTCATCGGCACACCACAAATGAACATCGTGTCGGCCAAACAAATGCCGGCCCTGCAAACCACCGCTGGCCTGACCCTTCCCGAGGGTGGTTTTGTCGGTTTGCGGCCCGAGAACGTGGTGCTGCACCCACCGGGCCAGGGCCTGCTGCAAGGCCAGGTCGATCTGGTTGAGGCGCTGGGTGCCGAAACCCTGATTTACGTCACCACCAGCCAAGGCGCACCACTGGTGTCGCGCCAGAACGAACGCACGCCCTTGCGCGTCGGCGATGCGGTGGGCATCCAGATCGACCTTGAGGCCGCCCATGTGTTTGACGCCAACGGGCGCATCACCCGCACTGGCCAGACCCACGAAACACCTACCCACTGATTGACCAACTCCCGGCAACATCATGAACCCAACACACCCCTTAAGCGGCCAGGTGGCCGCCGTCACCGGCTCGGCATCGGGCATTGGTTTTGCCAGTGCGCAGGCGCTGGTCGCCGCCGGCGCGCAAGTCGTGCTGATTGACCGCGACGCACCCGCCCTGACACGCGCCTGCGACAGGCTGGGCGCTGGCGCCCTGCCCCTGGTGTTGGACCTGCTGGACCCGGCGCAGTGCGCGGCCCTGCCCCAGCGCGTTCTGGCGCTGACCGGTCGGCTCGACATCTTCCACGCCAACGCCGGGCTGTATGTCGGTGGCGATCTGGTCGACGCCAATGACGACGCGATCGACCGCATGCTCAATCTGAACATCAACGTGGTCATGAAGAACGTGCGTGGGGTGCTGCCCCACATGATTGCGCGGGGCACGGGCGACATCATCGTGACCAGCTCGCTGGCGGCGCATTTTCCCACCCCCTGGGAGCCGGTCTACGCCTCCAGCAAGTGGGCCATCGACTGTTTTGTGCAGACCGTGCGCCGCCAGGTGTTCAAACACGGCATTCGCGTGGGCGCCATCTCGCCGGGACCGGTGATCACCGCGCTGCTGGCCGACTGGCCAGCCGAAAAGCTGGCCGACCTCAAGGCCAAGGGCAGCTTGCTGGAGGCGGCTGAGGTTGCCGACGTGGTGCTATTCATGCTCACCCGAGCGCGTGGCATGACGATCCGCGACGTGGTGATGATGCCCTCGAACTTCGACCTCTGAACTACGCGCCCACAGCGCTTTTCGTTGAAATTTGAACTCATCCAAGAAAACAAACCATGAACACGATCCTTCACCTGGGCCTGGGCTCCTTCCACCGCGCCCATCAAGCGGTTTACCTGCACCAGTTGCAGCAGACCGGCGACCGCCGCTGGGCGCTGGCCGGTGGCAACATCCGCCCCGACATGGCCGACACCATCGGCGCGCTGATTGCCCAGGGCGGCGCCTACACGCTGGAAACGGTGACACCGCACAACGAGCGAACTTACACCCGCATCACCTCGATCCAGACCGTGGTGCCGTTTGACGCCGAGCTCAGCGGCCTGGTGCACATCGGCGCAGATGCCCACACCCGCATCATCTCGTTCACTGTGACCGAAGCGGGTTATTACCTGGACGCCAAGTACCAGTTGGACCCCAACTTTGCCGACCTGCGCGCCGACCTGGCGGCGGTTAAGGCGGGAGAACCCGTGTCAACCCTATACGGCGCGCTGACCGTCATTTTGCGTGCGCGCATGGCTGCCAACGCCGGGCCGGTCACGCTGCTCAACTGCGACAACCTGCGCCACAACGGCGAACGTTCGCGCGGCGGCCTGCTGCAATTTATTGAACTTGTGGGCGACAACGCCCTGCTGGCCTGGGTGCAGGCCAACACCACCAGCCCCAACGCCATGGTCGACCGCATCACCCCACGGCCCACCCCTGAAGTGCGTGCACGGGTGCTGGCCGCCACCGGCATCGACGACCCCGCTGCACTGATGGGCGAAAGCTTCATCCAGTGGGTGATTGAAGACAATTTCATTGCCGGTCGCCCCGCGTGGGACACCGTGGGAGTGGAGATGGTGCAGTCGGTGCAAACCTACGAAGAAGCCAAGATCAGACTGCTCAACGCCACCCACAGCTGCATCGCCTGGGCCGGCACGCTGGTGGGTTACACCTACATCCACGAGGGCACGCTGGACCCGGTGATCCGCCAGTTTGCATTTGATTACGTCACCGACGACACCATTCCGGTGTTGTTACCCTGCCCAATTGACCTGGAAAAATACCGCGACGTGGTGCTCGACCGCTTTGGCAACCCCGCCATCGCTGATACCAACCAGCGGGTGGCCATGGACGCGTTTTCGAAGATTCCGGCCATGATCGTGCCAACCCTCCGCGACCGGCTGGCGCGCGGTGAGACGATCCACAGCGTGGCCATGTTGCCGGCGCTGTTTTTAGCCTACCTGCAACGCTGGCACGCCGGGCAGATTCCTTATGACTACCAGGACCAGGCGATGGACCCAGCCGCCGCCCACGCCATCTGCGCGGCGGCCGACCCGGTGGCCGCCTTCTGCGCCAACACCGTGTTGTGGGGTCCACTGGCCACCGACGAGCGGCTGATCAGTGCGCTGCGCCAAGCGTTCACCCGAGTCACCCAGTTCATCAGGAACTATCATCCCTGAGCAATTTATTCAACCCACCGTACCACCATGACCCTGCTGCCGCGCCAACTCAAGCCCGAACTGGAACACGACTATGTCCGTTCTCCCGATCTGGGCTACGAGTCGCCCGGCGACGCCGGCTTTATCCGCTGTCTCGCACATGGTTACCCCACGCCGCTGGCACGCTGGCACCACCATGACGAGTACGAGTTGCACCTGATCACAGCCACCTCGGGCAAGGTGTTTGTGGGCGACTGGATCGGGCATTTCCAGCCGGGGCAAGTGGTGCTGACCGGCCCGCGCCTGCCACACAACTGGGTCAGTGCCGATGTGCCCGCAGCCGGCGTGGCCGAACGTGACCTGGTGATCCAGTTCCTGCACGCCCCCATCGAGACCGGCAGCCAACACATCCCGGAATTGCGCGAGGTGCTGCCACTGCTGGAGCGGGCCAAACACGGGGTCGAGTTTTTTGGCATTTACCCGCAGGCCCGCCAACACTGGCAAAACGTCAAGTCGCACAAAGGGTTGGCCCGTTTTGGTGCGTTTTGTGATTTTTTAAGCGAGCTGGCGCAGTGCACTGACTACCGGCTGCTGTCGAGCACCCAGATGCAAAGTGAGGACAACGATGCCCAGCTCGTCCAGATCAATGCCATCGTCAGCCGCATCAGCGACAACCTGACCGAGACCACTTCGGCAGCCGATATGGCACACGAACTGGGCATGAGCGAAAGCGGTTTTTCGCGGTTTTTTCGCCGTGCCACCGGCAATACCTTCACTGATTTCGTCAACCATGTGCGCATCAGCCGGGCCTGCCAGTTGCTGATGGAAACCAATCTGCAAATTTCCGCCATTGCCTACCAGGTAGGTTTTAACAACCTCGCCAATTTCAACCGGCGTTTTCTTGACATCAAAGGCATGACACCAAGCGACTACCGCCGTCAGGCGGCGAGCCGCTTTGGCATCAAAGCCTGAACACACCCAACCACCATGTACCTCGGAATTGACCTGGGCACCTCGGGCCTGAAACTTCTGCTGCTCGACCAGCAACACCACATCCATGCCACGGCAGATGCCCCCCTGTCGCTGCAGCGCCCACAGCCAAACTGGAGTGAGCAGCAGCCCCAGGCCTGGTGGCAAGCGCTGGAAACCGCCGTGGCGCAGTTGCGCACTGCCGCGCCGCAAGCCTGGCCACACATTCGTGCCATCGGCCTGTCGGGCCAGATGCATGGCGCCGTGGTGCTGGACAACAACGCAAAAGTATTGCGCCCTGCCATCTTGTGGAACGACGGGCGTGCGCACACCCAGTGCGCCGAGCTTGAGCGGCTGGTGCCAGACGCCCGCCAGATCACCGGCAACCTGGCCATGCCGGGCTTTACCGCGCCCAAGCTGCTGTGGCTGCGTGAACATGAACCTGCTGTTTTCGAGCAAATCCGCCAGGTGCTGCTGCCCAAGGACTGGTTGCGGCTGCAGCTCACCGGCGAATCAGTCAGCGAAATGTCGGACGCCTCCGGCACTTTGTGGCTGGACGTGGCCCGGCGCTGCTGGAGCGAGCCGATGCTGGCCGCCTGCGGACTGAACCTGTCGCACATGCCGCGCCTGGTAGAAGGCAGCCAGCCCAGTGGCAGCTTGCGCCCGGCGCTGGCCCGGCAATGGGGCTTGCCGCCCAAGGTGCTGGTGGCCGGCGGTGGCGGCGACAACGCCGCCAGCGCGGTCGGCGTGGGCGCCGTCCACCCGGGCCAGGGTTTTGTCTCGCTGGGCACCTCAGGCGTCGTGTTTCTGGTCAGCGACCGCTACCGGCCTGCCCCAGAACTGGCAGTACATGCCTTTGCCCACGCCTTGCCCGGGCGCTGGCACCAGATGTCGGTCATGCTCAGTGCCGCCAGTGCCTTGGGCTGGGTGACCCGGCTCACCGGCAGCACGGATGAGGCACACCTGGCGCACCAGGTGGCCAGCCTGAGCTTGGCACAACGCGCCGCTGCACCCATTTTTTTACCTTACCTGAGCGGTGAGCGCACACCGCATAACAACCCCAGCGCCAGCGCTGCCTTTGTTGGACTGCGCAGTGAACACGGCACGGCAGACCTGGGCTACGCGGTCATGGAAGGTGTTGGCTTTGGCCTGCTGGACGGCCTGCGCGCCATGGGTCAAAACAAAGCCAGCGGCACCCCGCTGGTGCTGGTTGGTGGCGGCGCACGCAGTGATGCCTGGGCCGAACTGCTGGCCAGCGGGCTCCAGTGTGAGCTGCAGCGCCCGCATGGCGCACCGCTTGCCGCCGCGCTGGGAGCCGCCCGACTGGCCTGGCTGGCCGATGGCGGCCATATGGGCGCGGTTTGCAAAAACCTGCCGCAGGCCCAAACCTTTGCACCAGAAGCGGCCTTGACACAGCTGCTGGCCCAGCGTTACCCGCGTTACCGCGCTTTGTATCCTGCACTGACAGATTTGTTTTAAAGGCGTGGCTGACCAGCAAGTTTCGGCCAGCAAAGGCATCAAGTCAGCGCCCTCGCATCCGGATTGATAGGCGGTCTGCATTGGCACATTGGCTTGATTCTTGCGTCTTTTTTGCACATGAATCCAAGCCTCCGAATTGTTGTTGTTGCCCCCGATCTGGACATTGCTGACCCGGACGACGACCAAGCCGTGCGCCAGGCAGATCGCTCGCGCAGCCTGCGCATCGGACTGCTGGAGAACGGTTTTAACCTGATCGCCACCCTGCCCGCTGATGTCTTTTTGAGCGAACGTATTGCCCAGTTACAACCCGACCTGATCATTGTGGATGCCGAAAGTGACGCCCGTGACGCGCTGGAGCATGTGGTGATGGCCACGCGCGACGAGCGCCGCCCGATTGTCATGTTCACCAACGACGACGACACCCGACATGTCAAAGATGCCGTGGCCGCCGGGGTGTCGGCCTATATTGTGGCGGGCCTGTCCGCCGAACGTATCCGGCCCATTCTGGATGTGGCGCTGGCGCGTTTTGAGCACGAGCAGGCCCTGCTGCAAACCCTGGCCAGTACCCAAAGCGAGCGCGACGAACTGAGCGCCGAACTCAAGGATCGCAAGCTGATTGACCGCGCCAAAGGCCTGTTGATGCAGCGCCAGAACCTGACCGAAGACGAGGCTTTCAAGAAAATGCGCAAAACCGCCATGGACAAGGGCCTGAAACTGGCCGACGTGGCGCAGCGCATGCTCGATGTGGCCGACTTGCTGGGCTGATTTGGTGCACCGCACAAATACAGTGCAGACCAAAACGAAGCAATAGAAAACAGCCATTCGTCGTTAAAAGCGTGACAAATATTGGTTTTAAAGCTCCTAACTTAGTAGCATTTTGAAAGCGATCCATCCTGGCACACAGATTGCTTAGTAGAACGTAAGACCAGCGATGGTCGTTTGACCGGAGCCACCCAACGGCGGGTGATTCCGGTCTGATCCGGACAAAGGCGTCCCCACAGGCTCACAGCGTGTCACACGTAGCGAGCCCAGTGAGGACGCCTTTTTTTGTTTGTTCTGTCGACTAACCTGTAAAGGAAACTGCCATGACCGATTTTCTTAAATCCAGCCTGAGCCGCCGTGCGGTCTTGCAAACGGCCGCTGTGGGCGCCATTGGCATCAGCCCGGCGCTGCGCGCTGCGGTCTATGCCGCGGGTTCTGATGCCCCCGAAAAAACCGAGGTCAAGATTGGTTTTATCCCGCTCACCGACTGCGCCAGCGTGGTGATGGCCGCAGAACTTGGCTTGGACAAAAAGTACGGTGTCAAGATCATCCCGACCAAAGAAGCCAGCTGGGCCGGCGTGCGCGACAAGCTGGTCAATGGTGAACTGGACTTTGCCCACGTGCTGTACGGACTGATTTACGGCGTACACCTGGGCGTGGGTGGGGCTCAAAAAAATATGGCAATGACCATGACGCTCAACAACAATGGCCAAGGTTTGACGCTGTCAAAAAAATTGGCCGATAAAGGCGCTGGCACGCTGGAGGGCTTGGTGGCCATCATGAAAAAAGAGCCGCGCGAGTACACCTTTGCCCAGACCTTCCCCACCGGAACCCACGCCATGTGGCTGTATTACTGGCTCGCCAGCGCTGGCATCAACCCGTTCAAGGATGTGCGCAGCATCGTTGTGCCGCCACCGCAAATGGTGGCCAACATGCGGGTCGGTAACATGGATGGCTTCAGCGTGGGTGAACCCTGGAACCACCGGGCCATCATCGACGGCATTGGGGTGTCGGCGGCGACCTCACAGGATGTCTGGAAAGACCACCCTGAAAAGGTGCTGGGCACCACCGCAGATTTTGTCAAAAAATACCCCAACACCGCACGTGCCGTCACGGCGGCCATTCTGGAGGCCAGCAAGTGGATCGACGCCAGCCTGCAAAATAAAAACAAAATGGCAGAAACCATTGCTGCCAAGTCGTATGTGAACACCAGCGTGGACGCCATCAACCAGCGTATTCTGGGGCGTTACCAGAACGGCATGGGCAAGACTTGGGACGACCCCAACCACATGAAGTTTTACAACGACGGCGCGGTCAACTTTCCTTACCTGTCGGACGGCATGTGGTTCCTGACCCAGCACAAGCGTTGGGGCTTGCTGAAAGACCACCCCGACTATCTCGCGGTGGCAAAGCAGATCAACCAGATCGACATTTATAAGCAGGCCGCCAGCGCCAGCAAGACCCCCTTGCCAAAAAGTGACATGCGCACCAGCAAGTTGATCGATGGTGTGGTCTGGGACGGCAAGGACCCGAAAAAATACGCCGACGGTTTCAAGGTCAAGGTCTGAGCCTTCACATCCACTCACTTCAGGAGTCACGCCATGGTCAGTGCTGTTTTTAATCTCTCGCTGAAACACGAAAGTGCCGAAGCGTCCAAAACGCCCGTCAACGCGCCGGCATTGATCGACCAGGCGCTGACCACCACCGCCCCCGACAGATCCAAAGCAACGAGTCAGTCTTATGACTGGCGCGGTTTTTGGCTGGCCGTGTTACCACCGCTGCTGGGCTTTGGGCTGCTGATCGGTATCTGGGCGCTGGTGTCCATCAGCACCGCCAGCAGCATCCCGTCGCCCACTGACACCTTCCAGCAGGCTGTGGTGGTGTTCAGCGACCCTTTCTACCGCAATGGCCCCAACGATCTTGGCGTGGGCTGGAACATTTTGATGTCGCTGGAGCGCGTGGCGCTGGGTTTTGGGCTGGCCGCTGCGGTGGGTATTCCGGCAGGGTTTGCGATTGGCCGGTTTGAATTTTTGAGCCGCATGTTCAACCCGCTGATCAGCCTGCTGCGCCCGGTATCCCCCCTGGCCTGGCTGCCGATTGGCCTGCTGGTGTTCAAGGGGGCTGACCCGGCTGCCATCTGGACCATATTTATCTGCTCGATCTGGCCCATGATCATCAACACCGCAGTGGGTGTACAGCGTGTGCCGCAAGACTACATGAACGTGGCCCGGGTGCTGAACCTGAGCGAATGGAAGATCGTCACCAAGATCCTGTTCCCCTCGGTGCTGCCCTACATGTTGACCGGTGTGCGCCTGGCCGTGGGTACCGCCTGGCTGGTGATTGTGGCCGCCGAGATGTTGACCGGCGGTGTGGGCATTGGCTTTTGGGTCTGGGACGAGTGGAACAACCTGAACGTCAAGAACATCATCATCGCGATTTTTGTCATCGGCATCGTCGGACTGATTCTGGAATACGCCCTGATCAGGATCGCTACGGCATTCACGTTTGAAGAGGTGAAAACCTGAGACCTTGCGGGACAGACCAAGAATTTACACGCAGTGAAATTTTGCTCTGTCCTCAACTGATTAAAAGCATCATTTTTTACGCCAAAGGATCACCATGCATGCCAACCAGACCAGCAAGTTCATCGACATTGTGAATGTCGAGCAAACTTTCAAGACCAAAAAAGGGCCGTTCTGTGCACTGCAGAACATCCAGCTGACGGTGGCCAAGGGCGAGTTTGTGGCGCTCATCGGCCACTCGGGTTGTGGCAAGTCCACTCTGCTCAACCTGATCGCCGGCCTGACCTCACCCACACAAGGTCACCTGCTGTGCGACAACCGCGAAATTGCTGGCCCTGGCCCAGACCGCGCCGTGGTGTTCCAAAACCATTCCCTGCTACCCTGGCTCACCTGTTTCGAGAACGTCTATCTGGGGGTTGAGCGGGTCTTTGGCGCTGCCAACAAAACCACGGGCGCCGCCAGCGAAAACAAAGCCCAGCTCATGGCGCGCACCGATGCAGCGCTGGCGCTGGTAGGGCTCACCCCTGCCGCGCAAAAACGCCCCGGCGAAATATCGGGTGGCATGAAGCAGCGTGTGGGCATTGCCCGCGCTTTGGCCATGGAGCCCAAAGTGCTGCTGATGGACGAACCCTTCGGTGCGCTGGACGCCCTGACCCGCGCCAAACTGCAAGACGAGTTGCTGGAGATTGTGGCACGCACCCACAGCACGGTGGTGATGGTGACGCACGATGTCGACGAAGCCGTGCTGCTGAGTGACAAGATCGTCATGATGACCAACGGCCCGGCG